>Ga0153941_1000960_pt1 | contig 12025 bp, 6 predicted proteins | sample TSNJ025MetaG_FD_104733 | JGI IMG/M metagenome (GOLD analysis project Ga0153941, IMG submission 104733) | Attine ant fungus gardens microbial communities from New Jersey, USA - TSNJ025 MetaG | ecosystem: Host-associated > Fungi > Mycelium > Unclassified | place: USA: New Jersey, Brendan T. Byrne...
ATTTCTCAAAAGGTGAATAAGTCAATCTCAAAGCTGATCAAAAGTCAATTACAACATTGGATTGCTGGCCTGCCCAGCTATATCAAGCCTTACCTACCTTCTTCGGGCTGCGAAAGTTGAGTAATATAGACCTAGATAATGATTATAAGATGCAAGGTGAAAAGCAGTTACAGAGTCGGCTAAGGCAGTATCTAAAGAGATCTAGACATCCTCGGATATGATCGTATCCTATTTCAAGGTAGAAACGTTAGATCAGTACTTAATGACGATAATTTTTTCAATAGTATAAATTTTATAATTGGTGCTAGGGCGTATTTATGGGCAGGAGTTTTCGTATTACCGCAATTCTAATATTGGGTCTCGCTCTCTGGTTTTTACTCGTGCCAGCAGGCCTAACAGCAAAAGTACGGCATCTTTTTGTCATTGTTGCAGCAACAATACCAGGATATATTACAGCCTGTCTCAATGGGTGCTATCGGCTTGATCAGCGTTGTTATCTGTGTAATCACAAAAACAACTTCTCTCTCCGAAGCATTATCAGGATATAGCAATTCAACCATTTGGTTGGTTGTTTCAGCAATTTTATTTGTAAGAGGGTTCATCAATTCCGGATTGGGCACTCGAATTGCTTATACACTGGTAAAACACCTTGGCGGTAGTTCCATAAAACTAGGTTATGCGTTGTTAATTAGTGATTTAATTATAGCACCTGCAACTCCTTCAAATACTGCGCGTGCCGGGGGCATATTGTTTCCGATTGTGCGTAGTTTGGCTTCTGTATTCGACTCAGAACCAAATCCTGAAACGCGAAAAAAAATCGGAGCTTATTTAACCCAGACACTCTACCAAAGCGTAGTTGTCACATCAATGATGTTCGTCACTGCGATCGCGTCAAATTCTTTGGCTGTCACGTTTGCCAAACAAGTTGCCGACGTGGAAATATCGTGGTTTACATGGGCTTTTGCCGCTAGTGTACCTGGTATCATCTGTTTGTCTGTAGTCCCAATTCTAATGCACAAACTATATCCTCCTGAAATTCAAGAAACAGGAGAAGCGAAGCTCTTTGCTACCAAAGAATTAGAAAAAATGGGACCAATGGCAAAAAAAGAAAAGATTGTCTCCTTCATTTTTGTTGCAGCATTGATCTTATGGGCCACCTCTTCCTGGACAGGCCTAAGTGCTACACTTGTTGCTCTTTTAGCCGTAGTAGTTATGATATGGCTTGGCGCAATGTCATATCAAGACGCTGCCGGAGAATCTATGGCTTGGGATAATCTGCTTTGGATGGGTACATTGATTGGCTTGGCAAATTTATTGGCTAAATTCGGTTTTATCAAATGGTTTTCTACTCTTATTGCAAGTTCTATTGTTGGGGTTTCTTGGGTTACTGCTTTGTATGTTCTAGCAATCGTCTATGTTGCAACACACTACTTTTTTGCAGGAACTTCTTCCCATGTTACAGCGATGTACGCAGCTTTCCTAACTGTTGCAATTTCTGCAGGAGCGCCACCTTATTATGCGGCTCTATTTTTAGGATTTGCCAGTGTACTCTGTACAGGATTAACGCATTATGCTATGGGGCCATCTCCAGTATTATTTGGTCCCGGCTACGTTACGCAAGCAGAATGGTGGAAATTAGGTTTAATTTTCGCTGTGTTCAATGGAGTTATCTGGTTTGGCCTTGGCCCATTCTGGTGGAAACTAATCGGTCTGTGGTAATTCGTAATGAAACTTAAGGAGATGACAAAATGAACAGACGTGGTAATGAAAAAGATATGACAGAAGGCTATTTTATCGGTTTAATGAGTTCAGCCGGTTTTAGAAAAAAAGATATTCAGCGGCCAATCATTGGTATCATTAACTCATATACTGACGTAAATCCCGGTCATAAACCTTTTGCAGAGCTTGTAAAATACGTGAAAGAAGGTATCTGGGCTGCTGGAGGAATGCCTGGAGAGTTTGGTGTTCCTGCACCATGTGACGGTATGGCTCAGGGCAGCGGAATGCACTTTGTTCTGCCTCAACGTGATCTAATCGCTGCTTCAGTAGAAGCGATGGTCCAAGCTCATGGATTCGATGGCTTAGTTTTTTTAGGCTCATGCGACAAAATAATTCCAGGGATGCTCATGGCAGCAGCGCATTTAAACTTACCTGCAGTGTTCCTTACAGCAGGTGCAATGCTTCCATATCAAGAAGCCGACAAAGTTTACTGTACAAGTGACTTAAAGGAAGCAATCGGCAAGTACAAAGATGGTAAAATAACGGAAGTAACATTTGACCGGTGGAGAGAAAACATGTGCTCCTCCGCAGGTACATGTTCAATGTACGGTACAGCCAACACCATGGGAGCATTTCTGGAAGCAACGGGAGTTGCACCTTTTGGCTCTTCAACGATGCTTTTCTGTGATGGTAAAAAGTCCGGCAGTCTAGAGATGTTGGGGAGAGGATTGTTGATCTAGTTCGTGAAGGGAGAAATTTTTCACACTTTATGAATAAAGATTCTTTTACAAATGGAATCAAACTTATTTCCGCCAGTGGCGGATCTACAAATGCTGTTTTACACACCTTAGCATTGGCCAAAGTTATGAATCTGGACTTTGATTTGAAAGATTTTGATGCCGTTCAATCGTCTGTGCCCGTGATAGCTAAATTCAAACCTTCTGCTGCTTCGAATATCAATGACTTTCACCTTGCAGGCGGCGTGCCGGCAGTATTAAATACGATCAAAGAACATTTGAACCTTGATGTACCAAATGCAATGGGCGGTACTTTAGGTGAATTATTGGAAGCAAATGACAAATTTATAAACCGTGACGTTATTAAGGATGTCAATGATGCATATCTCTCTAATGGCTGCTTCTCCATCATCAAGGGCAACCTTGCACCATTAGGTGCTGTGGTTAAAAAAAGTGGAGTAGAGCCTCAAATGTATCATCACAAAGGTCCTGCCGTTGTATTCAACTCAGAAGAAGAAGTTCGTGACTATCTGCTGAATAAGACAGTAGAGCCCGGTTCTGTGCTGGTAGTTAGATACGAAGGTCCCAAAGGCGGTCCGGGAATGCGGGAATTATCCATTCCTGCAGCCATGCTGGTAGGAATGGGTCTGCATACATCCGTGGCTATGATTACCGACGGACGCTTCTCCGGTGCTACGCGAGGACCCTGCGTAGGTCATATTACTCCTGAAGCGTGGGTTGGAGGGCCGTTGGCGCTTGTTCAAGACGGAGATATCATTGAAATTGATTTAAATAAAAACACCCTCGAACTTCATGTCTCAGAGGCTGAAATCGAGTCACGTCGGGCAAATATTAAAAAGCCTAACAGACCTCTTACCGGCGTCTTATCTGCTTATCGCGCCGGCGTAAGCGGCGCTGAAAAAGGTGCTGTATGGCTATATAGAGATGACTGTGAAGAACAATAGTGAACTTGTTTCAGCAAAGCTGAAACGTCGGGGGCTCAGGTGGAGAGTCTACTCCACCTGAACTGAAGCCGCCTGTAGAGGCGGGAGTCTTGACTCAATATTTAAGATAAAGAGAGACGAACGCTTCAGGTGTGGTTTTTACCCCATCTGAAGTTTAGTCGACCTTATCCAAGGGACTAGCCGCTCTTAACTCCCGCTTGCAGAAGAGGGAGTTAAGAGCGGTTTAGTCATTGAATAAACTGGATCAACACCAGAATGTTAAAAAATCGACATTGCCGTCAGGTGATTTTTTGCCTTGTGGCCAATACTATGGCGCTCGGCGTCATCGGTAATTAACCGGTGTCGTAACGCCGCCGCGTTGAGTTGGCTATTTTCGCCCGGGTGCCAACAGGAACGGAAGAGATGAATAAGCTGGCGCTCAAAATTGGCTATGAAGCTGTTTAATTTAAAATAGTTGCTGAAAACAAGGCAATGTCAAGAGCCGGGGGACATTCCTAAAATCCGTAAACTTAGTGCGTTGTCGCCTACGAGGCTATGTAATGCAAAAATTTGTATCGCTAAAAGGAGGAAGTTGTAATTTTGTGTCAAAATTTTCTTACAAGGGTGCAGTTTTTCATGATAGCCATTGGCGATATTGTCTCTAAAATACCTTTTTTATCCTAATTAATACGTCAAATCTGGTATGCTTTTTTATCGAAAATCACCCTCTAGTCGGAAGATTATATCACGAATAATGGTATCCTTTTTGATTATTGGGACGTTTTCGATTTGTTAAGTGCTTTTGGATTCTTCATATCTTTTTATGATTTTCTTGTTTTACCGTTCGGATTCATTGGATCGATTTTTGTTAAGTTGACAACATTGTATGTGAAGGAGGAAACTATATGAGGAAATCTATATGGCTTAACCCGCCACTTGAGCGATTAGTTGCTCAATGCGGCACCGCTAAAGGGCGCGATGGCAAATTCTCTCGCCGGCTAGGCGAGATCGTCGAGCGGTACGACACCATTATGAAACTTATCCCTGTGCCGGATATAACCGACACAGAAAAAATGATCATAGGTAAAATTATTTGCGGCAGCGTAATAACGCCGCTGACGATCAGGCGAATGGATGAAAGTGTAACTAATGGACTGCGCTACTGGCACAGCGGCAGAGCGGCAAGCACTGGCCGAGAAAATATCTAGTTGGTCTGTTACTGAACGACTGGCTATTATTGAGTCTTTGGGAATATGAGTCTCAGATGGTAAATCCCCATCTTTGTCGAAAAACTTGTGCCTGCAGCGCAGCTTTCCTTGGTGCACAATGGCTAATATTGCCCAATTTGCACGGAAGAGCGAACTCGCCAACGCGACATAGAGAAACACTGGCGAAAAAAGGCCGGCACTAACCGGCAGATTTCAAAATTCCAAAAGGACCAAAAAGTTTAGGCCAACGCCTCCAACGCTAACCTACTCCAGGAAAGGTCTATGTTCCTCGCTTTATGATATAGTCTCCATGTCAATGCGCGGGGCTGAAAAGGCGGGTTAGCATTCCTAAAATCCGTAAGCTTGCTGCGTCGTCGCCTACGAGACTATGTAATGTAGCTTGGCAGGTACAGGCTTATTGTAACAAACTGTCAAACATACGGATTTCTTAACGGAATGCTGCCCGCCTTTTCTCCTTCGGATCGCCTTTTTCCGGAAAAGGCCGAGGGGGACGGGGTGACGGGAGCAGCTAGGCCATCTGATAGGCAAGTGCTGAAGATTTCCGATTTAAGTAAAGTAAATTAATGTCGAAAAAGGAGCAGCCCCTTTTATCCCTATTGGCAATCAAACCCTATTATTTTGCTGCCTATTTTGAGATGTGAAACTTGAGTTAGAAATAATAATAAGACATGAATTTTGTAGATTAGTCAGACCATCTTACTATATATTATTTTTTATAAAGCAATGTATAATGGAATAAGCATAGACATGCCTTGCGAGGTGAATTTATGGAGTCAAGTAATCTGAGCAATTTAACCAGTAATCGCAGCAAAGGAAGTGGAGTGATGAATAGCAATTTTAGCTTTTTGGCAACGACTTTTCCCGCCCTTGAGAAGCTCGGCAGTCTTGCCGAAAGCTATTTGTATTCGGACCCCAACTCCTGTCTGTACAAGCTGGGTGTGCTTGCGGAAACGGTTGTCCATTATATGTTTGAACTGGATGGTCTTACACCGCCGGCTGTTGACAACACCGCCGCTAATAGGATCAAAATACTGAAATGTGAAGGAATGTTGCCGAGGGAAATCGGTGATATCCTTTATGTATTGCGAACGAAACGGAACGAAGCTGTACATGCGGGGCATGATTCTTTTGAAGACTGTAAAACACTGCTTGAAATGACATACACGCTGTCGGTTTGGTTCATGCAGACGTATGGAGATTATTCCTATGAGCCGACCGGGTTTATTCTGCCGGAAGATGCCCGTTCGCATATTGACTATAGCAAACTGCTGCAAGAGAATGAGGTACTTGCCGCCGAGCTTGAAAATATGAAAGCGGCAGCGCTGTCGACTGTCATTGATACTGCGATTAATGCCTCAGAACGTAAAAAGCGCTCTGATAAAGCAGTAAGCAATTTAAGGCTTTCGGAAAAAGAAACCCGGTATTTGATTGATGAGCAATTGCGCCAAGTCGGCTGGGAAGCCGACACCGAGAACTTACGTTATGCCAAAGGCGCACGTCCTCAAAAAGGCAGGAATATCGCTATCGCGGAATGGCCTACTGATGCTGCTGTCTGCAAATGGGGTGACGCCGATTACGCGCTGTTTGCAGGACTTAAGCTTGCGGGGATCATTGAAGCCAAGGCCAAGCATCGCGATGTATCGTCGGTTATTGACAATCAATGCCGGGAGTATAGCAGGGGGATCAAAGCAGAGCACGCGCAATACTTGATTGATACCTGGGGCGATTATAAAGTCCCGTTTCTATTTGCCGCCAATGGACGGCCTTATTTAAAACAACTGGAAACAAAGTCAGGTGTCTGGTTTCGGGATGCTCGCCGCGACTCCAATATTCCCAAAGCTTTGCAGGGGTGGATCGGGCCACAGGGGCTCCTTGACTTGCTCGAAAAAGATATCAAGACTGCCAACCGCGCGCTTGCCGAAACGCCGTTTGATCTGCTGCGTGACAAGGATGGACTTAATCTTCGGCCTTATCAGCTAGAGGCCATTGAAAAAGCTGAAATGACAGTTAAAGAAGGTAAGCAAACTGCTCTGCTCGCCATGGCTACCGGTACGGGAAAGACCCGCACCGTACTCGGTATGATTTACCGGTTTTTAAAAGCCGGGCGTTTTACACGCGTTCTTTTTCTTGTTGACCGTACCACTTTGGGTGAGCAGGCGCAAGATGTTTTTAAAGAGGTTAAAATTGAAGAACTCATGACTCTTGACGAGATTTACAACATTAAAAGCCTCGGGGATAAACAGATCGACAAAGAAACAAGAATCCATGTAGCCACGGTACAAAGTCTTGTTAAGCGTATTCTTTATAACGAGGGCGAATCAATGCCTGCTGTCACTGATTACGACCTCATCATTATTGACGAGGCGCACCGGGGCTATATCCTGGATAAAGAAATGGGCGACGATGAGCTGCTCTACCGTGATCAGACCGACTATGTCAGCAAGTATCGCACCGTAATCGAATACTTTGATACCGTGAAAATCGCCTTGACGGCTACACCGGCGTTACATACGACTACAATTTTCGGTAGGCCGGTGTTCGAATACTCTTACCGCCGGGCTGTCATTGAAGGCTTTCTTGTTGACCATGATGCTCCGCATGATATTAAAACAAAGCTCCGTATTGAAGGCATTCACTATCAGGCCGGTGAAACTATCGCTATTTATGACCCTGTTACCGGTGAAATTACTAACAGTGATGAACTGGAAGATGAACTCAGCTTTGATATTGAGAGCTTCAACCGCAGGGTAATTACCGAAAACTTCAATCGCACCGTACTGGAAGAAATCGCGCGTGATATCAACCCGGAGGGTGATGGGAAAACACTTATCTTTGCCGTGGATGATAATCACGCCGACTTGATCGTCAAAATTCTCAAGGAGATTTATCAGCCGCTTGGTGTCAGCAACGAGGCAGTTATGAAAATTACCGGCAGCATCGGCGGTGGTAACCCTAAAAAAGTATCGGAGGCCGTCAAGCGGTTTAAAAACGAGAAATATCCCAGTATTGCCGTCACGGTCGATCTGCTTACTACCGGTATCGATGTACCTGAAATCACCTGCCTTGTATTTATGCGCCGCGTAAAGTCTCGTATTCTCTTTGAGCAGATGCTAGGCCGCGCGACACGCCTTTGCCCAAAAATTGGCAAGACGCATTTTGAAATTTACGACCCGGTTGGCGTCTACCAATCGTTGGAGGCGGTAAACACCATGAAGCCGGTTGTGCAGGATCAAACGACTACGTTAGAAGACTTGCTCGGCGGCTTGCAAATACTCGAGACCGAACAACAAGTCGCAAATCAGCTTGCCCTCATTATTGCTAAAGTCCGGCGGAGAAAAAACAGCTTAAACGAGCAGGCGCTGACCCATTTTACCTACTTAGCCGGCGGTTTAAGCCCGGCGGAATTCATTGACAAGCTCAGCGGCATGAGCACGCAGCAAGCCAAAGAGCATGTGCTGGATAATAGCCGTCTGTTTACCATTCTCGATGAAGGCGGTTTACGAGCCAACCGCCCGCTATTCGTTGCGGAAAAGGCGGATGAGCTTGTAAGCCATACCCGGGGCTATGGCACGGGAAAAACGCCGCAGGACTATCTCGATGAATTCAACGCCTTTATCAGTCAGCATATCAATACTATTTCTGCACTGAACATTGTTTGCACCCGGCCGCGCGAGCTAACCCGCGAGAGCCTCAAAAGCTTAAAGCTAGAGCTTGATCGACACCACTTTACCGAACAACAGCTAAACACCGCATGGCGGGAGCTGAAAAATGAGGATATCGCCGCCGACATTATTAGCTTTATCCGGCAAGGCGCGATTGGTTCGCCGATTATCAGCCACGAAGACCGCATTAAAAACGCCGTCAACAAGCTTAGGAAAACGCATAAATTTTCTAAAATAGAACTTGATTGGCTTGGCCGCATCGAAAAAAGCTTGTTGTTGGAAACCGTTATAGACCGTGACACCTTTAATGCCGGATCATTTAAAACATCAGGCGGTTTTGAAAAAATCAATAAAATATTTACAGGAAAATTAGAAGCTTATCTGCAGGAACTAAACGACTACTTGTATGACGATGGAGGAAAAACCGCATGACCAACCAAGAAATCGTAGCTAAACTCTGGAACCTTTGCAATGTGCTGCGCGATGACGGCATTACTTATCATCAGTATGTCACTGAGCTTACTTATATGTTGTTTTTAAAGATGACAAAAGAGACAAATACCGATGGCAGCATTCCCGCCGAATACCGCTGGGATCATCTCATCAAAAAGCAAGGCGTGGAACTTAAACGCTTCTACAATGAGCTGCTAAACCATCTGGGAGAAAAATGCACCGGGCGTATCCGCGCGATCTATGCGGGAGCCCGTTCTCATATCGATGAGCCGAAAAACCTCGAAAAAATTATCGTCAGCATCAATGACCTCGACTGGTACTCGGCTAAAGAAGAAGGTCTTGGCAATCTTTATGAAGGGCTGTTAGAAAAGAACGCCAGCGAGAAAAAATCGGGTGCAGGCCAGTATTTCACGCCGCGCGTGCTCATCGACGTTATGACAAAGTTGATTGCGCCGGAGCCCGGCGAACGCTGCAATGACCCGGCCTGCGGCACCTTTGGCTTTATGATCGCCGCCGACCGGTATATCAAAGACAAAACCGACAATTACTTCGACCTGTCGCTCAAAGAGCAGGAGTTTCAAAAGCAGGAAGCCTTTACCGGCTGTGAACTGGTGCACGATACCCACCGCCTCGCTTTGATGAACGCGATGCTGCATGATATTGAAGGGAAAATTTTATTGGCTGATACTCTGAGTAACCAGGGTAAGCAGCTGAACGGCTTTGATGTCGTGCTTACTAATCCACCGTTCGGCACCAAGAAGGGCGGCGAGCGCGCCACCCGCGACGATTTGACTTATCTGACCTCCAACAAGCAGCTTAACTTCCTCCAGCATATCTACCGCAGTCTGAAAAAGAATGGCAAGGCCCGCGCCGCCGTGGTGCTGCCTGACAATGTGCTGTTTGCCGATGGCGACGGCGCTAAGATCCGGGCCGACTTAATGGACAAATGCAATCTGCACACCATATTGCGCTTGCCCACCGGTATTTTTTACGCCCAAGGCGTAAAAACCAATGTGCTGTTCTTTACCCGCGGCACAACCGAAACAGGCAACACCCAAGAAGTCTGGATTTACGACATGCGGACAAACATGCCCTCGTTCGGCAAAACTACCCCATTAAAGCCGGAGCACTTTACCGGGTTTATCGCTGCCTATACCGCCGCGGTCAGGACAACAATTGCCGATGAGCGCTGGAACTGCTTTACCCGTGAGCAGATTGCCACCAAGGGCGACAGTCTTGACCTCGGACTTATCCGCGACGACAGCGTTTTGGACTATGACGACCTGCAAGACCCCGTTGAGAGTGGCGAGGAAGTCGTCGCCCAGCTTGAAGAAGCCGTCGATCTTATTCTGAGTGTAGTTAAGGAACTAAAAAGCCTTGGGGGTAGTAAGTGATGGCGAAGGCGAAAAAACAAGCATTATCGCCGGAAGAAAGGCTGGCACAGGCGCTTGTACCGGAGGATGAGCAGCCGTATGAGGTGCCGGGGAATTGGGTGTGGACGAGGCTGGGCAGTATAAATGTGATTATTATGGGCCAATCTCCAAAGGGCGATGATACTACTGATGATTCTTCTTATACAGGACTTATTGGCGGCGCTACAGATATGGGAGAACTATACCCATTAGTCAGGAGATATACTGTGAAGCCAACAAAAATTTCGCACAATAATGATGTAATTATTTCTATTCGTGCAACAATAGGAAAGCCGATTTTTTCTGATGGTGAATATTGCTTGGGACGAGGTGTCGCTGCATTACGATCAGATATGTTATCAAGTAGCCTTACTCGTTATTTCTTATTAGCATTTGAAGAAAGGCTATACGAAGTAGCTACTGGAACTACATTTGCTCAAATTAGTAAGACTGATCTCGATCAAATGGCATTCCCCCTCCCCCCGCTCCCCGAGCAGCAGCGCATTGTCGAGTGTATCGAAAGCCTTTTTGCAAAGCTTGATCGTGCCAAAGAGCTGGCCCAAAACGCCCTCGACACTTTTGAAACCCGCAAAGCAGCCATCCTTCACAAAGCATTCACTGGCGAACTGACTGCCAAATGGCGGGAGGAATATGGCGTGGGGATGGAGAGTTGGGAGGAGAAGCCACTCAAGAACATTGCAAAGCTACGTAATGGTTATGCTTTTAATAGTAAAGAATTTACCAATGCTGGATACCAAGTTGTTCGCATGGGGAATTTGTATAATGGCACATTGGACTTATCAAGATCTCCTGTATTCATCTCGACTGATTCCATCGGCGATACAATACTTAGCAATTACTCAGCTAAAAGAGGCGATATCCTGCTGACCTTGACTGGGACTAAGTACAAGAGAGACTATGGATATGCAGTACTAATTGAACAAGAAAATGGCTTCTTGGTTAACCAACGAATTATGTCATTAACGCCTACAGGAATAGAACAAAATTTATTGTTATACTATCTACGATCTGACCTATTTAGAGATATATTTTTTAGTAATGAGACTGGTGGAGTAAACCAAGGCAATGTAAGCTCAAGATTTGTTGGGAACATCCTTGTTTCACTCCCCCCCCTCCCCGAGCAACAAGAAATCGTCCGCATCCTCGACAGTCTGTTTGAAAAAGAACAACGCGCTAAAGAGCTCTGTGACGTCATCGAGAAAATCGACATGATGAAAAAGACTATTTTGGCGCGGGCGTTTCGCGGTGAACTCGGGACGAACGACCCGGCGGAGGAAAGTGCACTGGGGTTGCTGAAAGAAGTACTCGCATAAGAACGGAATGCCATATAGTTGATAGTACTCGCTAGCTAGAAATAAAAAGAGATCCGCTAAAACTCAAGGGCTAAGCGGATTTTTGCTGCTTAAGGAGAAATGATAAAAAAGAGATTTAGCTTCCCATCAGAAGCTAGCATCGGATAAAGTCTAAGACACTTTTCAAAAATAACCGCAGAATTTGCAGAACATAACGTAATATAATAATTATTGAATGTTAGTATCTCAACTTTCGCAGAGAAAAATCTAAAGAAAAACCAATGAAGTAAACAGAAAATGAAAAGAATTTTATGGGAATTGACATAGAAAGCGGCCCCTGTTGAAGTAGAGGTATTACTTAAAGAAAATGATTGAGTGAGTTAAAAAAACAGTCTGAGATTATAGCGGCGATTACCACGACAACCCTGGTAACCTTGGTGCCACCGCGGTGCCTCGGCCTTTTGCCGGAAAAAGCGTTCCGAAGGAGAAAAGCCAGGTGGTATTCCGTAAAGAAATCCGTACTGTTTGAGCATAGCGAGTTTACGGATTTTAGGAA
>Ga0153941_1000965_pt1 | contig 11968 bp, 6 predicted proteins | sample TSNJ025MetaG_FD_104733 | JGI IMG/M metagenome (GOLD analysis project Ga0153941, IMG submission 104733) | Attine ant fungus gardens microbial communities from New Jersey, USA - TSNJ025 MetaG | ecosystem: Host-associated > Fungi > Mycelium > Unclassified | place: USA: New Jersey, Brendan T. Byrne...
AACTGGAAGAGGAGCTGATCTCCTGGGAAAAGGATAAAGAACCCGAGCCTCCCAGAAGCGAAGGGGTACTTAAGAATAGAAAAAAACTGAATCAAATGGGGATCCCCTATCAGGAGTTCTATAAGATGATAGAGTTTTCAGAAGACCTGACGCCGGAGCAATGCAGCCGATTGGAAGAAGCCCTGCTTTCCATGGGCATCCTGGATGCTGTAGTTGTGGAAGAGCAATATAAAGAACAGGTGCTTGGCATGGACAGGGGTTTGTGTGATAAATATCTGTTCGTAACGGGAAAGAGGGCAGAGAAAAGCTTACTGGATCTCTTTGACCTGAATCAGTCGGTAAATGATATATTTACCAATCAGCGCATCACCAGCATTTTGTCAGCAATTTCCTATGAAGATGGAACCGGTACACAGGATGTAATATGTGTGGGAGTAGATGGCCGCTATAAAATGGGTCCTCTGCTGGGTAAGGTAACAGGGGAATATGAGGCATGTTATATTGGAACCGCTGCCAGAGCCCGTGCCAGACTGGCCAGAATGGAGGAGCTTAAGGAACAGATCCGGAAGCTTTCACAGGACAAGGAGGCGCTTGAGAAAGTGATCCGGGACTGGGAAGAGAAAGGGGATACCCTGAAAGCAGAATATGAGTCTTGTCCCGGTGATGAGGATATCCGGGAGGCCTTTCATATGCTGGAGGCTTCCCAGCGCAGCCTGGAATTTATTCTGGATAACATAAGGAAAATGGAAGGTAAAATTCAGCTCATAAGCGCAGAGGTGAAGGATCTGCGCATGGAAGCAGAACAGGCAGCAGATAAAGTATACCTGAGCTGTAACCTGGATATCTTCAGGAAAGCCGCGGCCTCTGCAAAGGAATATGACAGGAATCTGGGAATACTTGACTCTGCTCATGGCATTTATCTGAATCTGCTGCGTCTTAAAAGCGATATCGAAGACCAGCTTTTGCAGCTGGATGAAGATATGGACAATATCAGATATGATATGGGTAATTACAAACGATCCTGTCAAAGGGATGAAATACAGCTTACCTCTCTGAGGGAACAATTACAGCTGACGGACTACGAAGAGATTCAGGAGAGGCTGAACGACTGCCTGAACTGGCTTGCTGGATTTTCCGGCAAAACAGAAAGCTGTGTCAGAAAAATAGAGGAAGTTAAAAATACCGGAAATATATACCGGCAGGAGCTTGATAAAAGTGAAAAAAAAGCAGGTAACCTGGAAAGAAAAGGTACCTATACCGGAAAATGCTATCAGGAAGAGCTGGCTCTTGGTTATGTGGAGCTGCCGGAAGGCGTGAGGGATGCTTCTGCAGTGGCGGAGCAATTGTCCCTTTTCGCCTCGGGACTGGATAAGAATAAGGTGAACAGCAGGTTAAATGAGGTCTATTTTGAGAACAGAGGATTTCTAACAGATTATCAGATAACCCAGACTGAAATATTTGGTGACCAGGCAGAAGAAGGATATCCGTCAGCTGCCAGACTTAATATTGATGCCAGATACAGAGGCGTCAGAATCAGTTTTAAAGAGCTTCTGACTTATCTGGAGGCCGAAATTGAAGAGCTGAGAACTCTGATTCGTGACGGTGACAGGGAGTTATTTGAAGATATTCTGGCTAATACCATCAGTCGGAAGATCAGAAGCAGAATCAACAGTTCCATAGACTGGGTGGATAAAATGAATGATTTGATGGGAGCCATGAATACCTCCAGCGGTTTAAAATTAAGTCTGCGCTGGCGAAGCAAGACTGCCGAGAATGAAAATCAGCTGGATACCAAAGAGCTGGTGAGTCTGCTGAAGAAGGACTATCGGATCATGAAAGAGGAAGAGGCCGACCGTCTTTCCGCACATTTTCGCTCCAAGGTGGAGGAAGCCAGGAGACGTGCCGGTGACAGCGGCGGAATGGTATCCTTTTATCAGGTCATGAAGGAAACCCTTGATTACCGGAAATGGTTTGAATTCCAGGTGATGAGTCAGAAGCCTGGGGAGCGGGTCAAAGAATTAACCAATAGTGTATTTGGAACCTTCAGCGGTGGTGAAAAGGCCATGTCCATGTATGTGCCGTTATTTTCAGCAGTAGTGGCTAAGTATAAGGGCGGGCGGGATGACGCTCCCAGACTGATTTCACTGGATGAAGCTTTTGCCGGAGTGGATAGCAATAATATCCGTGATATGTTTCGCCTGATGACGGAGTTTGAATTTGACTTTATTATTAATTCCCAAGTGCTTTGGGGAGACTGCGATACCGTGGATGCCCTGGCCATATATCAGTTGATCAGACCGGATAATGTGAAATTTGTTACCGTTATGACTTATTTATGGAATGGAAATATAAGGGAGATGCTTGATCATGAGCGAGAACTGGAAGGACGGGTATGAGGAAGATATGACATCCTGTCAGACAATCAGCAAGACAATCAGCAAGACAATCAGCAAGACAATCAACAAGAAAGATTGTCTGACAGATTGCCTGACAGAAAGTTTGACAGAAAGTCCGACAGATTGTCTGACAGAAAGTTTGACAGAAAGTCCGACAGATTGCCTGGCAGAAAGTTTGACAGAATGTCTGTCTTATTTTTGTGAGCATGCAGTATTTTTGCGAATACTGGAAGGATTCCGTGAGAAATATGCTTCCATTGGATATGCCGGAGGAACGGTTGTCCTTATGGACTTAAGCATGGAAGATATTGAACTATTGGAAGGTTTTATGGGACAGAATCTTCACGGCAGGAGCAAACTGCGATTATCGGCACAACGGTTCAACAAATCTCTGCTAAAGAGCCGGTATTCCGGTATTGACCTTGAAATGCTCCTGCATGCACATTTTAAGGAAAATCTGATCTATAAAAAAGAGGAAATGCAAAAGCAAATGGATTTACGGCAGGCTGTATTTGAGGAAGCCGGTAAATCGGCAGGAGATCTTGCAGAAAAATGGCTTAAGGATATAGAGAAGGAAACCGGCGGCGGAAAAGCATTTTTGATCAGAAAATATCATGATGATTCAGAAAGGGCGAAAGAGCTGCTGGAGAAAGGAATTCAGGCAATCAATGAATTACCGGTATTAAAGGATGAAGTGGAATATCTGGCTGTATTTGCCAGCAGGATAACCGGAGATCCTCATTATTTTGACCGGGGAGGCGATGGCGGTATATTACTGGAACATATCGTGGATTGGTATGTGAAACAGAAGGAGGATGGGGATAGGTCAGAACCTGACCCGTCAGAACCTGACCAGTCAGAAACTGATTTGGCAGAACCTGTCAAGACAGGTGAAGAAGAGATTTTTCCCATGCAGAAGCTTAAAAGGAATTTCCTGAAAGCCGGTATTTTAAAGGATGATATATCTAATTATGCAATTTTATGCGGGGTTAGAGCCTGGAAGAAGAAGGGGCTGCTGCACGCAGGGATGAATGGTTTTCTTAGAGAGAGGGAGTCTGTTCAGATCTCTTTATCCACAGCTGCCGGCTGGGAACGGATAAAAGCTGTGGATAACCTGATATATATTGTGGAAAACCCATCAGTATATGCAGTACTGGTGGATAAATGGAAGGGCAGAAAATCCTGTATGTGTCTGAATGGTCAGCCGAACCTGACCGCTGTGTTGATTCTTGACTTGCTGATGAAAGGGAAAGCACGGCTTCTGTATGCAGGAGATTTTGATCCGGAGGGAATCTGGATTGCCCAGAGACTGAAAAATTATTGCGGGGACAGAATAAGCTTTTGGCATATGGATGTGGATTCCTATAAAGCCAGTACGCCATCCAAATCCATTAAGGAAAGCAGGATGAAGATCCTTGACAGGATTACGGATGCCGGACTGCGGGAGGTAGCGGAAGAAATACGTATGACCGGACTGGCCGGTTATCAGGAGCAGATAATTGGGCTTTATATACAGAAGGATACCTGAATAACACAGAAATGTTTTCAGGTGGCTGCTTCCTGTCCGGTTACAGTGAAAGCAGTACTTCCGAGTTTCAGCTTTAATTCTTCTTTCGCTTTTGATACTGTAAAGAAGTGTATGCCATTTATCCCAACTTCTTTAGCAGCTATAACATTTTCTTCTGTATCATCCATAAAAATACACATTTCCGACTCCAGTTTATATTTTTCAAGCAGTAAATGATAAATTTTTAAATCCGGTTTTAATAAATGGACATCGCATGAAAATATACCGCCATCAAATAAAGAAAAAAACGGGTACATGGCGATTATCCATTCGCTGGCTTTCTTATGAAAGTTTGATAAATAGTATAATTTCTGATTCTGCTTTTTTAAATCATATAAAAAGGCAACCGTTTCATCCAGCGGCACAAACATATCCTGATAGCATTCCATCGTTTTCCGGATCAATCCCTCATTCTCAGGAGAAGCACTGCACATACGGTTTACAGCTTCTTCATGTGTAATTATCCCTTTATCCAATAAGATCCATTCCATTGAAGTAAAAACTATTTTATTTATTATGTCTATTTGCGTTTCCGAATCCCATAATCCCTTTAAAAAAATCTCAGGTTTAAAAGATAGTATTACATTTCCAATATCAAAGATAAAATTCATTTTTTTATACCCCATCTCCGCCGCAAACTCAGCGTGCTGAGCTTGCGGACTCAAAATCAATAGATTGAAATGAACTTTTTCAACCTTATACCCCATGCGCGCTTGATGCGAAATTGTTCGCAATGCACGAGCTCAAATCAATAGGTTGAAATGAACTTTTTCAACCTTATACCTTCCCTTTTGCTAATAATTATTATGATCCCATTATCTTTTATCTACCTTTTTCTTTTTCTACTAAATATACTTTTAATTCTGGACAAACCATTTCCTTGAACCAAGTATAATGCAATTGAGGAAATGATCATCAGAATTACTGAATAGACCAACGACATAGCTTGTGCATTTATTGTAGCGGTTTCATCACTTGCTGCTTTAATTACAATACCTAATGGCTGCAGAAAGGAATAATAAAGAAACACTGACACATCATAATCTGCCAATAAACTATTAAAATTCATAACGATTACAGACAATATTGCAGGAAGCACAATAGGAATCGTTACTCTTACGATTGTATATAGTGTACTGGCTCCCATACCTTTTGCCGCTTCTTCCAGACTAGAGTCAATACTGAAAAAAGCTGCCTTTATCATACGAAAAGAAAATGGGAGTTTCATTACAATATAGGCAATCAGCAGTAATACAGGAGTTCCCACTAATATTTTATTACCTATGATCCATCTTGATTCATCATATGTAAACATTAGTCCCAGAGCTATCAATGTGCTTGGAAGCATCCATGGAATCAAAACACTGTACTCATAAAATTTATCAAATTTATTTTTACTTTTATGAACAATTTTGGATACAGCAATTGCAATAATCGTTACAATCACGGAAGCAATAATCGAATATGTAATACTGACCAAATATGGTTTGGACGCATTCAATTTAGTAAATAGTTTAATATAATTTTCAAGTGATAATGAACTCCAGGATAGAGTTGCTGCCTTGATTGCCTTAGAGTCGCTAAAGGAAAAAAGAATAACAAGACATATAGGAGCCATATACACAGCAAACAAAAGATATGCGAGAATATGTGCCGCAATATTCATAACCGGATTATTAATTTTCTGCTTTGCTATTCTGCCCTTTGTCTTTGAAACAGAGATATAGTTTCCTCCTTTTTCTATCCTGCTCAAGACGAATAACAAAATAATCGTTGCCAATCCCAGAATAATCGCTAACAATGCTGCTATATCCCGGGAGGTTGATGTATTTGCAAAGGTTATAATCATTGGAGAAATTGTCTGGAATGATTCACCCCCAACAATCATAGGTGCCGACATAGCGCTTAAGCCGGTCAAAAACGTTAATATCGTAATTGCAAACATCGTAGGCTTTATTGTAGGCAGAACGATCTTGAAAAAAATCCTGCTTCCTGAAGCACCCATGTTTTTACCTGCTTCGATCGTATGATTATCCAAACCCCGTATTGCATTTGTCAAAAATAGTATATGATTTGATGTACATGCAAAAGTCATTATAAAGATAACTGCGCCATATCCTACAAACCAATTTTGATTCATGGAAGGGAAAATCATAACTAAAAATTTAGTAAGCAAACCATTTGAACCGTATACAAATTTATACCCCGAAACCAGCACTACGCCGCCATATACAAGGGAAGTCATATAACCCAGTTTCAGAATCCTTCCACCTTTAATTTGCCAATACTCAGTAAATAAAACCACAAGTGTACCTACAATATTCACAGTAATAATCATAGAAAATGCAAGAATAAAGCTGTTCTTAAGACTTCGTACAGCTCTTTCCGAACGCATGATCTTACTGAATACATCCAATGAGAATCTCCCATCCTTATTAAAAATACTACCAAATAAATTAAGATTGGGATATACTACAAATGTAACGATAAACCAAATTAAAGCAAGTCTTACCAGCATGGAGCCTGGAGTAATTTTTTTTAGTGACGATTTTATCCTATTCATATTAACACCTCTTGTCCGCTGAACATGCGGACATCAATTCAATATTAGAAAGTGACCTTCTTTCAAACTTCCATTCATGCCGCCCCTGGAGGCACAAACAGTCCTCACGAAAACTGCATAATATCCTTAGGGTTGATGTAAAGGCTTATGTTCTCACCTGGTTTATAAATCCGTTCTCCATCATTTTTTTCAATACACTTTATTGATTCACCCATAGTTTCCACGCTATATTTTGTCATAACACCATTATACTCAAAATCCTTCACGACTGCTTCTAAAGATACATAATCCTTTTTTGGCTTTGTATGGATTCTTTCGACGCGAATAAATGCTGTCAACAGTTCATTAAATTGCTTATCCGATTTCTCGTTAATCACTTTTATTACGTTCTTTTGAAGTCGGTTTATATCACCTATAAAGTCGCATACAAATTCAGATTCTGAACGATTATAGATGTCATAAGGAGCTCCAACCTGTTCAATATAGCCATTATTAAACACGGCTATCCGATCGGAAAGTGTTAATGCTTCTTCTTGATCATGGGTTACATAAAGTGTCGTAATCCCCAGATCTTTTTGTAATCTTTTTAATTCTCCACGTAAATCAACACGTAATTTTGCATCCAGATTGGAAAGCGGTTCATCAAGGCATAATATTTCAGGTTCCAAAACGATAGCCCTCGCCAGTGCAACCCTTTGCTGCTGCCCTCCTGATAAATCAGATATATTACGATATAATTGTTCTTTTGTAATTTTGATTTTATCGGATACTTTTAATATTTTGCTTTCAATTTCATCTTTTTTCAATTTTTTTACTTTTAAACCGAAGGCTATATTCTCATACACAGTCATCGTAGGGAAAAGAGCGTAACTTTGAAAAACCATTCCTATTTCCCTTTTTTCAACAGGAACATCTGTAATGTCCTTGTCATTTACACATATTCTGCCTTTGGTGGGATGAATGAATCCTGCCAGAGCACGTAAGGTAGTGGTTTTTCCGCATCCGGACGGTCCGAGAAATGTAAAAAATTCCCCCGCCTTTATTACAAGATCAAGCTCTTTGATTGCAATAAAGCTATTATATTTAATTTCAACACCTTTGAATTCTATCATGATTTACCTCCAAGCCTCAAATTGAGAATGTTACATTCCCAATTTGAGGCACATATTCAAAGTATGGACGATATTTCGTACTGCGAAATATCATGCAAATTACTTGATAAATTCCAGTTCCGCTTTTTCTACCCAAAGGTCAACATACTGCGCAATATATTCCCAATCCATGTCTTGTGAATGTATTTTATTCATAAAAGATATAATATCATCGGATGCCTGATTTAATGCATCCGGATGAGCTGGGATTGTACCAAACTCTTCACTCCACTCGGCCTGTATTTGTGCACTGCCAAACCAATCCGCAAATGCTTTAGCCAACTCTGCTTTATCAGTTTTCGAGATAATTGCAATTTGCTCCGTAATATATGGAACACCAAAATCGGGCGTCATAATTTCAAATTGATAATCATACTCGTTTTGATATTGGATTACACCACTGCCCCACATGGAAGCCATCGGAATTTCTCCGCTTATTAAATTACCCACAACGTCTTCGCCATCTGCCTCCTTATGACCGTTCTGGAAAAACGCCTTTGCTACTTCCCAACCTTCTTCTGAAATTCCATATTCTCCGTTTTCATCCTTATAACGAATCAGAATACTGGAATAAATGACTTTCCCTGTTGTGCCCCCAAGTCCTCTGACAGTATATAATTCTTTATATCTTGACTCCATACTTAATTCAGTCCAATCAGAAGGAATATCCTGGAACTCATTATTTATAATGCAAACTAACGGCTGTATGACGATTGGATAGTAATAACCTTCCGAGTCTCCAAGGCTCATATCCACTTCATCTGCCCATACAGGTTCGTACTTTAATAATATATCTTCAACTTTCATTTTTTCATACTCCATAGTATGCACACCGAATACCAAATCCGCTACAGAATTATTTTTCTCAGCTATCAGACGTTGTGTTATTGCGCTACCGCCTATATCCATGATCTCAATCTTGAACCCTGCCTCTGCAGCTCTCGCTGTCAGCCAATCTCCACGTCCATTAGAAACTGAGTTCGAATAAATATACAATGTCTGGCTGTAGTCAATATCGGAATTCTGAATGTCGGAAACCTGAGTATCTACTGTATTCGTATCTTCACTGCTTAGATCAGTTGTGCTGACAGTGCCGTTATCGCTGCTGCAGCCCGCCATAACACCAAGAATCAATAATATCATCAAGCAAAATGTCATTTTCTTTTTCATACGAAACCTCCTATTTTTTGATTGTCCTCTGTGACAAAAAACTTTTAAGCAACGCCAACCAGTCTGTCTGGATGATATCGAATCCCATGTCCGCTAATCGCCCCCAGTTTTCCTCATAACCATCCGCTATAGCATGATTATCATCCAATTGTGCAGACATAATATATGTGTCATCTAATGTAATTGCATTAACCCATGTCAGTAGTTTCATGTCATGCAAGGAGTCAATAAATTCAGGTGCGACTAACGGAGACTCCAAAGAATCAAATATTAATTCAACTGCTGCAAGGTTAATTTTATACTTTTGCACCTTTTTCCAATCGTCCATATTTCTGACAATTGGCATAAACATAATTTGTGACCCGGAATCCTGTAAGATCTGTAAATATTCATCTTCAGCAGGAGCTTTTAGCAGTATCTGGCCTGCCATATCCTTTTCTTCCAGATACTTTATGGTTTCCTTCCAATAGAACCATGAGCGGTCGATATTGAACAGGCACCTTCCCTTAAAACACTGAAGCACACGATCCAAGCGATCCACATGCTGATTTGTGACGAGACCGAGTTGATTTAAGAATGGGTAACTTTCAATCTCTTGGGACAGCATTTCTTTTATATCACCATCAATATCAAGTTGTAATTTTTCACCTCCATCATGAAAGGCATAAAAAACACCGTCCTTGCTTAATATTACATCCACTTCAATAATGTCGGCCTTGTGCTGAATCGCATTCTCAAATGCCAGGCAAGTATTATTGATTACATTAGCACCAAAGGTACCACGATGAGCAGCAAGTAATATGCCTTTCTTCTGCCTTAAATTCCAAAGATAATTTGTATTGCTGTACAATCTATAAGCCCTCCTTTCCTATCAGTAATTGCATTATAATACTAAAATTTGAACGTGTCAATACATAATTTATACAATATGACTTATAAAAAGGCAGTAAATGTATAAAATACATTATAAATGCCAATATATAACATTTGAACGTACACATTTATGAGCTTATTGTTTCGTTATCTTCTATATATTACAATAGATAATTAACCATAAAAAAAGAGACCGTCGTGCGACAGCCCCTGCTCATCTATTTATTTCCTATCATCTCATCAACACTTTTTTGTGCTTCCCTCAACGCATCCTCAACTGTCATGATTCCGGTTACAGCTGATCGTACCGCCGATCCCAGAATTAACTCAAATTGAAATTCATTAAATCCATCCCCCGAATGATCAAGCCTTCTTCTCCAACCTATGGCAAACGCTTTTTCCATTCCCTCAATCCAGGGATAAAGTTCCAGAACGTCCAAATGATCCACTAAATGCCGATTATTAATATATCCGCCCAGATACGTAATAATTGCAGCTGTCTTTTTATTATAGATCCACCCCAAAAATGTTTTACAAGCATCTAATTTTCGACTGTATTTTGAAATACCAATAACGCCGCCCCCCAATAGGGGATATCCGCCCGGTATTGCCGCAAACCCAATTTTCCCTACGACATCAGAATCAAAATTTCTCAACATAGTAGATGCATGATTTGAATAACAGATATTCATAGCAACGCTGCCCTTGGAAAAGGATTGTGCGGCACTTGTCCACCAGCTGCCACAACTTTGATCCGTATACTGATAGGTATCTAAATAACTGCCAAGTGCGCTTTTTACCGCCTCGGTATTCAAATCATATATACGCTCATGATCATGTGGCTTATTCTTATATTCCATAAGTCTGGGAAGAAAATCACATGCCGCTACCGTTGCGGTGCCAAATGACATTGTTGCCCCAAATTCAGTAGGTGACGACGGATTAAACCGTTTGGTGAAGAAGCATGCAACCTGATTATATTCATCAAATGTCTTGGGCACTGTTAATTGCCGTCTATATCTTTCGTAAAACTCTCTTTTTATCAAGGCATTTTCAAAGAGATCTTTACGATAATACAGAATTTGAACACTTGGATCAAACGGAAGTGTATATGTTTTATTTCCCACTCTGTAATAATCATCAGGTATATTCGGTGAAAATTCCCTTAAAATCGGCTGCAGCCATGGTTCATTTAAATCAATCGGAGTAAACAAATCCGCTCCTACCTCTGACAACCAGGACATATCAATACGTATCAAATCATAAGCAACCCTATCCACTCTGCTTTTCACACTTCTGTACAACTCATCATATCCAACTTCAACAAGCTTAATGTGAATACCTGTTTTCAAAGTAAAACTCTGCATTAATTTCCTTAACGATTCACTGGTAGGACTTGCAAGTGTTAAAATATTTAATGTCTGTTCTTTCATCATATTTAATCCAATAGCAATATTTTCCGGTTCGTAAAATATATCATTTTTTATATTTAATAATGCTTCCGAAACCTCTTCTTCCTCAACCTTTTCGATATATTTTGCAATTTTGCTGCCGCATAATTTATAATTCAACTCATATTGTACTACATTGCTTATCGGGATGATATCGGTACTTGTTACAGCGTATAAAGCCGGAAATGCGCTTTCGGGATGGTATACCTGTACGGTCCTGAAATTATTAATATTTTCTTCTCCCACTGTAATCACCGCGTCAAATGCCGTCGTAGATGTGATGATTTCGAAAGCGGCATTTAGTCCCATGGCCTCCTCCAGTGAGAATATCGTATAGGTACAGTTATTAACGCCAAGCTCTTCTGTAACGCCCTTTATAAAATCACGATTACTTGAAAACTTTTTGTCACCTGTCAATATTGCAATTTTTTTATATCCATCCCCTAAACACCTTTTACCTAGTTCTTTTCCAGCCAAAACGTAATCAAAACTAATATATTTTGCACCCCTGGGCATATTTTCAATATACCTTTCAACAAAAAACAAATGCTCTATATCATCAAAAATACCATTGTTTTTTAATATTGAACTGATCACTACGATTGCTTTCGGATTTGCAGACTTAATAGAAGCCAACAGCTCTTCCTCATAATATGGCAAATTATTACTATAAAACAATTCTATTTCATAGCTGTTGTTCCGGAGCGTATTGCTTAGACCAACAAAGAATTCATTATATCTCTTCAAGTTGATTCTCGGCACGATCACACAAACCTTATTTGTATGTCCCTGGCGCA
>Ga0153941_1000969_pt1 | contig 11953 bp, 11 predicted proteins | sample TSNJ025MetaG_FD_104733 | JGI IMG/M metagenome (GOLD analysis project Ga0153941, IMG submission 104733) | Attine ant fungus gardens microbial communities from New Jersey, USA - TSNJ025 MetaG | ecosystem: Host-associated > Fungi > Mycelium > Unclassified | place: USA: New Jersey, Brendan T. Byrne...
TGGCTATGCCCTTGATGGCACATCAAAACAATGCTACAATGCTGTGAATCCGACAAAAAAACTAACTGTTCTTGAGTTCTTCGCTGTCGGCAAGACGTTCAGAGCATTGTTTTGGTGTGCCGTCAAGGGTGGCGGACGCTGCCAAAATTGAATGTATCTGCAAATTCCTTCGATTTTGCAAGGCTTTCATGGAATCGAATACAAACAGTTTAAATATTTTGCGGTATAATAAAATTGATTTGCGGGGTATTTTTATGCTATAATTTTTTGAAAGGAGATCGGAAATAATGACAGAATTTATGCAGAGCTTCAACCCGGAATCGCTCCATGCCATCTTTATTCCTGAGAAATCTCAGGTTGGTGATGATTATTACAGACTTCCTTCTGAATACGGAACGGGCAGTATAAGAAGGATTTGCTTCAATAGCTCCTTTATGATTTTAATATCAGATTTCATACCGTCAGCTGCTTTCGAAAAAATAACCGACATCGCAGATAATTATATCGAAATCAGCCAGTTTGAAACTGAATCCAGCAGTTGGCAGGTTGGCAGGCAGAAGCGTAAAAAAGTTGAGCGGGGTATTTACTGTTATGCGAATACCAGCAAAAAGATTTATGCTTATTGTGAAGCTAACGTTCCTACTCGTTTTGCAAAAATAATTATTAAACAGGATTACTTCGATTCTTTTCTGTCCGTTAGATATAGTGACAGTTATGACCGTTCTAAAAATGCGGTGGATTACCTGGCAGGAAATCCTAACCTGCCGGAGCTTAATTATATCTTCAGGCAGATCAAAGACTGCCCGGCAATTGGCACATCAAAGGAAATATATCTGGAGAGCAAGGTAATGGAGATACTTTCCCTTGTGACACACCATTATGAGAACATGCAGGCAGAAAGACACCTTGCAGTAAAACGGATAAGAGGGATATTCGTTCGTTGGACAAATCAATTACCATGATGAAAAAGAATTTGTCAGTACACATGACTATTCCGGAACTGTCAAAATTAACAGGTATGAGCCAATCACGATTTCAATTGGCCTTTAAAAAAAATTATGGTACGCCACCATATGAATATCTGAAAGAAATGCGAATGAACCACGCACTTATACTACAATATCCAAACAATCACTGCCAGGGTTGGATATAAAAGAGCTGACCATTTTTCAAAACTTTTCAAAGAAATGTACGGAATTTCACCTAAAAAATATCGTGATCTTCACAGTATTAAGTAAAAAGAAACCAAGGGATAAAGATCTTCCCTTTATCCCTTGGTTTATAAAAGTTTATTTGCTTCTTCCAGAAAGCGAGACCGTTCCATCTCATCCGCCAGCTCATTTCTGACATCATCCAAATCCACGCCGGTTAATTTCTTATTCATCACCAGACATTCCCCAGCCACAAAAACAGTATCCACATTTCCGGCATTGGCACTGTAGACAAGTGCGGAATAAGGATCATATACCGGAAACATATTGACCGAATTTGTCTCAACCAATACCAGATCTGCCTGCTTGCCGGGTTCAATCGAGCCGATCTGCCGATCCATATTCAGCGCTCTGGCTCCCTCAATGGTACCCAGCGACACAATCTCATCAGCCGGAAACGCACTGCGGTTCCTCGTTTCATTTTTATGAAAATCAGCAACAAGCTTAAATTGCGTTAAAATATCCAGCGTATTCCCACTTGCCGGGCCATCCGTACCAAGCCCCACCGGAATACCTAATTCCCGCATCCGGGAAACCGGCGCAACGCCCTTTGCCGCTTTCGCATTAGCGCCGATGCAATGGGCAACCGCTGCCTGATGCTGCTTCATCAGCTTAAGATCGGCTTCCGTCACCATAATACAGTGGGCGGCCACCAGATGCTGATCCAGAAGCCCCAGATCAGCCAGAAAGCCGATCGGGGTCTTGTGGTAATGCTCTTTAAAATAAGACATTTCATAGTCCATCTCCGCGACATGAAGGGTAAACGGGAGTCCATACAGTCTTGAAAGCTCATGGCATTTTACCAGTGTTTCCTCCGAACAGGTACTGGTTCCATGCGGCGCGGCACAAGGGGTAATCCGTGGATGGTCTTTCCATTTTTCAATAAACGACCGGGCATACTCAAATCCAGGAAAATGATACGTTTCCTCCGAATCTGCACTTAAATCCTGGTCAATCACAGTTTCACCAAGAACCGCCCGGATTCCCATTAACTCCGCAGCCCGGGCAATTTCATCTTCAAAGTAATACATATCGAAAAATGTCGTAACACCGCTTAAAAGCAGTTCACACATGGCATACCGGGCAGAAGCCCGGGCCAGCTCTTTAGACATGCAGCGTTGTTCCAACGGCAGTAAAAAACGCCGAAGCCGGTCTTTACAGTCATCTCCCAGCCCCCGAAACGGTATCATGCCGATGTGCGTGTGTACATTTATCATACCGGGCATAAGGATACCCTGATCCCCGTCAATCATATTTCCATCTATAGGGCATCCGGCTGCCATCGATCCCACTTCTTTAATTTGTGAGCCTTCAATCACGACATAACCGTTTCCGATGATTTGCCGTTTTTCATTCATCGTAACAATCCGGACATTCTTTATAATCGTCTTCATCGGTTATCAGCTGTTTAAGATGCGGTTCCACTGGTCAATCCAACTATCCAGCACCTGATTGACAAACGTATAATTCAGGGTTTTTGCATTGGCCGCCACATCGCCGTAGGTCATGCTGCCGGTTTCTTCTTCCGTCAAAACAACGGTTCCGTTTGTCGGTGCTTCGTTTAAGGAGCCTGCCGTTTTTTTCTGCAGCTCGGCACTCAGACGGTAATTAATAAATTCATATGCCTGTTCCTTATTTACTGAATTTTTATTTACACAAAGTACGTTAAAGTTAGCATAAGTTCCGTTCGGCGCGATGTAAACCACACCCGGATTTGCCCCGGTGATAATTGGAACGGCAAAGTCACCCACAACTGCTGCCGTGATCTCTCCGGATGCAAACATATTAGCCAGATCAGAAGATTTTGCATATGTCTTAACAACGTTCGGCTTCAGCTCATCCAACGCCCCAAACGCTGCTGCCCCGTCATCAGACTCAATACCTACACCAGCATGATCACTTGCCACATAAACCATTGCCGGTCCATAGGTTGTGGTTATGTCCGGGATTGCAATACTGTCTTTTAAATCTTCATTCCAAAGATCATCGAAGCTGGTAATTTCATAACCTACCGCCTCCGGATCATAAATAATACCCATGCTGTTAATAACATAAGGAGCACACCCCAGTTCATCCGCTACCGATTTCGCTGTCGGAATCAGATCCCCATAATTAGACACCTTGGAATAATCAATTGTTTCAAATAACCCTGCTTCCACACCCTTGGCGGCATAAGACTGGGAAATCTCGATCACGTCAACTTCCAGGTTCGGATTTGCCAACAGCTTGGTATAACGGTCGGAAGCACCACCGACATCTGTAACAAGCTCAATTCCGGTCTTTTCTGTAAACGGCTTATAGATATCAGATATTGATATGTCCTCACTGAGCCCAAATGTTGACAGAACCATTTTTCCGCCGGTCGCCGCAGTCTCCTGATTATCACCGGACGAAGCGTTTGCTGTCGCTGTTTTTTCTGCCCCCGCCTTAGACCCGGATGCAGAATTTCCTCCGCATCCTGCTGCCAAAATCATGGTGCCGCATACCGCCATAGCTAAGATTTTCTTCATTTTACTTTCTCCTTTTATCTATTAATAATTTCCTCTTTGTGGAACATTTCCACCATCATCAGTCAACTGATTTTCCTACCAAAATCAGCTTCTCCTTTGGGAGATGCAGGCGGATACTCTGACCCGTTTCGTAAACCTCCTCTGTGCGTAAATTTACTAAAAATTTATCGCCTTGCGCCAATACTACCTCATATTGATAATCCTGCCCAAGAAAAGTCCTTACCCCAATCGTTCCGGTTAATACATTTCTGATCCGGCTGTCATCTGCAATCTCAATATCCGATGGGCGGATCGTACCGATACAGGCATTTTCAGAATCGGCAGCCAAAATGACCTCAAACTCGGTTTCATTGTCATCCTGATAAACAAAATCGTCTTTTTTCTTTAGCTTCAGAAAATTCTCAAAGCCGATAAACCGGGCAACAAATTCTGTTTTCGGCCGCCGATATATATTCTCAGGAGTGTCATACTGCTCAATTACGCCATTATTCATAACCGCCACTTTATCAGAGATAGAAAAACACTCTTCCTGGTCATGGGTAACAAACAATGTGGTAATGCCGAGCTGCTTCTGAATCCGTTTAATTTCCATCCGCATATTAATCCGCAGCTTCGCATCCAGATTGCTAAGCGGCTCGTCCAAAAGCAGTAAATCCGGCTCAATAACCAATGCCCGCGCGAGTGCCACCCGTTGTCTCTGTCCGCCCGACATCTGCTTTGGAAAACGCCCGGAAAACTCTGTCAGACCGCATACCTCTAAAACCGCTTTTACCTTCTGATCAATAACCTTTTTGTCCAGCTTGCGAAGTTTTAAGCCAAATGCCACATTGTCATATACACTCAAATGAGGAAATAAGGCGTAACTTTGAAATACAAAACCGAAATTCCTTTTATGCACCGGAACCTTTGTCAGATTTTTTCCGTCCAGAATAAATTCACCACCCTGGTTTTCCACAAACCCGCCTACGACCCTAAGCGTTGTCGTCTTTCCGCAGCCGCTGGGTCCCAGCAGAGAAACCAACTCTCCTTTTTTAACATGCAGATTAAGACCCTTTAATATATACTTTTTCTTATCATAGCTTACATCAACATGATTCAATTCTACAAATGCCATTCTGCTCTCCTCCTGCACTTTCCGTATTGTTTTATCCTGCCATGGACGCGATTCCCAGCGTCCGGTCAACAATAATCATTAAAACCATGGTACAGAGCATCAGAAGAACCGAAACTGCCGATACCGTAGGATCATAATTATATTCAATGTAATTCATCAGTGTTGCCGGAAACGCACTGACCCCCGGCCCGGTCAAAAACATTGAAACAGGAATATTATTAAATGAGTTGATAAAAGAAAGCATAAAGGCAGCTGAAATACCGGAAGAAATATTCGGCAGTACTACTTTAAAAAATGCCTCCGGCTTTCTGCAGCCCAGACTCCAGGCCGCTTCCTCCACAGAAAAATCAAACTGCTCCAGGCTTGATCCGACTACGCGGATTATATACGGCAGAGTTACCAGAAAATGTCCGGTTAAAAGCCCAAAATATACCGGCACCTTAAAGGTAATGACCAGAAACTGATAAAGAACAAAGCCGATTACAATTCCCGGAACGATGGTTGGTGACAGAAACAGCGATTTGATGAACCCGCTTGTCCTGGACTTTGTTTTTGACAATGCATATGCCGCAGGTATTCCCAACAGCATTGCAATCAGGGTGGCCGTAACGGCAATGATAATACTGGCAGCAAATGATTTCCGGAAAGAGTGGGTTTTAAAGACATTAACAAACCACTTCAGCGAAAAAGAGCTGATCGGAAATCGGATGACGCTTTCTCCCCCAAAAGCAGTAACAGTAATAATTGCCAGCGGAATCAGCAAAAAGGAAAATACTAAAACTACATATAAGGTAAGTGCTTTATTCTTTCGCATATTATTCCCCCCTCTGATCTAATCTTGCTGCAATGCCGTTAAAGATACGAATTACCAGCACCGTCAAGATAATCATAATCAACGCAACGACAGCGGCACTGCTCCAGTCACCGACCGCCATAGCTCGTTGGTAAATCAGCGTTGACATAACCAGGTTTTTATTTCCCCCAAGTAATTGCGGCGTAGTATAAGCCGTCAGAGTCCCGGTAAAAACCAGAATACCTCCTACAATAATCCCAGGAAGGCTTAACGGAAAAATAACCTTCATAAAAGATATCAGGCGATTTGCCCCCAGACTCTGCGCCGCTTCCATCATATCATTATCAATATTTTCCATAACCCCGCTAACCGTAACAATCATCAGAGGGAGAAACAGATAAACCGAACCGACAATAATTGCAAATTCGGTATACAGCAGTTTTAGCGGACGGTCGATCATTCCCGCGGCCTTCATTATACTGTTAATAATCCCATTGCTGCCTAAAATATTAATCCATGCAAAGCTGCGGATAACGGAATTCGTCATCAGCGGAAAGATTGATACTGCCAGAAGCAGCCCCCGCCATTTTTTTTCACAGCGGCTGATAAAATAGGAAGCCGGAATTCCCATAATCATGCAAACCACCGTCGTAATCAAGGCAATTTTTACAGTTCGGATTAAAATTTTTAAATAATATTCATCTTTAAAAAACTCCACATAAGAACTCAGCGGATAATCTCCCGAAACCAGTGTCGGAAGCAATACTTTTAAAAGCGGCAGTGCCATGCAGACAAATAAAATCAACAGTCCGGGAACCACCAGAATATACATATTGCTTTTCTTCATTTCATACCTCCCCCTCATGTATTTCATTTTTATCAACTTAGTATAAAAACAAAAATCCTATCTGTCAAGATCAAAAATTTCGATTACGGTTCCATGTTCAACATCAATTAAACCACAATCAGTAATTTTTAACGCCGGACTAACCGGTAATGTAAGCGTGGCAAAGGACATAATCGGATTATAATGCTCATATCCCAACTGTTCCATAGCTTTTCTGACCTTTCCAAGCTTGTTACCGATGACTTCAGCAGGTTCATCTGAAAGTATTCCGCCAACCGGCAGCGCCAGCTCTGCCAGCAGCTTTTCCCCTTCTGCAGCAACCATTCCTCCCTGCAGCTCAATAACCCGGTTGACCGCCATCAGAATATCCCTGTTATTCTTTCCAGCTGCCAGAATATTATGATTATCATGTGCATAACTGGATGCGACGGCACCTTTTTTATGGCAGGCTCCCGTTAAAAATCCATATCCAATATTTTTATTCTTGCCATATCGTTCAAAAACAACGACCAAAAGACAACCGGAATCTTCCCACCGCAAAACTCCGTCCTTTACCTCCATATCGGTAGTAACCATTCTGGTTCTGGTACCGCTGGAAATAACCTCCATCACCCTGACCGGGTATCTTCCGTCTTTTAAATCAGTTTTTACGGTCAGGCTTTCTTCTCCCTGCTTATCAAGCCGAATACTGTTACAGAACTCTTTCGGAAAAGGATCCTTATTGCGGCTTATCTTCATATCCGGAGACCACACAGCCTGTCCATTCTTATATACGGCTTCTATTTTCAGGTTTTTTAGATCACTGACCAGCGCAAAATCAGCAATTTTCCCTGGTGCCAGAGTTCCCCGATCAAACAGATTCATTCTCCTCGAAGGCGTGTAGGTTGCATTATAAATGGCCTGCTCCGGTTTCATACCCAGGGCAATTGCTTTCCTAACCAGCACATTAAGATGCCCTTCCAAAATCAGGGTATCAGCCATAACATCATCCGTCACAAAGCAGAAATGCTCCTCAAGGTGATGCTCCATAATAAAATCCAACACCTCTTTTTTCAGCATTTTTTCCTGGATTTCAATAAACATGCCGCCCGCAAACCGCTGCCGCAGTTCTTCCACCGTATGCTCCGTATGATCGCCATTGATTCCCAGGTATAAAAATTTCGCCAGATCCAGATCTACCAGCGACGGACAATGCCCTTCAATAGGAAAAATTTTATCTTTCTGCCGGAGCCTGGTAATGAATTTTCCAATCTCCAGATCATTCTCTTTAATAATCTGGCGGTAGCTCATAACTTCCCCGACACAGGCAACATTAGGATTTTCCTTTAGCCGCTCCATGTCTTCACAGGTAATTGTTCCGCCGGTTGTCTCCAATGCCGCTGAGGTTGATGGTACACAGCTGGGAATCCCATAATAAACGTCAACCGGATTATTTTTTCCTGCCTCGATCATCGCCTCTATTCCCCGGATTCCTGCCACATTGGCAATTTCATGTGGCTCCGATACCAGAGTTGTAACTCCGCAGCCAATGACATAGTTGCAAAATGCCGCCGGTGTCATCATGGAGCTTTCTATATGCATGTGGATATCAATCAGTCCGGGAATCATATAAAGACCCAAACCGTCAAGGATTTCACCGGCCTCTGCATTATCCGATCTCTTTTCATCAATATAGAATATATTTCCTTGCTTTATCCAGACGTCTCCCGGGTAAAATTTCTTAAAGTAAGTATTGTATACTAAAACGTTTTTAACCAGCAAATCAATTTTAACTTTTTCCATCTGCTTTCTCCTCCTCTTTCAACTGTTCTTTTTGCATCAAACATTGATAGACATCCCGTTTTCTTACTCCTCTGTCCTTTGCCACCTGCTTCATGGCTTCTTTTTTATCCAACCCCTCCCCGGTATATAACTCCATATGCTTTTCCAGACTCATATCGCGCCAGGACTGCTGCTCCTCTTCCTTCATATCGGCAATACTTCGTCCTTCAATTACAATTACAAATTCGCCCCTTGGCACTTCCTTTTCATAAAAAAGCAGAGCTCCTTCGAATGTGGTACTAAATGCTTCCTCATATTTTTTTGTCAGTTCACGGCAAATCGTAATCCGCCGTGATCCTCCCAGCACCTTAGAAAGCTCCGAAAGGGTACGGATCAAGTGATGGGGCGCTTCATATAGCACCATTGTCCGTGTCTCCGCTTTTAATTCATCCAAAATCCACTGCCGTTCTTTTTTATCCGGCGGCAGAAACGCTTCAAAACAAAAACGCCTTACCGGCAGGCCGGAAAGCGTCAGCGCTGTAATACAAGCAGATGGCCCGGGCAGTGATGTCACCTCAATTCCCGCATCATAGCATTGCTTTACCAGTTCTTCTCCGGGATCTGAAATCCCCGGTGTTCCCGCATCCGTTATCAGTGCCAGACTGATTCCCTGTTTCATCTTATCAACCAGGTATACCGCTTTATCAAATTTATTATACTCATGGTAACTGGTCATCGGTGTTTTAATATTATAATGATTCAGCAGCTTAATACTGTGTCTGGTATCTTCAGCCGCGATCAAATCAACTTCTTTTAATGTGTTTAATACCCGTATCGTGATATCATCCAGATTACCTATGGGCGTTGCACACAGATATAATTTTCCTGCCATATTTTCCCTTTCAATACCCGTATATATCATATATTTCATCCGAATATATGCCCGGCTCCTGATAGACGATAACAGGTGCTTCTACCTTTATCAGCGGCCGGCCGCCCCTGGCCGCCTCAATCAGCACCATATTTGCTTCCTTATGGACAAATGGGTGCACCAGTTTCATGCGTTTGGGTTCCAGCTTATATTCCCGCATCGTCGTTAATATTTCCGCCAGCCGGTGCGGCCTGTGAACCAGATACATACGGCCTCCCGGCTTTAACAGCATTACCGCCTCCCTTAATACATCCGCCAGCGTACAGAGAACCTCGTGCCGGGCGATCGCCCTGGATAAATCTGGATTCTTTAGTCCGTCGGCATCATTCATATATGGTGGATTAGAGGTAACTATATCAAAAGAAGCCTTGCCGAATAGCCGGCTGGCCTCCTTTATATCCCCCTGCACAATGGATATCCGTTGATCCAGTTGGTTCAGCCGGACGCTGCGTGCGGCCATTTCTGCAATTTCCTCCTGAATTTCCAAACCTGTAAAATGTTCGCCCTTAGTCTTTGCTGAAAGTAATATTGGAATAATTCCCGTCCCGGTTCCCAGATCAATAACCCGTTCACCTTCCTTTACTGCAGCAAATCCGGATAGCAAAACAGCATCCATACCAAAACAAAATCCATCTTTTTTTTGAATAATCCGGTAACCGTTGCGCTGTAAATCATCAATCCGTTCATCTTCCCGATAATTGTTAATCATCCAGCCTGGACTTCCCTTCCTTCTTTTCCATTGCCTCAAGCTTTTTCAGCTCCACGTTATTTACTTCCATTTTTCCCTTTTTACGCCGGGGTTTAAATTTCAGCTGATCGACGTGGTATTCCCGAATTTCCTTTTCATCTTTATCAACAGTTACGATTATTTTCACCTGCTGCCTTAATACACTGACACTAATTACTTCCCCCCTGAAACCATCATCGGTCGTTACATAATCACCGATTCCTGGAAGCTTGCTGTTTAAATATTCATATGTCTCTTCTTCGTATTTCAGACAGCACATCAAACGGCCGCATACACCGGAAATCTTGGTAGGGTTCAGAGACAAATTCTGTTCCTTTGCCATTTTAATAGAAACCGGAATAAATTCTGATAAATAAGAATGACAGCAGAGAGCCCTTCCGCATACCCCAATTCCGCCAACAATTTTTGTTTCATCCCGGACCCCAACCTGGCGCAGTTCAATCCTGGTTTTAAAAATAGATGCCAGATCTTTTACCAGTTCCCTGAAATCTATTCTCCCATCAGCCGTAAAATAAAATAAAATTTTGTTATTGTCAAACGTATATTCCACATCGATCAGCTTCATCTCGAGATTATGCTTATAGATTTTTTCCTGACATATTTTAAAGGCATCTTTTTCTTTTGCCCGGTTTTCTGCTTCTTTTTCCTTATCCTCATCGCTGGCCATCCGAATGACCGGTTTTAATGGCTGCACAACTTTTTCATCGCTTATTTCCCGGCCGCCCAGGACAACATGACCGAATTCAATTCCACGGGCTGTCTCAACAATAACCTGGTCACCATACTCTATCTCCATATTTCCCGGAGAAAAATAATAGATTTTTCCGGCATTGCGAAATCGTACCCCTATTATTTTTATCATATAATTAATTCTCCTTTATAACTAATAACAATAACTCAATCACAAGCTCCATATTTACATTAGCATCAAGACGCACTTTCGCTTTATCAATGGCCGCTAAAATCTTTTCAATCCCATCATAAGCGCTGGTTTTGCTGATCTCATTCATTGCTTTATATTCATTTTTAAATATTAACAGGTTTATATCCTTTGTTACTTTATATAAAAGAACATCCCGATACCAAAGCTGCATAAAATCAAGAAATTCATAGTTATTCATATGCGCTTCCTTCAGCTTTTGGATATAGTCAAGAAGTTCTGAAATATCCATATCTTTAATATGCTTTAACAGATACAGAAGCTCCCGGTGCATCTCTTTAAAATCTTCGGAAGCCGCAATAGAAATTGCCTTCCCCAGGTTTCCTCTGGAAAATGCCACATATATATCGGCATCCACCTCCGGAATTTCCATCGTTTCCATCAGATATTTTTTTATTACCTGATCCTTTTGGGGCTTTAGCTTTAACTGAACACATCTGGACCGAATAGTCGGTAAAAAAGCTTCCAGATTCGTAGTCAGTAATAGCATAATGAAATAAGCCGGTGGTTCTTCGATTGTTTTTAGCAAGGCATTCTGAGCCTGTGGTGTCATTTTTTCCGCTTCATCCACGATGTAAATCTTATAATCACTGCTATACGGACGCACCATGACCGTATCATTAATTTGGACGCGGATATCCCCTACTCCGATACTGGCAGGTTTTTCATGGGTTACATAAATAAGGTCAGGATGATTGCCGCTTAATACCTGCCTGCAGGAATGACATTCCATACAGGGTTCAATCATGCCTCTCTCACATAAAAGGGTAAGTGCAAATGCATCTGCCAGTGATTTCCGCCCCATCCCGGCTTCGCCGACCAGAATATAAGCATGCGAAACCTTATTCCGCTGAATCGCCTGCTGTAAATGCTCCTTAATCTGATCATGTCCCAAAATATCATTAAACTTCAGCATGGAAGACTCCTTTCATACATCGAAAGTATATCACAAATTCAAATATCTGTATAGAAAAATCACTCAGTTTCCATAATACTCATAAGATGTTTTACACATAATTCAATATCATCATTAGTAAATGATCTTGTGATTCCGCAGTCATCCAGATTTTTTTTGCAAAAGTCTTCCTCATCTGCTAA
>Ga0153941_1000971_pt1 | contig 11926 bp, 10 predicted proteins | sample TSNJ025MetaG_FD_104733 | JGI IMG/M metagenome (GOLD analysis project Ga0153941, IMG submission 104733) | Attine ant fungus gardens microbial communities from New Jersey, USA - TSNJ025 MetaG | ecosystem: Host-associated > Fungi > Mycelium > Unclassified | place: USA: New Jersey, Brendan T. Byrne...
ATAAATAAAGTAAACCCATCCACCTTGCCGATTCCTTCTCCATTGCTGCCAATATCTTCTATAGTGATTTCCACAAAATCATTTTTTTTAAACTCCATGCAATATATCTCCTAATCTGTCACTAACCACAGGATACAATCTAACACAATTCCGGTTTACAACGTAATCCTCTACACCAAGAGTAATCAACAATATTACTCACTAACATTACTCACTAATATTACTCAAATATTCACCGCTTTTTAATCCAACTTACTCACCCGCAGATTAGATTCAAACAACCGGTTATATCCCATCCATCCCGTTTCATTGGAATTTTCCAAAATCTCCTTAAAAGTCTCCAGCTTCGCATCCGTATCATCCGCATGAAACAAAGCCATAGCCTCAATAATTGCCGGAATCTTCGGTGATCCATACTCATATTTTCCATGATGTGCCAGTATACAATGCTGTACCTGCATCAATATATCCTGTGGAAAACCAGCAATCTGCGCCGCCTTCTCACCCGCCATCCATGAGCCTATCATGATATGCCCCAGCATCTGGCCTTCATCCGTATAATTATTCTCCGGAAAACCGGATATTTCCCTGACCTTTCCGATATCATGGCATAAAGCCGCTGTGACCAGCAGATCCCTCTTCAAAACAGGATACAAACTGCAATAAAAATCACAGATCTTAGCCACACTCAGAGAATGCTCCAGCAACCCGCCAACAAATCCATGATGGATACTCTTTGCTGCGGAAGAATTACAGAATGCCTTGATAAAATCCTGGTCTTTAACAAAGAAAGCTTCTAAAAGCTGTTTTAAATATGTATTTTCAATACTTCCCACCATTCCCAGCAGTTCCTGATACATAACATCAATATTCTTAGAACTGACCGGAAGGTAATCAGCCGGGTTAAATTCCCCTTCCCTGCATACACGTATCCTCTTCACGCTTACCTGCAATGCATTCTGAAAGCTGCTCACATCGCCGTATACTTCGATATAATCATACACATCATAATCACTGATGCCCGGATTATTTGGTTCCCATACCTTTGCATCAATGGTTCCTGTTTTGTCCTGGAGTATTACATTTTCATAGTTCTTTCCGTTTTTAGTAACGGCTGCCTGTTTGTGTTTGCACAGATAAATGTCGCTAATTCTGTCCCCTTCTTTTAAATCCTTAATAAACTTCATCTTCTTTTGCATCCCTTTCTTAAATCAAATTATGAATCACTGAACCGTAATCCTAATAATTACTTTGCTGCTTCCAGCGTAATCTCAAATGTCATCTCCCTATATTCCTCAAGTCCCAGACGCATCACGGTAAAATTAACCTTTGATCCCACGTCCGCCTTCATCAACGTAGATGTATATTCACTGAATTTGGTGATGGTCTTGCCATCCATATCAACGATTACATCACCCGGCTGGATTCCTGCCTGCATAGCCGGAGAATCCATCTCCACTTCCCTTACATAGGCTCCATAAGGAACTGCTGAATCCTCATAGGCTTCATCTGTCACATCTACCCCTCTGATTCCCGCATAGGGGATTGGCTTGCCATTGGACATATTCTCAATCAGACGCTTCAAATCCGTTATACTATAAGCGGTTATGATATTCTCCATATCATCCTTGGCATAGGCATTCGTAATGACTCCAATTACCTGCCCTTTCATATTAAATAGAAACCCTGCTGCATTTTTACTGCCATAAATATCCGTTACCAGTATCCTGTAGTTTATATCCATGTAAGATACCTGGGCATGGGCAGAACTGATAATACCATATCCCACCGAATCATCAGTGTTCATGGGATTTCCCAGTACCACTACGGGTGTAGTCACGATATTTTTTGAACTAAAGGAGCCAAAGTGTAAATATTTAACCCCGCCATCCAGCATTTCTTCCGACAACGCGGTAAAACTCACTGTCAGTATCGCCAGATTCGTTGTGGAATCATACTGCTTAACCCGGGTATCCACTTGCAGGTCATTATAGAAAGTCACTGTCAGGCTTTCTGCTTTCCTAATGGGTCCATAATCTGCCAGAATCAACAGTTCTGCGCCTGTATCGGCAATGATAATACCGGAAGAAATCAATTTATTTTCAAGCACATTGTTGAACCAGTCCACACCAGAAGTCACACCAGTAATGGTTACCATACCTCTTTTCAGATCTTCAACATAGTTGGTTAATTCAGAATACAACTGTACATAATTATCCATATCAAGAGTTACCCCCGACAGGATTTCCTGAATCTGCTCTTCCTCAAGTACCATACTTTCCTGGGAATCCTCTTCCTCCTCAGCCGACATATTGTCTGACAGCATATCTTCCGGTGACATTTCCTCCTGCTCCTCCGGGAATATAATGATTTTCGCTTCCTCCTCCGGATACAGCCAATTACTGAATACCGGCTCCAAAATCAGGAAAGTAAAGCAGGCAATCAGTCCAAAGATCGCTGCCATGGCCGCAGTAAGAAAGGTCCGTCTGACAAGCTTCTTCTTATTCACCGGACGTACCTTAATCTTCTCTATCACAAAATCCTTTTGGTCCTTTGAATCCTTTTGGTCCTTTGAATCCTTTTGGTCCTTAGAATCCTTCTGCTCCTGCTCTGCCATAATCACAACCTCCATTCAAATCTTTAACCTTGTATATGATCATGCTGCACTCGTCAAATAATTCGCACCTGACTCGCTGCTTTTATATTATACCATGAACTTCATTCATAATCATGCTGCACTTATCCAATGATTTGCGTTTCGCTCGTTGCTTTCATTATATTATGAACATCGTTCATGATCATGCTGCACTCATCAAACGCTTAGCACCTGGCTCACTGCCTTTATACTATATTATAAACTTCATTTATGATCATGCTGCACTCATCAAACACTTCACACCTGGCTCGCTGCCTTTATATCATATCATGATTTTTAGTATATCGGATTGAATTGTAAAAGTAAAGGTAAAATGGTATACTACTAGCAGATATAAAATATAGGAGTCACGAGAATGAACGAAAAAGTCTTAAATACATTAGAATACAATAAAATCATCCGAATGCTGACAGAAAAAGCTGATTCTGCCCCGGGTAAAAAGCGCTGCGAAGAGCTGGAACCATCTACCGATCTTAACGCAATCAACCTTACCCAGACCGAAACCAGTGATGCTTTAAGTTATCTTTTTAAAAAAGGCAGCACTTCCTTTGGCGGCAACAAGGACATCGGCTATTCCCTGAAGTCCCTGGATATCGGCAGCACAATTTCCATATCCGAGCTGCTGAAGATAGCTGCGCTCCTGAGCAATGTAGCACATATTAAATCCTACGGCAAAAAGGAAAGAGAGGATATCCCTGATGACAGCCTGACTTCTTATTTTGAACAGCTGACTCCTTTAACCCAGCTGGCTAATGAGATCAGCCGCTGTTTCCTTTCGGAAGAGGAAATCGCCGATGATGCCAGTCCACGGCTCAAATCCATCCGGCGCTCCATGATTGCTGCCAACGAGAAGATACGTTCCCAGCTGAATTCCATGTTAACCGGATCCTACCGTACCTATTTGCAGGATGCGGTTATCACCATGCGCAATAACCGTTATTGTATTCCTGTAAAGGCCGAATATAAAGGTCAGGTTAACGGCATGGTTCATGATCAGTCCTCCAGCGGCTCCACCTTTTTCATAGAGCCTGCTGCCATTGTCACCCTGAACAACAAGCTCAAGGAACTGGTTCTGGAGGAAGAGGAAGAGATCGATATCATTCTGGCAACCTTAAGCGCCCAGGCAGGAGAACACACAACGGAGCTGCTTGTCAACCAAAGAACCATGACCCAGCTGGATTTCATTTTTGCCAAAGCCAAGCTGGCAATGGATCAGAATGCCACAAAACCTCTGTTTAATACGGACCATTACATCCGTATCCGGAAAGGCAGACACCCCCTCCTGGATAAGAAAAAAGTCGTTCCCATAGATATCCACCTGGGCAAGGACTTTGATCTGCTGATCATTACAGGACCCAATACCGGCGGTAAGACAGTTTCCCTGAAAACCGTGGGACTCTTTACCCTGATGGGACAGGCCGGGCTGCACATACCGGCTCTGGATCGTTCAGAGTTGTCTGTTTTTAAAGAAGTTTATGCTGACATTGGAGATGAACAGAGTATTGAGCAAAGCCTCTCCACCTTTTCTTCCCACATGACCACCATCGTGCACATTCTGGCTCACGCAGATGCAGATTCCCTTTGTCTCTTTGATGAGTTGGGTGCCGGAACCGATCCCACGGAGGGTGCTGCCCTTGCCATAGCCATACTGAATTTCCTGCATGACCGGGGCATCCGCACAATGGCTACCACACATTACAGTGAACTGAAGATTTATGCCCTTTCCACTTCCTTTGTGGAAAATGCCTGTTGTGAATTCAATGTAGAAACCCTCCAGCCCACTTACCGGCTGCTGATTGGTATCCCCGGCAAGAGTAATGCATTCGCCATTTCCTCCAAGCTGGGTCTTTCCGATACCATCATCCATGCTGCAAGGGAACAGATCAGTAAAGAGAATGAAAGCTTTGAAGATGTCCTGGCAGATCTGGAGCATAGCCGCATTACCATTGAAAAGGAGCAATTGGAAATCGCCCGCAGCAAGCAGGAAATCCAATCCCTGAAGGATCAGCTGCTTAGTAAAAATGAGAAAATGGACCAGACCAGGGACCGTATCCTTCGTGATGCCAATGAAAAAGCCCGCCTGATCCTTCAGGATGCCAAAGAAATCGCAGATGAAACCATCCGTGAATTCAACAAAGCCGACTTCGCAGTGGACATCAGGACCCTGGAACAAAAGCGGCAGAAAATACGGGATAAGATTGGCGAAAAAAATGAAAAACTGTCCCTTGGAAATGAAAAATCGGACTCCACGCATAAATCCCTTGATCCTGGCAAACTTAAAAAGGGAGATTCCGTCAAGATCCTGTCCATGGGGCTTAAGGGAACCGTCAATACACTTCCGGATGCAAAAGGCAATTTATTTGTACAATGCGGCATTATCCGCTCTCAGGTCAATGTAAAAGACCTGGTTCTGGTGGATGAAGAGACCATCACTTCACCAAAGCTGCAGCGTAGCAACAGCAGTAAGATTAAAATGTCCAAATCCTATTCCATTTCCCCAGAAATCAACCTTCTGGGCAAGACAGTGGATGAAGCTGTTTCCTTAATGGATAAATATCTTGATGATGCTTATCTGGCGCATCTTCCCAGTGTCCGGGTCGTTCACGGTAAAGGGACCGGCGCCCTCAGAAATGCAGTACACAGCCATCTGAAGCGCTTGAAATATGTAAAGGAATTCCGCCTTGGCGAATACGGTGAAGGCGACAGCGGAGTGACAATCGTAACTTTTAAATAACCATCAGGCATTATTCATATAGAAGGAGTGATTACAATGGTCAGTAAACAAAAAATCCTCATAGTTGATGATGATAATAACATTGCAGAATTAATATCCCTGTATCTTACCAAGGAATGCTTTGAAACCCGGATTCTCAATGATGGTGAATCCGTAATGGATACTGTTGAAAGTTTTGATCCGAATCTGATCCTGCTGGATCTGATGCTTCCGGGTATTGACGGTTATCAGGTATGCCGTGAAGTCCGTGCCAAATATACTCTCCCGATCATCATGCTCTCCGCCAAGGGTGAAATCTTTGATAAGGTACTGGGCCTGGAACTGGGTGCTGATGATTACATAGAAAAGCCTTTTGATTCCAAAGAACTGGTGGCAAGGGTAAAAGCCGTGCTGCGCCGTTATAAGCCAACGGCTGTACCTGTTGAGACCTCCAGGGACAAATGTGCGGAATACCAGAACCTGACCGTTAACCTGACTAATTACTCCGTCGTCTATATGGGACAGACAGTGGAAATGCCGCCGAAAGAGCTGGAACTCCTTTATTTTCTTGCATCCTCTCCCAACCATGTATTTACCAGGGAGCAGCTCCTGGACCAGATCTGGGGTTATGAATACATCGGCGATACCCGTACTGTTGACGTACACATCAAACGTCTGCGGGAAAAAATAAAAGACCATGCCAACTGGAAAATTGCCACCATCTGGGGGATCGGCTATAAATTTGAGGTAAGGTGATGAAAAAGACCCTCTATACAAAATTTATACTGGCATATATTATCTTCGGTATCTTTGGCTTTATTATCATTACCACTTTTGTTCCCACCATGACAAGGGAGCATCTGGTACGTGACAAGGCGGAGCACCTTTATACGGAAGCCTCCCTGATTGCCAATAATTATGCCAGCGGTCTGTATTCCAGTGAGACCAGTCTGGAAGATGTTAAGACAATGATCGATGCCTTGTCCTTATACCTGGATGCCTCCATCTGGGTCATCAACCCATCCGGCCGCAAGATACTGGAAACCAATGTTCCCATCAATGTGGAGGATGTGGTTATTGTGGAGGGTTTTGACCCGACCTCTGCCAGGGGATATTATACAACCGGAACCTTTTTCGACAGCTTTGAGACAGATGTGCTAAGTGTAATTGCCCCCATAACCTCAGATTTTAAGGTAAAAGGTTATGTGGTCATTCATTATGATATGAACGGTATCACTGCTTCAACTAACAGCCTTTTAAACATTTCATATATTACCCTGATAATCCTGTTCCTGCTGTCAATGATCATACTGATCTTCTTTACGGAAATGGTATATTTTCCCCTGCGTAAGATTACTTATGCCACAGAACAATATGCTTCCGGCAATATGCACTACGAATTTCAGATAGACAGCGAAGACGAGATTGGTTATCTGGCCTCATGCCTGAATTATATGGCCAGTGAGATTGCCCGCACAGAAGACGATCAGAAAAAATTTGTAGCCAATGTATCCCATGACTTCCGCTCCCCTCTCACATCTATCCGGGGCTACCTGGAAGCCATGCTGGACGGTACCATTCCACCTGAGATGTATGATAAATACCTGAATATCGTCTTAAATGAAACCGGCCGCCTGATCAAGCTGACCAACAGCCTGCTGGCCCTGAACAACTTAAATACCAAAGGTCTGATGCTGGATTGGTCGGATTTTGATATCAACCAGGTCATCCGCAACACAGTGGCTTCCTTTGAAGGCACCTGCCGGAAGAAGACCATCGCCATAGAACTGATCCTGACCGGTGATGTGCTGTATGTACATGCTGACCTTGATAAAATACAGCAGATCTTATATAATCTGATTGATAATGCCATCAAATTCAGCCATCGGGATTCAGTGATTCAGATCGAAACAGCAGAAAAAAGAAATAAAGTATTTGTATCCGTAAAAGATACAGGCGTTGGGATTCCCAAAGAAGATCTAAAATTGATATGGGACCGTTTTTATAAATCCGATTCCTCCAGAGGTAAGGATAAAAAAGGAACAGGTCTCGGTCTGTCCATTACCAAAGAAATCATCAATTCCCATAATCAGAATATAAATGTAATCAGTACCCCCGGGGAAGGCTCTGAATTTATTTTTACCCTGCAGATATCAGACCAAAATGAGGATGATGACTAAGGAACAATAAAGAGGACTAAAGATATAGAGAAATGAAAGATAACCTTCTTTTTTCATTTCTCTACAGCATTTTTAATATTGAACTGACATAATTCCTTCATTTCTGTTTTAATAACTGATATTTTTCATAATACGCCGAATAGGTTGATACATCACCAGCATCAGAACAAAATTACCTGCACAATGTGCTATATCCCAGGGAATACCTGCCACCCACCAGACAAATCCGGCATATAATCCATTTCGGATCCCATCAACAGAACCCATGGCCACAGTAGTAAACGCACATAAGAAGCCAAAGAAAAGACCAAACGCTCCTGACAGGATACTCCAGAACCAGACGGATTGCTGTCTGCGGCACCACCATGTAACAAGTGACAGAAGAGGCCATACATATAAATATGAAATCCACCACATTCCAAATCCATACATCGCTCCCTCTATCAATAAGAATACCGGAACCACCAGCATCATTTTCCTGCCGAAGAACAGCGTAAACATAATGATCCAGAAACTGGTAAGTTCAATATTAGGCAGGAATCCCATAGCGACCTTACATAATTCTATGATCGCCACCATCATGCCAATTAATGTAATATCCTTAATCGTAACCAAGGACTTTCCTGCCATCAAATATTCACCGCCTATTCCTTGACATCCGCCGTATATTCAATTAGAAATTGATCACCATCATAAACCGGTTGGGTATCAATCCCATAATTACAATATTCACCATTTACATAAAAGCTCCAGTATGCACCATCTGCGTTAAAATCTGCAGTCTCGCCGTTTACACTGTCAATCATCAAACCGAATTCACTTTCTTCGCCGCTGAACGTCAGCCCATCTGCTTCATCCATAGCCTGACGCAGATACTCCACATCCGTATGCAACTCATATACAATACTGTCTGCTTCCTTACCTATTACTTCAATGGTAATGGATTTACTGCCTTCTGCCGGCTTTGCACTAAATGTACGATAAACCATTACAAATGCTGCAATGATTGCTGCCAGTACAACAACGCCAATCATTAACTTAAAACCTGATTTCTTTGTGTTGCTTGTCATATAATCCTCCTCTTATTCAAGAGTGAAATATAAATTTTTCACCCTGACATTTGTGATTTTCCCTTACAGATAAGAAAACCACAGCTTGAAATAAGAAACAAAAGACAAAAAAAACCTTCTGCCTTATGAGCAAAAGGGTACGGAAACCAAATAAACAGCTGACACCGCCATTCATCAGATTATGTACCAGCCAATTACTCGTGACCATACAGTACACATCACAGGCAGGTCTTCTGACTCGGATATCATCACCTTATTTCATCTTCCCAGGCAGACAGCTTTCCTTCCGCCCAGTGATATCGGTTGTTCATACATAAACCGGAAATAAGATTCCTTCCTTACAGCGACGAGATCGTGCAGGATTTACACCTGCTTCCCTTTTCACCGGATATGATAAATATACATCATATCCGACACCTGTATTGTTTCTTATTTATCATTCATTTATCATCTTGCAAAGTGTATCATAATAAGTCAAAAAAGGCAAATAAAAAATCACTGTAAATCCTGTTTCAATATTAGAGAATAACATCCCGCGAGTCAAAATTGTGTATCTCTATGAGCTTCTTTTTCTCCTGCATATGATAAAAAGGACGATCCCCAAAATAAATGTAAAAATACCTATAAACTGTGATGTAGAGAAAATATTGAAAATAGTTCCCCTATAATCACCACGTAAATATTCCAATACAAACCGGCCGGCACTATATAATATAAGATAAAGCGAACCTATCTCACCATCCGTCTTACTATACTTAGAATACAGAATCAGAAAAACAGCAAGGGCAAAAGCACATATACTAAAGATAATCTGAGTCGGAATAAGACTAATTCCATTTGGCGCATAATTTGAAGTATGGAAAACGATCCCCATATGAGAATCCGTTGGCTTCCCATAACAGCAGCCTGCAAGCAGACAGCCTATTCTTCCAAAACCCTGTGCAATTGCTATTTCAGGAAGCATGAAATCCACTATCTTCAAAAAATTGACTTTCTTAATCCTACAATAAACATATGCTGCTATTAAACCGCCGATAATCCCGCCAAATACTACAAATCCATTCCCGGAAAGCAGCGTTTTCAGAGGATTTTGAATAAACTCCTCAAAACTCAGTATACAAAACAACAACTTTGCACCAAGGAAACCAAAAATCAAACTTGTTAATGTGATATCAATAACATTGTCAGGATCAATATCCTTCTTTTTACTGCGATATAAAGCTGTAGATATAGCAGCCAGAACACCGATCCCAATCATCATTCCATATCCATGTATTGTCACTGGTCCAATAGAAATAATATCATTATACATTTTTAATACTCCTGTCCATTCATATATTATTATTTAAATTTACTTAAACCTACCTGTTTTAAACCCCTATTGCTTTACATGATATAAATAAAAACGGCCTTTTTTCCCAGTTCTCTCAATAACTCCAACATGATAAAGCAGATTAATTACCACGCCGGACAAATTTCTATTAATATGAGCCGCCCTTGAAAATTCCTTCGTCGTAAAAAATTCTTCCAACTCATAAGGAACAAACTGCATATAATCTTCCAGCCGTTCTATTTCCACCTCCTCCACCATCTTAACCGGTATCCTGTCATACCTGGTTGAACCCCTTTTTTTATTACCACTCCATCCATTTAGCAAACGATACTCCTCTATATCCAAAAATACCAGTTTCAATCTAAGATTCGGATCTCTTAAAAACATCTTTATCTTATATAATTCAGAAAATGCTTCATAAAAATTTCCTTTTTTAGGAGATTTACGCTTTTTACTTAACTGACCGCTTTCCTCATCAATCCAGATCAGCCACTTCTCCCTGGGAATAGGATATACAATCGTAACCTGATACAAAGGAAGAAAAGAATCCAACTTATCCCGCATCCTATCCAAATTTCTAGTCTGAATTTCAATAATCCTGCCATCTGCATAAATATCAGCCACAAAATTCTCTATAGGAATCTCCTGATTATCTTCATCCGGTTCATAATAATTCTTCAATATAGCATGCACCGTCTTTTCAGATAAAGTACCAATCCCAAGCCTTTGCCTGTCAATCCCTATGATTTTCTTCTTCGCATCTTCAAATCGATTCTCATCCAATTTCATAAATTTACCCTGACAAACTATTTTTTATCTTCCAACCTCAAATCCCATTATACATAGTATACCCAAAATAATCAACAGGCGCCTTTTATTTGCCCCTGTTATTATCTAACCCCTATTATTCATTATTCACAACCCAATATCACACCCCTAATTATTCCAATGCATTCGAGCCACACAATCCAATATTAAGAACCATCCACTTAAATTATATTCGAAATTACCTGCAAGTGTAACTGAGGAGCTTTAAAATATCAAGAACATACCACTAACGTGATACCTGCGACATTCTTACATACAACTCCTCAGCAAGAATATGGGTAAGCTCAAATAATGGCTTATTTTAGCGCACTAAAAGCTCTCATACACGGATTATGTGGCTCTAAAACTACATAATATTCAACATCCAACAATGCCGCCCCCGGCGGCATAAACAGCCCCCACGAACACCCAGAAGAATATGAAAATGAAATTCCAATGGATTTCATTTTCATATTCTTCCAAGACGAGACATAGTTTAACTTAGGTGGCGTCCTTTGACACCTTAGTTAAACTTCTCGTCTTAGACGGCGGGGTTGATTGTGTGGGAAAATGATTTTACAATCTCAGCAAAGTCATCCTTAACAGAAAGAAAAACATCCACAAGTACAGGATCAAAGTGTCTCCCCTTACCTTCCATTATAATACTACATGCCTCTTCATGAGACATAGCTATTTTATAAGGCCGTTCCGACACAAGGGCATCATATACATCACTGATAGCCATCAGGCGCCCTTCCAAAGGGATATTTTCACCGCTTAACCCTTTGGGGTAACCGGTGCCATCCCATTTTTCATGATGGGAAACAGCAAATATCTTTGCATGCTTTAAAAACGTCTCTTCTGTAGTATTCTGTGCAATCATATCTATGATTTCCCCTCCCAGCGCGGTATGGGTCTTCATGATCTCAAATTCTTCATTAGTCAGCCTGCCAGGCTTTAACAGGATATTATCCTTAATCATTATCTTACCCACATCATGAAGCTGTGCGGAAGGAACCAGAAAATTAAAATCCAATTTTGATACCTCCGCATTATAAACCATCTGCTCCATCATTATTTTCAGCATTACCTGCAGATATTCCTGTGTTCGGGAAATATGTGCACCTGTACTTCCGTCACGGCATTCAACCAACTCTGCTACCACAT
>Ga0153941_1000973_pt1 | contig 11909 bp, 9 predicted proteins | sample TSNJ025MetaG_FD_104733 | JGI IMG/M metagenome (GOLD analysis project Ga0153941, IMG submission 104733) | Attine ant fungus gardens microbial communities from New Jersey, USA - TSNJ025 MetaG | ecosystem: Host-associated > Fungi > Mycelium > Unclassified | place: USA: New Jersey, Brendan T. Byrne...
CCCTTCTATTCGATACTTCTATTATTCAGCATATTGAAAATTTTATCCGCATCTTTTTTCTGAAAACACTTTGTTCTCAATGGGTTCAGAAAAATGTGCGGATAATTAAATGCGTCGTATAAAACATATCCTTTCTTATTCGGAACAGATGACAACGATGAATAGGCTTTTAAAATTTCTTCGTCTAATACCAAAATAGTCTCCCAAAGCTCACTCCATTTCCATTTTCCTCTTTCTTTTATAAACTGCTCTTTTGTTTCATTTTGACTTACAGTAAGTTCTATACTCATTCTATTTGCACCTTTCTTAAAGTTTACATATGCGGTGGTTGACAGGTTGATTTTTCTACCTGTCAACCACTCATTGAACGCTGCAATAGCTACAGCGGGACAGCGCCCACGATAATGGCTGCAAGAAGGAAGATGAGACCGACAGCCCACGCCCACAGGAAGGTACGTTTCTGGTGTTCACCAATGTCTATACCGCAAAGACCGGTCAGAATGAAATTGGAGGATGCGAGCGGAGTGATGGGGAAGCCAACGGTCCAAAAACCACCGGCAATCACCGCACGGCTTAAAATAATTGGGGAAACACCGAAGGCAGCTCCAGTCTCAGCAAGAACAGGTAGTACACCATAGAAGAAGCTGTCACCGTCAAAGAACAAATTCAGCGGTGTACCCATGAGACCCAGCAACAAGGGCAATTGCCCCCCCAAACTCTGTGGAATAATGTTAACAAGCGATTGTGCCATGGCTTCCAGAATGCCAGAGTTCTTCAGCATGCCGGAATAGCAGCCAGCTGCCCACAACAGGTTGATTGCCCAAATCATATCCTTGGCATGGCTGTCAACCACTTTGCGCTGCAAATCGAGGCTTGGGAAGTTGACAATCAGGCAGAGGACTGTTGCGAGGATAAAACAAGGAGCTGGGGGCAGGAGATTCATCACAAGGCAGACAATCGTTACAATAATGAGAATCCAGTTAATCCAAAGAAGTTTTGGCCGCCTCAGGGCTTGCTGATCTTCCGAAATCTCCAGCTCCAGTATGCCCGCATCCATCTTCGCAGGATTATAACCCAGGCGCTTTCTCTCACCGAGACCCAGGATGACGGATACACCAAGGCAGGCCAGGAGGGCCGCAATCATAGGGATAATCAATGGGGTAAAGATCGCATCCATCTCAATACCCAAGGAAGCTGCAGCGCGGATGACAGCACCGCCCCAGGGGAGAGTGTTCATTGTACCGGCACCAAGTGCAGCAATTGTGGCCAGTACACGTATGTCCATTTTCATACGGTCGAAGATGGGTTTCATGGCCGGAATCGTGATGAGAAACGTGGTGGCGCCGGAACCGTCCAGGTGGGTGATGCAGGTGACGATAAGGGCACCGATACAGATTTTAACAGGGTCTGTGCCAACCCTTTTTAGCACAAAGTTGATGGGTACATCAAATGCACCAACATCGGACATCATACCAAAGAAAACCATGGAGAATGTGAACATAACCCCTATACTGGCGATGGAAGTAATACCGGAGGCAATATAGGATCCGATGTTTGCACCTTGGCCGATTACAATACAGGCAAAGGCAGGGATAAGCGTAAACGCAGTGAATGGTGTCACTTTCTTGGACATTATTGCTACCAAGCAAAGAATAACGGTAATATAACCGACAGTAGCCAGCATATATCTTTCCTCCTGTTCCTATATTTATTTGATGAAATTGCTTTCGCGCAGTTTATTGATATCTTCCATCTTCATGCCAAGGAGATCTGTCAGGAGTTCATCGGTGTGCTCGCCCAGTAAAGAGGGAGAATACGTCTCTGGCTCAATGATGCCATTCATTTTGATTGGCATACCAACGACTTTAAATTTGCCGATAACCTGATCTTCCACTTCGATAATCATCTTGTGAGCCTTAACATTAGGATCCTCAAAGAGGTCTGCAACGTTTTGCACCAGCGCAACAGGCACATCATGGGCTGTCAGGATTTCCTGCACCTCTTTCTTCGTCCGCTGAGTGGTCCACCCTTCTAAATATTGTTTGATCATGGTATCATAGTTCTTATTGCGCAGTCTGCCATCGGCAAGCTCAGGATTCGTCGCCAGTTCCGGATGACCAATGGCCTCGCACAGATTTATCCACTGCTTTTCCAACATTATAGTAATGCAGATATAGCCGTCCTTAGCGGGATACTGTCCCCAGGGAGACATATGGTCCCACGCACCTCTGGTCATGGACTGACCCAATGAGCCATATCTGGCGATGGCCATATCATCAAAGACCATGCTGGTGTCCATCATTGCCGCATCCACGCGGCGGCCCTTCCCCGTCTTCTCGCGCTCATACAACGCCATAGAAATACCGGCAAATGCCATAATCCCAGTGGATGTATCTGCAATAGATAGTGCAAACGGTGCAGGAGGGCCATCCTTAGGGCCAATCATGTCTACCATACCACCCATAGCCTCGGCGATAATAGAGAATGCCGGGCGACTGCCATAAGGACTCTCTAATACCGAAGGATCGCCAAAGCCATTGATGGTGGCATAGATCAGTCTGTCGTTAATCTTATGTACCTCTTCCCATCCCAAGCCAAATTTCTCCATAATGCCAGGACGGAAATTAGCGACCAGCACATCAAAGTGAGGCAGGAGCTTTTTGATGATTTCCTGGCCTTCCGGGTTCTTTAGATTAACAGCAATACTCTTTTTACTTCTGTTAAAGCGCAGGAAGTTATCCGTCCGCTTCCCCTTTTCCGTTTCTACAGACATACCAGCTGTGCGGTAAGCTGTGCCCGTCAGAGGTTCTACCTGCACAACTTCTGCACCATAGTCCGCCAACATCATCGTGCAAAGCGGACCGCTGAGAAACTGCGTAAAATCCATTACGCGCAGGCCCTGTAAGGGATACCTTTTTTCAGACATTTCTTTAGACACTTTTCGTTACCTCCGTCTTTTATTTTTGGGATTTATGTTTATCCCATTCTTCGTTCAAAATGGATAGTCCGTTCGCCACTGAATGTACACCAAGGCAGCTGACCATTTCAAAGACCTCAAGTATCTCTTCCTTGGTTGCACCTGCGTTCAGTGCATTTTCCACATGGATTTTGATTCCTGGTTCTTGTAAAGTTGTTGGCGAGACATTGATTGCAATGAAGAGCAATTCTTTCGTCTTTGGATCCAGACTTCCACTTTTCCATGGTACATACGAAAAAGCGAAAAAGGCATCAAAGATATCTTCGTCCAGTTTTAGTATATTTTCGAGATCATCAGACCAATCGCCACGCTTTTGGCCGATATATTCTTCTTTGAGCGCTTTTTGTTTCTCTGTAAGTTTCATTGAGGAAATATCAGTACCTCTTTTTTGCAAGGCATCTGCCAAAACCGGAATTCCCATTGTTAGTGTATGGGAGCCAATCGTACCTGCTATTTCCATAACTTCTAACACTTCTTCTTTCGATGCACCATGAGTGAATGCTTGTTGGATATGCCCCCGCAAGCCTGGCTCATAAAAATGTGTGATGGAGTCATCAAGTGCTATGTAGATAAACTCCTTCACTTTGGGTTCAATAAATCCTTTTTGGTTCGGGAGCGACGATAACTTGGAATAGCCTTTTACAAATTCCTCATCTAACAGCAGGATCGACTGCCAAAAATCACTCCATATCCATTCTCCTCGTTCTTTCATGAACTGTTCTTTTATCTGTTTTTGACTTTCTGTAAGCACATTATTCATTATTATTTCTCCTTATAGATTTCTGTTTCGAACTCAGTAAATGTCTTGAATACAGGCTGATCAACAAAGGGGTAAAGATGTGCAAAGAACACACCGACCATTCGCTTTGTGGGATCAATCCAGTAGAACGTGTTTGTTCCACCTGCCCAAAACTGGCTGCCGGCACCACGACCGGTCGGCAGTTCTTCCAGCGTAAGCATATCTGCCAACCCCCATTTTTTCGTGATCCCCGGGTAGAATTCGGTATCAATACACATGGGGTTTGTACCCTTCAGCATCGTGACCGGGAAATCCCCGATCTGATTCGTGCGCATCATTGCCACGGTTTCCGGTTGAAGGATGCGGGCGCCATTAAAAAAGCCGTCATGCAGCATTACCTGAAGCAATTTCATATAATCCAGCGCAGTGGAATACAGCCCGGAGGCCCCTGGATAAAATTCCGGGGTCTGACACGGCTCGAAAGCGAACACCTCCAATTCGCCGCTTGATTTGCGCACTTGTACCGTCGCCAAACGTTGACGGATATCCGGGCGAAGGATAAAATCAGTATCGTTCATGCCAAGGGGGGAGAATATGTGCTCTTTGAAATACTCCCGCAAAGACTGACCGCTTGCGGCCTCCACCACTTTCCCCACCCACTCCGTATTGGGGCCGTATTCCCATTGAACGCCCGGATCAAATACAATCGGAATGTTGATGCTGGCATTCTTGCCGGTTGTAATACTGGGAATATTATACTTCAGTACATATTTTCTGATTTTTTCATTCCAGCCGTCAAATGCAAACCCGGCTGTGTGGTTTAAGAGTTGTCGAAGTGTAATTGGACTTCTCGCCGGGTGCAGTATTGGCTGATCGTCCTGGCTAAATCCCTCAAGTACATTTACAAATTCCAACTCCGGCACGATCTTCCCGACCGGATCGTCCAATTTGAGCTTTCCTTTTTCAACAAGCTGCATAGCTGCGATGCAGGTCGGCAGTTTCGTCATCGATCGGATCCAAAACGCTGTATCAAGGGTCATGGGTTCGTCCGTATCCATTCCACGCGTTCCAACTGCGCCTTGATAGATGATGCCGTCATCGGTTGCGGCGGCAGCAACCAGACCAGGGATTACTTTATTTGATACGGCGTGCTGCAGGATGCAGTCTATTTTCTCGCTTAATAGATATCCTGTTTTCTCATTCATGTTCAGGTCCTCCTTTTTTTGCAGTCTAATTTAATTTGATATCCCTGCAATTGTTAAGAATTGCTTCAAGAGAGTCACGAAATATCATTTGATCCGTGTTCAATACAACCGTTTTTCCGCCTCCATCTACAACTGCCTGCAGACCGGCAGCATCCGCTTTTGATGAAGGGCATGCCATGAACACAATATTGCGCTCATTACATTTTTGGATGATTGTATTGCATGCTTCCGTAATCTCAGAATCATCGACTCCCCCTCCGCTCTTTATTTTTCCAAGACTTTGACCGTAATCAGCTCTTCCGAACATGACCATATCTCTGCCGGGTTTCAATTCATCTATAATTCCATCTAAATCATTCATCGCCGCCGGATCTTCGATTAATGCAACTAACGAAACATTAGCGGCCCATTCAAGATAATGCCCCCAATTAGCCGGCTGATATCCCGTGGAGCGATTACCTCTACAGGTGCTGGCCTTGCCAACAGGTGGATAGCGCAAATAATCCTGTGCTTCCCTGCAATCTTCTCTGCTGCAGATATGAGGGACAAGGACCCCTTGAGCACCCAGTTCTACCGCCGAACGTATGAGATAGGGAACCGTCCCCGGCACACGCACCATGGGGGTAAGTCCGCTTAATTGAGCAGTAATGATCTGGTGCTCCAGTGTTTCCGGATTCATCATGGTGTGTTCCGTATCAATAATGACAAAGTCAAGCCCTACATCTCCAACAATTTCAATAATAGAAGGATCTCTCGTATAGATGAATATTCCCACAGGGGCTCTGCCATTGTTGATCGCCGCTAAGACTTTGTTTTCTGTATAAATATTTCTCATAATAAACTCCTTGTTATGTAGTTAAACTTTTATGACGTTGTGATAGAAGCCAATCTCATCGTCGGTTATCGCTTCGAATTCTACCCCGGACACTTTCCCGATGATAACAGTAAAGTGGGAAGGTTTATCTGTCGCCCCCGATGCCACTTTTGTACCTGGCATCAAGTGTCCACAAACAGTGTAGTCTTTATTAGAGGCTGTACAATGTGCATGGATATAAGGAGAGCCATGTCCGTTCATGGATCCAATCATATTCCATTTATCACGATTCGTTTCAATGACACCCTTTATTGTAGGAAACATATTTGAAATCGAATGCGGTGAAGCGGAGACATCTTCTAAGCTGGTTACGGTAGTGCCAATCGTACCTCGCAGACTAATTTCACATTTTCCTTCCATTGTAGCGATTGCAACGTTCATCGGATTCATGAGAGGATTTTTCGGAAAATGCTGGTATGTAAAATTTACAGCAGCCCCGCTCCCCTCAAGAATAACACCCGTCTTTACATCTTTTTGGACGCAAATATCCCACAGGGCTTCCAGAATGTCTTCTCCCGGTTCTAAACGAACATAGATAATTTCCTCAATTTTTCCGCTTTCCATTAATCTTTTCATTCTGATTCTCCTCCTGATTATGTTTTTAACTCACAGGGATTTCGCCCTTTGCTTTCATTACAGGAATTTTCTTGACGTAAATGAATGCAGCTGCTACCGCCACGATCATAGCAAAGACAAAACCTGCGGCCATTTTGTTAGTTGCATTAACTTCACCAAACAGCGATCCAAGTCCACCCAGTGCATAAGGAGTTAAATATGTGCCAATGTTGGTCATTCCTTGCGTAATACTCAGCGCAACCGCTCCTAACCTGTCTCCGGCAACAATTGTCACTTCCGAGTATACTGTTGTAAATGCTATATAATTGAATAGCCCACAGAAAATGGCTCCTATGTATGCTGCCTGTAGTGAAGGCTGAAGAACAGTGATCATAAGTCCAACCCCAAGGAAGAAATAACTTACGGGAACAGTCCAATTTTTTAGGACTTTCCGTGCATAAGGATATAAGAATCCATTTAAAACTCCCATGATTCTGATAATCGAACTGGCAAGCCCTACCTCCACAGACGTTCCAAGGTTATGTTCACGAATTATGAAGATAGATATGTTCTGATTATAAGCGGAAACCGCAAAATAAAATACTAATTGACACAATGCCATAGCTATAATTACACCAGGTACCTGCCTAATAGCGCTGAAGCCATTATCAGACTTCTTGTTTTCCCCTTGATTGCCTGCTTTTTGTTTAACCACAGTATTCTTTGGCATCATGATCAGATAGATGATAACCGCAGGTATTATCAGCAGCCCCAGCAGGTAAGCTTTCGGCCAATCAGCACCGTCATTCCCTGAGGCGATGTTTCCACCAAGCAAGAAGACAACTGTAGACCCTAAGGCTTGAAGTGCTAACATGATAGACAAATATTTGCCCCTGACCTCCGGAGTAGTATAATCAGCCATCAATGCAGGTCCCAACACCGCAACGGATCCCTGTGGTATAGAAGCAATTGCAGCAGCAACGATCAGCATCCAGAATGGACCATTGTAAGTACCGACGAAATAAAAAATCATCATGTAAATAAAAATACAAACCGGAATCGCCAATACCATGTAATTTTTAGGAATTTTCATGGTCAATGGACCCACCGCAAATGATATAAACAATCCAATAAGATTAGGCAGTGTAATAATTAGCATCACCTGATTGGGTGTATATTGCGGATAGGAATTCATGATATAAGCAATTAATGCCTGCGTTAAGAAAAACATAAGAAAGAAAAAACCTATTACATATAAAGAGATTATTCCTTTCAAGTTCTTATTATCTGTAGTACCTGACTTTAAACTAGCATTCGTTTCATCCATTTATTTTATTCCTCTCTAATATTATTTGGGCAGCTTGCATTATCTGCCAACGCTCTTTGTTGCAAAGCGTTAATGAACCATATGTAACCTCCTCTCTTTACAGATTTCATAAATGTACCTCTGATACAAAGCGTTAATAAATCATATGTAACCTCCTTTATCTAACTCGTGGTCATGGGGCTGAAAGCCCCAAAACTACGGTATTTTTTCAGCAACGATAGAACCTTTGTGCTTTATGTACTAATATGTCATAGGATTTACTCAACGCTTAATATAGTAGTCACAGTATCGCATAGTTTTTTGAAAATTACATTATTTAAACAAACCAAAAGACGTGGGTGATTCTTGCATGTTGATTGTGCTTAATATACAATTGAAAGAGCAGACCAGGATCATCATTATAAACCTCCATCGGTGCCTATACCCATCCCACATGTAGAGCTTGGGAAACAATGGACTCATCTCATCTATCAATAAAAAAGAGACCACATCTTTTCATCTCATAAAAATGAAGAATGTGATCTCTTTTAAAATTGCTGTTATAATAACATCATCCAAATATCCGAGAACAGGGATAAAATCAGGTACTAAGTCTATTCCGCAGGAACGTCTGTTTTAAGCTGTTTTGCACGCTGTTTCAGATTCATAATTATGCCCCTTTCCGGCTCCGCTGGACGCCTTAACCAATTCCACGATTGGGATTATGGCAAACGCCAATCCAAACGCAGCGAAGAAGTTGCCGGCCGACAGCGCGGTGAGCTTAAATACGGTATTAAGCCCCGGAATGTAGATGACCGAAATCGTCAGCACAAAGGACAACAGCATTGCTCCAAGCAGAAATTTATTATGCTTCTTCATCTTGAAAATTGACTTTGTTCTTGAACGCAGATTGATGGAATGGAATATCTCACACATGGAAAGCGTGAGAAAAGCCATTGTCATCCCTGTAATATGGGACTGCGCATTCCCTATGAGGAAGGAAACGAGCGTCAGCGCCGCTACAATGACTCCCTGATAAATTACATTCACACCAAGCCCGCCCGCAAAAATGCCTTCCTTAGAATCCCGGGGTTGCTGCTTCATACTGTCTTCCTCGGCCTCTTCCATGCCAAGAGCCATAGCCGGGAAGGTATCAGTGATCAAATTGATCCAGAGTATATGAATAGGCGCGAATAACTGCCAATTGAATAGAGTGCCGATGAAGATCGCTATGACCTCGCTCAAATTGGAAGCCAGCAAAAACTGTATAGCTTTGCGGATATTCTCGTAAATCCTCCGGCCTTCCTCAACGGCACATACAATGGTTGCAAAATTATCGTCCGCCAGCACCATGTCGGCCACATTCTTTGTCACGTCAGTGCCGGTGATGCCCATGCCTACACCGATGTCGGCAGATTTCAGCGCCGGAGCATCGTTTACGCCATCGCCGGTCATGGCCGTTATCTTTCCCTTTTTACGCCAGGCGTTTACGACCCTGACCTTATGCTCCGGCTGAACGCGGGCGTACACCGAAATTTTTTCAAGAATTTTTTCAAACTCAGACTCTGACAGCCTTTCAAGTTCCGCACCTGTAATGGCTCCGCTCTCATCGGTTATAATCCCAAGCTCTTTGGCGATAGCAACGGCGGTATCCTTGTGGTCGCCAGTAATCATGATGGCGCGCACACCAGCTTCCTTACATTCGTCAATAGCTGCCTTTACCTCCGGCCTGACGGGGTCGATCATACCGGCAAGGCCGATAAATGTGAGTCCCTGTTCCAGCACCTCCGGGGAATAGTCTTCCGGTTTTTCTGAATGATTACGAAACGCGGCCCCCAGCACACGCAGTGCCTTGTCCGCCATACGCTTATTGTCCTTTAGAACCCGTTCCCGCATATCGGACGTTAAAGGTTGTATCTGGCCGTCAATCATAATGCTATCGCAGCATTTCAGGATTTCATCCGGTGCGCCTTTTGTATATTGCCTGAATGAGCCGTCCGACAGGGAATGTACGGTAGACATCATCTTGCGTATGGAATCGAAGGGTGCCTCGCCTATTCGCGGCGTTTCTTTTTCCTTATCGCTTTTATTTAAGTTAAGCGAAGCGGCGTATTCCACCAAACCGACTTCGGTGGGATCACCCATAAATTCACCAGATGCGCTTACATCAACGTCGCTGCAAAGAGCCATCGCAATGGCCAACTGTGCTTCATCGCCAAAACGATCTGCAACTGTCATTTTGTTTTGCGTGAGCGTTCCCGTCTTATCGGAGCAGATGATCTGTGTGCAGCCCAATGTTTCCACGGCTGTCAGTCTGCGGATTATGGCGTCGCGTTTAGACATTTTTGTTACGCCAATGGACAGCAGGACGGTAACCACAACGACAAGCCCCTCCGGTATGGCTGCTACCGCAAGACTTACCGCGGTCAAAAGCATCTCAAAAACATGACCGCCGCCAAAACCACCGTTTCTAAAGACGCTGAAAAAGAATATAAATACGCATATACCAAGAATCGCCACGCTCAGTATTTTACTCAAAGAAGCAAGCTTGTTTTGGAGCGGTGTTTTTTCTTCTTTCACACCTGACAATATACCCGCAATCTTACCCATCTCTGTGGACATACCGGTTGCTGTTACCACTCCTTCGCCCCGCCCGTATACCACACTGGTTCCCATATAAGTCATGTTAAACCGATCGCCCAGAGGAACCTCGTCCTTATCTGATACCAAGACCTCGGCTGTTTTTTCAACAGGGACGGATTCGCCCGTAAGCGCCGCCTCCTCGATCTTCAAGCTGGCGGCGCAGGTAATACGCATATCGGCGGGAACCCCATCACCGGCTTCAAGCAATACGATATCGCCGGGTACAACATCCTCGGATTTTATCTGGCATACCGCTCCGTCACGGCGTACCTTTGTATGGGGAGCGGACATGTTTTGCAAGGCTTCTATAGCTTTTTCCGCTTTGCTTTCTTGAACGACGCCAAGTATGGAATTCAGCACGACCACAACGAGTATAATGGCCATATCTGCTATTTCGCCAAACGCACCGGAGATGATGGCCGCCGCAATCAGCACGATGATCATTGGGTCTTTCATTTGTTCAAAAAAACGTACCATGTTGGATTTACGCTTTGCTTCCTCCAGTTTATTTTTTCCCTGCCCGGCAAGTCTGGTATTGGAAACAGAAGACGCCAAACCCTCCTTTGAGGTTTCAAGAGCGCCCAGAACCGCTTCCGCCTGTTCAAAATAATATTTCATTGTTATGACCATTCCTTTCTTCATTCTCCCAATTTACTGAACGCGTATTATCAAAGCCCTATAGCCACTTGAAAGCCGCTTTTTATTGCGCTGCCAATAGAGCAGCCGTTTTTATCAATCTCAATGACCTGGATGCCCTTTTTCCGAAGTGCGGGTATCATGGCTTTCCGCTCACCATTTGAAGTCATGATGACAATATCCGGCTTGTGTGCCGCAATATGCTCCGCTGTAACAGGTAAGCCTAAATGCACATCAACCTGATTACGCTTCATTTCATCTATAAACCATGTCACGGCATCCGCTAATTTTCCGTCGTTCATCTTTCCGCCCAGCTCGTTCTTTCTTTCGCATAGAAAAACATTATGCCCTCGTTGTGACGCGGTAATGGCCGCCTGCATACCGGCGGGGCCGCCGCCCACTATGACGATACTTTTACATTTCGCAGCCGGAGTCATATTGTATTCGCTGTATTTACCCTCCTGACCAAGATAAGGATTGAGCGCGCAGACGATATGTCCTACATCCCGCATAGACTCACCTTCTGCTTCATCATAAATAAATTTTCTGATTTCTTTTTCCCTTCCGAGCTGCGCTTTCATAGGCCAATACGGGTCACATATCAGTTGCTCTGATAAATCGATCAGATCGGCAGAACCACTTGCGATGACCTCCGAGCATTGTTCCGGATCATTGAGGTCTACACTTTTCCCAACTGGAATCGTCAGGTTGGATTTGACCGTTTCGGAAAAACCGTTATCATTCTCTGATAAAATCAAGTAGCTTGCCCCGGACGCTTTCCAGCGTGTGACAGCGCTATCCTCCGGGGCTGGTCGTTCGCTGTGCGAAGTGCTTACCCATGCAGCCGGGATATGAATCCCGATGATGAGTCTGCCGCCGTATCTTTCCGAAATACCCCGCACAAGCGCTTGGGCTTCCATGTCCTTTTCGGCTTCTTTGGAAAATTCAAGGGCTATACCGTCAAACCCGGCTTC
>Ga0153941_1000975_pt1 | contig 11907 bp, 19 predicted proteins | sample TSNJ025MetaG_FD_104733 | JGI IMG/M metagenome (GOLD analysis project Ga0153941, IMG submission 104733) | Attine ant fungus gardens microbial communities from New Jersey, USA - TSNJ025 MetaG | ecosystem: Host-associated > Fungi > Mycelium > Unclassified | place: USA: New Jersey, Brendan T. Byrne...
CCGGCAATGGCTGCGGCGTCGGCTGCGCTGCAGTAAGGCCCAGACTTCCCCCGGCGCTGCCGGCGAAATTCGGTTGCGTATCCGCATCATCTGGGGTCCCTCCCGACGGCCACGCCGGAGCACTGTTCGCATCGAGCCACTGCGGAAAGAAATGTTCCACGAGAGGCAGCAAAGCCGGCGGGACCGGGACGCTGAAGGGCGACGACGGCGTCGCCGGGAATGGTTGTGCCGTCATCTGTATTTGCGGCGGAGGCGCCGAAAACACGCCGCCCACCGCGGGTGGATTCGGTTGCGGCGCCCCGAGCGCGCCAGCTCGCATGAGCCCGCCGCTGAACGAACCACTGGGCAGATACGGCAATGGCGGCACCATGCCATTGTAAATGTTCAGTGTACCCGAACCGTCGAAGCTCCTCGCCGACGGCCATGCCTGAGCGCCGCCGAAATCGAAGCCTTGCGGAGAGAACAAGGACGCGCCGCCTCCGAGACCAATCGTTGATGGCGGCGGCCCCAGCCCGCCGCCCGGCGCAAGCCCGCCGACCTTACCCGGTAGATCGGATTGCAGCCAGTCGAACGGACCACCCGGCGCGAGTGTAGGAATCATCGGCGGCAAAAAGCTCAAGCTATTATCAATGGCCCTTGAAGACGACGTTCGGTTTGCATCATCGCCACGCACGGCAGCGGCTGTCTGCATTCCGTCCGGGCCGGTAGTGACGCCAACTTGTCCAGTGGTTCCATCTGGATGCCGGATTGCACCGGTATTCCCCTCAAAATACATCTGCGGTCCGGCGGGAAAATAGCGATCGAGCACCCCCGGAATGGGTCGAACCAGATAATCTCTCCATCCATTGAACCAGGTTTGCGACGCCAACGGATGCAGTTGCGTCTCCAGCGTGGGATCATATCGCACGACGACCTGCGCCGTGGAATCGCCGAGGTTGCGAACTGCGGCGAAATACGCCCGTTCATTGGGACCGAGGTCGATGCACCCCTCAGAGCCGGGCCAATATCCTCCATGAATTGAAAAACTCGATCTGCCGAGCGTGTCGGTGGCTGGGTCCGGCTGCAGAAATGCCTCTCGGTGCCCCATGCAGCGATTCCACCGGGAAAGAGGCCCCTTCTAAAAATACCTTCAGCTGCACCCCACGTGTTAATCGGTTGGATGGCATCGATCGGAAACGAATAATTTCCCTCCGGGATAGGCCCCAGATCCACAAGGCCCTGTAAGCTCGGCTGTTGATAACCCCGTCTCCCAGAGATTGCGGGCCACGAACCGACCACTGCCCCATCCGAGGAGTAGAGCGTTAGATTGTAGCCATCGAAGATGCTGTACGCACCGCTCGACATGTTGGTCTTTCCATGTTGAATTCCAGCGATCGGTCCCGACTTTGCTCAGTGTGGACCGCAGCCACCCGCCCCAAGGTATGTGAACAGCCAAAAGGACATGAACGAGAGCAAAGAAAACCCAATGGAGAACCGACAATGTCCCCGTCGCGCCAGTCTAGCCGTGATCATGGCAAGGACAGCAATGAATGCTGAATCGATTAAGTGGAACGTCGCATAGATTCGGACATTACTGTACACAAAGCAGAGTCCCCCGCCAGTTTGTCTAATAAATTCATCAATATCGGACAGCGATGTCAGAACTTCGATACTAGATAATAAGGCGAGTGCCCCAAGCGCATAAGCGGGCACCATGGAGCAACGCCTGCGTGGATCCGTGGGCTCTTGCATCGACATTGTCGAACTCCTGCCGCCGTGCCGCGATAGTAATCACCGCGCCCGGCCACCGGTAAATGAGTCCAAACCACGGTATTCCAATGTATCACTAGTTCGCCCTACGTCACCCACTGAACCACGAGGCAAAGTAATTTTTCGCGCAGCAAGCATGGGGCTCGACCTGACGAGCTTACGGAAAGAGCAGGCGCAAGAGAGGCTGCAAAGCCTCGGGGATCGGAACATCGAAAGCCGGCAGGGCCGGGAACGGCTGTGGCGTCGGCCGTGCTGGAGTAAGGCCCAGGCCGGCTCCGGCGCTGCCGGCGAAATCCGGTTGCGTACCCACATCATCTGCGGCCCTCCCGATGGCAACGCCGGAGCCTTGTTCGCATCGAGCCACTGCGGAAAGAAATGTTCCACAAGGGGCAGCAACGCCGGAGGGACCGGGACGCTGAAAGGCGACGACGGCGTCGCCGGGAATGGCTGCGGCGGCACCTTTGTTTCGGGAGGAGCCGCTGCGCGTGCGGCGAATTCAGCGCCTATATCTGGTACCGCGGGTTCGAATACACCTTCGGGCGCGCGTGCAGTACTCGTTAGATCCCGTCGTGCCCAGCTGAACGGATTGCCCGGCACAAGGAAAGGGATCGTCGGCGATGTTGCGCTCATGATTCCCGACCATGGATCGGCAGTGGGAACGCCGTAATTCGGCGGGGCCGACGCAGTTTGCGCCGCCTGATCGAAGGAATCGATTTGGCCGCGGCCATCCGGCTGTGGGCCATCGCAGTCGAATGGCCGAGGCGCTGCCTGGATCCTCTAGGCTGGGACGTCGGATTTCAGAATAATTCAAGATAGGTATTAAGGAGGGTGGCTCTGAAGTTCCTTATCTCGGTCGAGTGCAAGGAAGTCGTCGTGAAAATGATCAAAAGCCTGTCCCCCCGGACGAACCCGGCGTATCCCATGCGCCAGAGCTGGATGTAATTTAATTCGAACCAAACATCACCATTGTTATTGATGGTGTCGAACCCTGGATAAATTTCGATAGCCTTGAAAAAGGTTACATACGGATCAAGTTGCCGGTAGCGGTAGAATTCCGAGAAGAACCCCGTGCAGTGCAGAGTCCTCGAGTAGTCGTCCCTTCTGGCTTCTGACAAGCTCCTCAAACCCTTCTCTAAAGCAGTTCTCAACTCCTTGTCAGGAACGCTCTGCAACGGGTCTTGTGCTCCTCCGAGCTCCGCCACAAGAACTACCGCTCGGCGGGCGTACGCCTCCACGGTATCCAGGCCGAAGAACATCGTGCGCTGCATTTCGAAGCAGGCGATCAATGCCGCACAGCCGAGAGCATTGGAGGCCGCCGAGATCGGATCGCTTCTGAACAACTCGGCGCCGACGCGCACAGCAAAGTAGCAAAACAGTCCGACGGACGTAGCGTACAATAAAATCAAATACAGTAGGATGAACTGATCATTGATTGCTTGCACGATGCCGTACACGGCCATGGGGACCAGCCAGCAACCGACCGCCACGACAGCCGGTCTGAAAAACGGCCCCCAGAACTTTGCGCGTCGCGTTTTTGGATCCGTTTTGCTCATGGCGTGGGGTTCCACTGGGTACGCCCGACAAGCCGCGTCGTTTCGAGAATTGGGGCGGTACCGATTTCAGCTCTTTGCGATCTGCGTATTGTTCGTGTCGAGCCACTGCGGAAAGAAATGTTCCACGAGGGGCAGCAACGCCGGCGGGATCGGGACACTAAAAGGCGACGACGGCGTCGCCGGGAATGGCGTCATCTGTGTTCGCGGCGGAGGCGCCGAAAACACGCCGCCCGCCGCGGGTGGATTCGGTTGCGGCGCCCCGAGCACGCTGGCCAATATCCTCCATGGATTGAAAAGTCCGATCGGCCGAGTGTGTCGGTGGACGAGTCCGGCCGCAGAAATGCTCTCTCGGTACCCCATGCAGCGATGCCACCGGGAAAGCGACCATATCGGGATATGGCTCCTACAGCCGCACGCAACGTATCGATTGGTTGGATGGCACCGATCGAGAACGAGTACCTCCCCTCTGGGATGGGGCCTAGATTGACAAGGCCCTGCAGGCTCGGCTCTTGATAACCCCGTCTTCCGGAAATTGCGGGCCACGAACCGACCACCCTCCCATCCGCGGAGTAGAGCGTTAGACTGTAGCCATCGAAGATGCTGTATGCGCCGTTCGACACGGTGGTCTCCTATTTTGATATCCGCGAATTGGTCTCTGACGTTGTTTAGTTTCACCAATCATCCCCCCACGAGATGTAAACAGCCAATGAACGTGAATCATACCAAGACAAACCAATCGCCACTCGGCAATGTGTCCGCCTATTTCGCGGACGCCAGCGATCGATCCTACATTTTGCTCAGTGTGCACAATCACCCGCCCCAAAATATGTGAACAGCCACATGGATATGAACGAAAGCAAACAAAATCCACCCGAGAGTCTACAATGTCCCCGCCGGGCCAGCAACGCGGTGATCGTTGTGAGGACAGCAACAAGCGATATTTCGATCGAATGGAATGCCGTATAACTTCGGATGTTGCTGTACACAAAACAATGCTGCCCCCCTGTCTCTCTGATAAACTCATCAACCTCAGACAGCGTCGTCAGAAATGCAATGATATAAAACATGAAGAGTGCCACGAGCGCATAAGCGGGCACCATGGAGCAACGCCAGCGTGGATCAATAGACTCTTGCGTCGACACTGCCGAACCCCTCCCGCCGTGCCACGATAGTAATCACTGCGCCCGCTTGAAACCATCCAGCAGACTGACGGCCCCATCCCGAATCTCCCGCCAGTGACCCAGTTGACTGCGCTTGAAACTGAGCTCCAAAGCCAGGTTCTGGCCGAAGTTTGATTTGGCTATGCACCCGGCACCCGGGTTTGTCTCGTCTCTCAAGCAATCAAAATAGATGTCGGGCGCATTTGCATCATTGTCCGGTACAAAATATTCGGCCTCCATTACATCGTGCATCGCCCATTTTTTCTCATCTCCCTTGTCTACGTAAACGCGGAATTTCTGCCCCGATTGGCCCACAATGCGACCCACCAACGTCCATTGTGTAGATATTGTCCACTCGAGCAGCCGTGAGACATTTGTACCAGCACCGGTATGTTCATACGAGTGAAGATCGATCGCCACGACGTCCGCGCCGCGCTCGCTCGATCGCGTGGCGCTCAGCGGCGCCATCGAGGGAAAGATGGTCTCCAGAACGATGAAGTCCTGCTCGCCACCTTTCCAGTTGTCGGAGAACGTCATGTAGACCTTCGGAATCTTGAACCGGATGAGCTCGCCTCTGTCTTGCAGCGCGACCTCGACGGGTGTCGGGTCCGTGGTCCGGCCGAAGTAGTAGGGCCGTTGCTGCGCATCTGCTGCGCTCCCGAAGAGAACGCAGCAAAAGATTGCGATCAGGATAATCTTGAATGAATCCAACATTGGCGCACGGGCGATCCCGTCCTCCTCGTCAGCGATGATAATACTCCCCGTTTGGCCGCGGCAAGATGCCCGGGCTCGGGGTCCCGCGACACGGGTGCAGAGGTTGCAGGATGCAGAGGATCGATTGCACAGAAGCGCGGTGCAGTCGCGTCAGCCGATCGGCTCATGGAGAGAAAAGGCGCAAGAGAGGCTGCAAAGCCTCGGGGATCGGGACGTCGAAAGCTGGCGGGGCCGGAAATGGCTGCGGCGTCGGCTGCGCTGCAGTAAGGCCTAACCCTGCCCCGGCGCTGCCGACCGGATTCGGTTGGGTCCCCGCATCAACTGAGGTCCCTGCCGATGGCCACGCCGGAGCATTGTTCGAATCGAGCCACTCCGGAAAGAAATGCTTTACGAGGGGCAGCAACGCCGGCGGGACCGGGACGCTGAAAGGCGACGACGGCGTGGCCGAAAATGGCTGCGGCGTCGCCTGTGCAGAAGCAAGGCCCAGGCCGGCTCCGGCGCTGCCTGCGAAATTCGGTTGCGTACCCACATCATCTGCGGCCCCTCCCGATGGCGACGCCTGAGCATTGTTTGTATCGAGCCACTGCGGGAAGAAATGCGACACGAGGGGCAGCAACGCCGGTGGAACCGGGACGCCGAAAGGCGACGACGGCGTGGCAGGGAATGGCTGCGGCGCCGGCTGCGCTGGAGCAAGGCCCAACCCTGCCCCGGCGCTGCCGTCAGGATTCGGTTGCGTGCCCGCATCATCCCAGGCCCCTGCCGACGGCCACGCCGGAGCCTTGTTCGAATCGAGCCACTCCGGAAAGAAATGCTTTACGAGGGGCAGCAACGCCGGCGGGACCGGGACGCTGAAGGGCGACGTCGCCGATGCCGGAACTTGCGACGGCGTCATAGGTGTTTGCGGCAGCGGCGCCGAGGGCGCGCCGCCCTCCAATGGATACCGTTGCGGCGGCCCGAGCGCACCGGTTGGCATGAGCCCGCCGCCGAACGGACCACTGGGCGGATACGGCAATGGCGGCACCGTGCCATTGTAAATGTCCAGTGTATTCGAACCGTCGAGGCTCCTCGCCGACGGCCATGCCTGAGTGCCGCCGAAATCGAAGCCCTGCGGAGAGAAAAAGGAAGCGCTGCCTCCGAGACCAACCGTTGATGGCGGCGAGCCGAAGCCGCCGCCGGGCGCAAGCCCGCCGACCTTATCCGGTAAATCGGCTTGCAGCCAATCGAACAGGCCGCTCGGCGCGGGCGGCGGGGGCGGAGCGAGTGCAGGAATCGATGGCATTCCGCCTGCGGTGATTCCTGGCCACAGATAGGAACCCGAGCTGCCGTTATTCGGCGCGACCTGGGCCGCTTGTCCTGCCCAATCTGGGGCATTGATTTGGCCGTGGTCATCTGGCCGAGTGCCGTTGAAATCGAACGGGCGAGGCGCTGCCTGGGTCCTCAGCACGGAACCGGGAACGACCATTCCGCTGCCGTCGATGATGTATGTCGCCTGGCCGTCCGGCGTCGTCACCTGCCGACCGCCGGGCGGGACAGCAAGAATCATAGGTTCGACTGTCTCGAACAGTGGCCGCGTCGCCAAGCTCCCAACTCCGACCGCAATCAACGAACAAGAGGGTGCGAAAAACCTTTGCTCGAAGACGTTTCCGGGGAAGCAATCACCAATGCCGTATTTGCCCCATTGACTCTTCGCGAGGTCATATATGTCCTCGTCCCTGATAACACCCGAGCCACCATTTTTAACATGTCGCGCAATATGATCGTATAGATCCTCCGCTATGGTCTGAGAGAAATTCTCCGCCGTGCCAGGATACTGATTACCCCGCCCCGTCATCGATAACCACGCTCTAGCCGCGGCATTGGAATTGATCGCAAGTTCACCCAACTGCCCGCTGAAGCTAGCAATCTCTGCCTGGGTGAGCGCCTCGTTGCTACCGGTCAATTCATGATAGAGCAGATAAAATCCCGCGCGATCGCCGGCGTCGAGTTTGGCCTTCAGTCGATCGACATCGGTTGGCGTCAGTGCCGCCACATTAGTCTCCTTTCAGTTTTTTATTATCAGTTTAGGATACGAGGTCGCAGTTCAGCGTTCCGGTTCTTGTTTGAAACCGTTCAGCAAACTCATGACCGCGTCCCGTATTTCTGGCCAGTGCCGAAGCTCCGTACGTCTGAAAATGAATTCCAGCGACAGGTTTCGGCCAAAGTTGGAATTGGCTATACATCCGACAGCCGGATTTCCCTCTTCTCTCAAGCAATCGAAATAAATGTCCGGCTGGTCTCCGCCACGATCCGGCACGAGAAATTCCGTGACCATCATATTGGGCATGAACCTCTTATTCTCATCGCCTTTGCGCACGTAGACCAGGTATTCTTGACCTGATTGATCCGCAATACGATCCATCAAGGTCCATTGCGTCCCCATTTCCCACTCCAGAATTCGCGAGACATTGTTGTCGGCCCCGGTATATGCATATGAGTGGAGATCGATCGCCACGACATCCGTACCCCGCGAGCTCGATCGGGTGGCGCTGAGAGGCGCCATCGAGGGAAAGATGGTCTCCAGCGCGATAAAGTTCTGTACACCTCCCTTCCAGTTGTCCGAAAACGTCATGTAAACCTTCGGAATCTTGAAGCGGATCAGCTGATCTCTGTCTTGCAGTGTGACCTCGACCGGCGTCGGATCCGTGGTCCGGCCAAAATAATAGGGTCGCCGCTCCGCGTCTGGCGCTTCCCGGAAAAAAGCGCAGCAAACCACTGCGACCGGAATGATTCCGAGCGATTTCGACCGTAAGCGCATCAGCGATCCTGCCCTCGTCGACTATGATCATGCCGGGTGAGCCGCACCGGGGCAATATCAATCTGCGGGAAGCTCTCGACGGCGCCCGGGCGCTGATTGCCCAGCACCATCAGCCATAGTGCGGCCAGACCACGAAATTCGTATTCATTGCCTGCCGGCCCAACTCTCCGCTAAAGCTGGAAACTTCCGCCTGCGTGAGCGCTTCGTTGCTCCCTGTCAGGTCGTGATACAACAGATAAAATCCGGCGCGGTCGCCGGCATCGAGTTTCGCCTTCAGCCCATCCACGTCGGCTTGCGTCAACGCCGCCACATTCGTCCCCTTTTTCTTATCTCGTTATGATTCTACAGGCGGTGATCGTGAGTCAGCGCTCCGGTTCCAGCCTGAAGTCGTTCAGCAATTTTATCACCGCCCCCTTTATTTCCCGCCAACGATGCAATTGCACGCGGCTGAAACTGAATTCCAGGGACAGGTTATGACCAAAATTCGACTTACCGGTACAGCCGGCGCGGGGATTCCACTCTACCCTCAAGCAGTCGAAATAAATGTCCCCCTGCTCTCCCCCAAGATCCGGCACGAGAAATTCCGACATCACCCCGTTAGGCATAAACCTTTTGTTCTCCTCCCCCTTGCGCACGAAGACGAGATATTTCTGGCCTGACCGGTCAATAATGCGCTCCACCAAGGTCCATTGGGTAACGATTTTCCACCTGAGTATCCGAGACACATTTTTGTCAGCTCCGGTATATTCGAACGAGTGGAGATCGATGATCACGACGTCCGTGCCGCTCTCGCTCGATCGCGTAGCACTCAGCGGCGCCATTGAGGGAAAGATGGTCTCCAGAACGATGAAGTCCTGCTCGCCTCCCTGCCAATTGTCCGAGAACGTCATGTAGACCTTGGGAGTCTTGAATCGGATGAGCTCGCCTCTGTCTTGCAGCGCGACCTCGACGGGTGTCGGGTCCGTCGTCCGGCCGAAATAATACGGCCGTTCCTGCGCCCCTGCCATTCTGACGAAGAAAGCGCAGCAAAGTATGGCCATCAGAATGGTTTTGAATGAATCCAACACGTTAACTGCTCGGGCGATCCCGTTCCTCCTCGTCAGCGATGATAAATATCGCCCGCCGGACCGCGGCAATATGCCGGAGCTCGGGGTCGCGCGACCCGGGCGGGTGCAGAGGTTGCAGGATGCAGAGGATCGATTGCGCGCACAAGCATGGGTACCCAGCACTGGACCACACACGACGGGCCCGATGTCATCGAAACCGTTTTCCCTGAGAGCGGAGAAGATGACCGAATTGGAGGTCCCCGAACCGAAAGGGTACGGCCCATACCAGAAATGCGCGGCATTCATCCCGCTTCCGGACGCTGTGTGTCGAGGCGCAGGCTGCGATCGGTGTGTCCATTTCCGGTTATGGGTGAGTCGTTTTTTGAGCAACCGCCAGCGGCCAGTCGCCTGTTGTTTCTCTACGCCTTGGCTTGGTCGCACGGCCCCACGAGGCGCGCCGGGCGGCGCCCCTGGGATGCCCCTATCGCTGCGCCTCCTTGATCAGCGCCAGATGCCGATAGTCCGTCGGCGGGTCGGAATAGGGACGCAGGTCGAGATCCTTCGGGCAGCGCGTGACCGTCTCGTCCTCGGCCGATCGGATCAGTTTCGGATAGACGGCCTGGGCCTTGGCGAAATCCATGCCGAGCTGTGCATACACCCGGTTCTCTGCCGCCGTCGCGATCTTGTGCGCGTCGGGATAGGCCATGCCCTTGCGCAGCAGGATCCCCTCGACGCGTTCGTGCTCGATCAGGCCCGGCAGCACGTTCTGCGCGAGGAGGACCGGATAGGCCTTGCGGTCGACATAGACCGTGCGGCCGTCGCGCGAGATGCCGCCCACGTAGGGAATGTCGTAGGAGCGCTCGACCCGATACGGGATCGACCGCCCGCGGAGAAACCACGTCGTGGACGAGACGCGATCGAGCCCCGCTTCGTCGCCTTCGTCCTCGTGCCTTTGTCCGGCGCCGGCGGACATCAGGCGCCCGCGAGGGTGCGCAATTGCCGGTTTTTTTGCATGGTCATTCAATCATCCTCGGCGCTCTGGCTATGCAGCATTTGCATCACGTTCTGTTCCTCGAGCTTGAGCGAAGCGAGCAGATCGGCGAGGTCGAGCGCTTCCATGGCGCAGCGCTGCGTGAATGCGCCTTCGTGGTCCTCGCCCGCCAGCACGAACCCGCGCAGCTGCCCTTGCCGGGCTTGGGCGAGAAGCCGCTCCAGCGTGTGGATCGCTTCCTGATTTGGGTGTGCCGCGGCCGGTTCCACCTTGGCCGCGCCCGGGAAGGTGATGACTTCGCCCATCATCGGATCGCAATCCAAGCCCCCAGGGCGAGCGCAACAAGTCCCGCGGCGGCGATCGGCCGCCACAGTTCGGCAATGATTGCGATCCCGATCATCAGATAGGGGTGCAGCTCGATCCAGCCCAGGATTTCCATCAGCGGCACTCCCGATAGAAGCTGCGCAGCTCGGCACCGGCGAGGCGGATGTGGTGCTGCACGCTGTTGAGGCCGCCCCGACGCGCGAGGAAGGCGCGGATCCGGGCCGGATAGATGCGCATGAGCTCGGCCGTGGCCGGTCCGGACGGCACATTCGGCCCGGTATCGTCACTCCATGCGGCGTGGAAGCTCAGCACCGCGCGCGGCGTGACGCATACGCGCTTTCCAGGGACGAGGCCGGTCAGCAGCGTGCAGGTGGAATTGCACAGGCCGTCGATGCGCACGATCGCGCCCGAGTTTGCTACCGCCCGCCAGCGCGCCTCGTATCGGTCGATGCGGCCGCCGGGATCGTAGGTGATGGTGAGGGCTCGAACCGAAGGCACGAAGAGCAGCGATGCGGCGGCGAGCGCCACGTAGAGCAGCATGGGATATCTCCGATTAGCGGGATGTTGATTTGTCGAGCAGCGCACGGCGCAGATCGCGGGAGAGCTCCCACGCTTGGTTGGCGGTCAGCCAAACCGTGCGCTCTTGCGCGCCTTGGCGGATGTGGAGGCAGGTCAAATGGCCGTGCTGTGTCGCGGCGAGCGTCGTGCCTTTCTGGCGCCGCAGCCCCAGCAAGTCGCTGATGGCGGCGGCGGTCATGCTTTCTTGTGCCTTTTGCGCGCGCGTTTCTTGTTCCCTCGCAGCTCGGGGTACATCGCTCTCAAGTCCTCGATGACCGGAGCGCGGCGCTTTCGCCTTCTCGGTTTGGTTTTCATCCGACGTTTCCCTGTCGTGAGCGGATGCAAACAATTTTGGGGTATTCGCCGGCGGTAAGCTCGAGCGACGTGCCGGCGAGATAGGCTTGCCCGTGCAGGGCGCAGAGCATCGGATTGGCGGTTTGCTCGGGCAGCTGCAGCACGTGGACGGCGTTGTCGCGGCCGCACTGGCGCGCTTCCGGGGCAACCGCCACGGAGCACACCAGGATCAGGGCGGTGAGCATGCTAGCCGCCGCGTGCTCGGCTCTCGGGGGCGAGCCGGCCCTCAATGAGCGATGCGAACGGCGGACGACCGCGGTTTGCTTCGATCGCGGCCATGGCTTGGTGCGGCATGTTGGCTCCAAACAAAAAGGGCCGCCGGCGAACGCCAACGGCCCAACTGCGGGAAATGCCCCGTGAGGGGCGGCGGCGGAACGCGGCTATCGCGTTCCGGTTCGGGGCTCGCGGGCCGGGCACGACGTCCGGCTGGTTTCGGCGCTTTGCGCCGGCGTGACTCCCGCCAACGAGGGGGAGGAGCTGTGCGCGCCGTGAGGTCGGGTTGCCTCATCCGCGCGAAGCGCGGCTTGACGGGCTGAAACCGTGGGCCAACAAGATCGCCGCGCTCCGCGGTCCGGGCGCGCGCGGAGTATTGAATCTGCCCTCGCCTGCGTACGTCCGGCAGGTCTTGCCCCGGACTTGATCCGGGGTCGAGGCGCGGCTTTCG
>Ga0153941_1000978_pt1 | contig 11861 bp, 20 predicted proteins | sample TSNJ025MetaG_FD_104733 | JGI IMG/M metagenome (GOLD analysis project Ga0153941, IMG submission 104733) | Attine ant fungus gardens microbial communities from New Jersey, USA - TSNJ025 MetaG | ecosystem: Host-associated > Fungi > Mycelium > Unclassified | place: USA: New Jersey, Brendan T. Byrne...
CAGTACCGTTATGATGCGTTTGGAGTAATACTGAAGGAAAGAGAAGAAGTAAATAATCCGATTAAATATACTGGACAAGAATATGATAAGCTGTCTGAGCAATACTATCTGAGAGCCAGGTTTTATAATCCGGTAACGGGAAGGTTCCTTCAGGAAGACAGGTATAGAGGTGATGGGCTTAATCTGTATGCATATTGTCGGAATAATCCGGTGGTGTATTGTGATACAAGTGGTTATAGTAGTGATCTTAGTAGCCAGTATCAGAAAAAAAGTGATGGGAATGAGTCTGTAGAGGGTACGGGGGATTATCAAATTTCTAGCAGAAATGCTGGTAAAGGAAATCCTAATGCCATTAACCATTTTGATGTTGATTTAAATAATAGACAACAAAATTTGCTAGATGAATTGTCTGGATATGATTCACGGACTGTTGTAAATAAGAGTGATGTTAATCTTAAGGATTTATCTGCATTAACTGCAAAAACAGGTGATGAGTTTGCAATGTTTACACGAGGTAGCCGAAGATTAATTATACGAGGGGATGCAACTCATTTTAATATTGACACAACTACAGCAATTGATTTGTATAATTCAGGATATAAGTGGAGTGGTCATACACATCCTGGAACTGGCTTCAACGTGAAAATGCCATCAGAAGGTGACTTATTTATCCTAGAGCAATTTAATCAGAGCCAAAGTTCAATATATGATAGTAGTGGACAATATAATATATTTGGAGGACAATAGAATGGCAAAAATAGATAAATGGAAAATTGAAAAGGGTTTACAAAAAGCATTAGCTATTGAATTTGTAAAAGATTATTGTATCAAGAATAAGCTTTCTTTAGAAAAATTACAAAATGAAAGATTTGAAGTTTCCTATAATGAATGTGGTTTTATGCATCCAAGCAATATCAAACCTTTAGGCTTAACAAATGATAAAGAAACAATGCCTAAAACCACATTAATGATTATATTTGAAGATGATTGTTTAAGAATAGAGGAAACAGAATACACCAGAGAATTTTTATCAATATAGATAGTTTTCAGATATCTAAAGGCATAGGGTAAATCGAAAACACAGCCATACGAAAAATAATTGGCTGTGTTTTTGGCTTATAGTGTTCTCAAACGATTTGATACTCTGATGCCATCCAGAAAACCTTGCTGGTAAAGAAATGGTTCTTCTTTAGCCAGCCAATCTGTGAATTGCTCGATGTAATTTTCGATTAATTCACGTTTGTCGTCAGGAAGCGCTTTGATGAAAAATTTGGCTTGAAAAATGCGGTCGTTTTCTTCCGGGGATTTGGCAGGCTTGGTTTTGCTTAGTTTCACCAGTAGCATGTTGATTCGTTCCTGGATAAACATTTCCAGTAATTCTTGTTCGGTCATGTAGGTATCCTCCTTCCTCAGCACCATACAATACTGTAAATGAGGCAGATAGTCGATACCATAATCCACAATCCATTGGAATCGGAGTTAACATACACCACCAACAAAGGAAATAAAATAACTTGTCGAAGTCAGGTCGATTTGTGTGGATAGGCTGTCGTACCCTTGCGGATTCCGGAAAGGAATTAACGCTGTCAACTGAGGTTGCCGGTACAGGGACTGATTTGGTGGAGATGAGACTCGGAGGGAGAAGAACAGAAAGAATTGCAGAGAAGAGAAAACTATCTTTATGTCGGCATGGATCTCCATAAGGAGACACATAATCATTGGACGCTGTCACAGTTGGTAAACCGCAGAGACTTACTGGTTAAGGACGGTATCCGTTTCAAAAACGGTCTGCATGAACAGGTATCAATTGTGTATCCGAGCTATCATAAGTTCTTTAGTGAAATAGACGGAAAGAGTGCCATGTACTTCTGGAAGACCTATCCGTCGCCCCTGCATCTGCAAGGAAAAACGGCAAAGGAATTGACGGAAGAAATCAGGGAAATATCAAGGATATTCAAGAAGTCAAAAGCAGAATTCATACTGGAATGTATCAGAAATGATGGCAATACCTTCTGGGAATATCAGGAGTCCAGAGATTTTATCACGCAAAGTCTGGTAAGGGATCTGGAACATCAGAAAGAAGAACTGGCATGGATTGATGCAGAAATTGAAAAGCTTCTGCTTACGTTTGAATACAAACTGACCAGCATGCCGGGAATCGGGACGGCATTTGCCAGCAAACTGATTGCCGAGATCGGAGACATCCGCAGATTCCGTAATACCGACAAGCTGGCACGATATGCCGGAATTGCCCCGGTCAAGTTCAGTTCTGCCGGAAAGGGGAAGGAACAGAGCAGTCAGCTGGTTAACATCATTTATGGAATGATGAAAAACAAGACGGAATACAGGGAACAGATTGTTCCAAACCAGCTACAGGAAGAACAGTAATCTTCCTTAACAAGATAGCACGAATCTGTGCTATAATTTTTTTAAAGCCAGAAACATGAATCAGGTCATTGCGAACAGTTTAGCTTTCCACCTGAGGGTACGGGGAAGACTACTGCAGCTGATTGGACAGGAAAAACTGGAGAATTAGCAAAGTCTTCACCAATCGAAATACCTGATAATGCCACAGTGAAAATTCAAGCTAAAACAGGATATGACCAGATTACATATAAATGGAGTGAAGGTGGCTATAATTATGAGGTTCGATGGCATACTCCGACACCAGGCGCTCCTGCTGGTGAAGGTAATTCATGGGTGGTTTCAAGGGTGACACCAGGAACTCCTACTGGGCAGGTAAGAGTTGAAAATATTTATACAGGAATCGGGGATGGATGGACACCACGTTGGGAGTGGCAAGCTGCTATTGATGCCTATAATAATGGAACTATGACTGCGGCACAAGAAGCATTGCTTAAGGCAGGACATTGGATAGCACCATAAGAAAGAGGGAAAATAATTTGAATGAAATAACCAAGGATTTCTATTCAGGCTACGAAGGCGAGCCAGAAATACAATTTGTTAAAGTGTCTGTAAATGGTGATCATAAAATAATTAGGATTTGGAGCGGCTATTTTGACGATATAATGACTCAATTTGTTCCCTCACAGCAGGGATGGTCTGGATTAGCATACTATTACCATCTGGCAATTGGCTGGTATGAAGAAAGTCCATGGCAGATTACGCATTTAGATGAGATAAAAACCCAATTTTGTAATTTGAGTATAGAGAACTGTCGCTTTGATAAGTCACGAGCTGTTTATAAAGAAATTTGTGATTTATTAAGAGAGGCGATAGAAAACAACGAAAGTGTTCTCATTGCTGAAGAATAAATTACACCGCCAAAAGTCCGATTATTTCGAGCTTTTGGCGCAACACTTGTAACAATTACTAATGCTGTTTCTGCATAACATCGATAATAATCCTCATTCCCAAACAGAAACCATCAATAAAGCCGTTAGCTCATCGCCATTTAAGAGATTAAGAAGCTTTTCTTCACTTACGGATAAGGTTTTGTTAGCCGTCACAATGGTGGGAAGAACAGTAAATACTCTGTTTTGTTGTAAGAAAAAGTATGGTATACTTTTTAAAAGTGAATAGAAGAAATTCACTGTTCGTGAGAGGTCACAGCTTTCCACCTGAGGGTACGGGGCAGGTAAAAAATGTACCTAAATTTGATAGTACAAGAATTAATGTAGCAAATGGGTCAACTAGATTTAGTCCATCAAACAATGCTGGCCTGGAACATGTTAAAAACAGACATTTCTCACCAGGGAAAAATGCAGGACAATTTAGCATAACCGATGATGAATTAAAAGATATTTTAGGAAGAAAAGATGTTGTAAATACTGTTGGAACGATTTCTCAAGAATCGGGACAATATGTGAGAGTTGTGAATGTTGGAGAAATTGTAGGCACAATAAAACCAAGCATTCCTGAAGTTGGAGGACAAACTACTTCTTGGATTGCGATTTATACAGATGTAAAAGGAAACTTAATCACAACATATCCAGTTCCGGCCCCAAATTAAACTTTAAGGAGAGTTTCATGGAAAGACGAGAAGCACAATTATGGGAAGATTGTAAAAAGATTTTCGGTCAGACAAAGAATGATAAAACAGATGAATTGTCGTGTGCAACAATTCATCTTGTAAAAGAATATAAAGATGTCTTAAGCATTGTAGCAGACAATGATTTCTTGGACTACATAATAAATATGGATCATTCAGAATTTATCACTGGCACAAATGGAGATAACTATGAATTAGTTTTAAAAAATTATCAAAAACAGGATAAATGTAGCCTAAGTGAAATATGGAGGATTTTATCACAACTTATTTGGGATCTTAGTGTTCTGGTTTCTAATAACGTTTGTCCCAGTTGTAGAGGAGACCACCTTGCCTACTATACGGATAAAACGAATATGCACTTATATGAATCTTGCTTAGGTTGCTTTTCTACTTGGGAAAATTCAAGGTTGATTAAACGACCAGAAGAAATGTTTCCAGCACCCAAAGATGTTCTATCTAGGTTTCAAATAATTTAGGATCATTCATAATATATGAAAGATAAAAACGATTAAAAAGTGAATGACTTATGGTTAAATGCTCCCCAGTAATATCAAGTGGTGGTAAAGGTTTAACATCTCAGTTATTAAAAACTTCAACAGCTACAACAAAAACAGTTATAGTAGCTTGGCATGCCCTTTGAGGAAACTAAACCAGATTTGTATTGAATGAATGGGAAAAGGTCAGTAAAATTCATGCCCCTGACGGTGGTTTGGAAAGAATAAAATTTAACCTTACAGGAGTAGACAACCCATGGGCTGCAGTATCAAGGGCGGCAGGGTATGGAGAAGGCGCAACCGATTGGGAACTATTACAAATAAAGCAAATGCCTGAAATTTGGGATAGAATTACTTAGTTTCAGAATGGCAATATTGTACCAAATCCATTCAAATAAAAACAAACAAGAATTGGAGAGAATATGATGAAATCTTTTGGAGATAGAAAATTCCAATATAAGCCGAAAAATCCGTTGAGTTGACGTTGATGCATTGTAGGGTAGAAAGGATCCTCCGCAGCCTTAAGATCAGGGCCACGGATTCCATAGCCGTCAGCATATCAGATGCCCGGAAAAGGGCTGCCTATAATGATAATGCCATGGAAACCAGGCTGCAGGCTGCCGTCAATGCCACATTCACAACGGGGATGTATGCTCTGAGGGATCTGAATGACGGTTTCCTTGATGCCTCCTTACGAAAAAAGTGATGGGAATGAGTCTGTAGAGGGTACAGGGGATGGTCTAAATTCGGAAAATCCTGTGTGGATTACGCAAATGAGTATTTATGGCGTAATGACGTTGTGGGGATAATAAAGGAGTTTGAGGATGGAAATAAATAATAATGATTTTGGTGGCTTTATAGTATCGAAAAATATTGTGGCAGGTTTCCCGGTGAGGTCGATAGTATAAATGAAGCCTACTCTGCAAAGGTTTTTATTAATGGAAATACATATGTAGGCACTATTTCTTCGGGAATGACAATTGAGATGTATATTGATTCAGTTGGAAAAATAATCTCTGCATTTCCCAAATATTAAAAAGGAGAGTAAAAGTTTGAAATATAGTTATTCATTTAGAATAGTACATATTAATGAAAATTATAACATTATAACGATTGATTTACCAAGGGAAATTAAGATCGTATCTACATTTCTACAATCGGATGTTCAAAGTGATGGTCATTGGTTTCTTGAAGCAATTGATAAAGTTTTAAGTGGAAAAGAAACATATCAAGAATTTGGGGGAAATATTTGTATCCTGCAAATCAAACCGGACAAAACGATCATTCTTGATAGTTTGGCAGACGATGGGATAGGTAATTCTTGTGAAATTGAAACAATTGAATTGAAGGAATTGATTGAAATCTGGGAAAAGGAAGTAAAAAAATAATTCCCAATTAATCGTGGAATTTATAAGGGAAATTTTATAGGAGAACTACCAGGCTATAACTTTTCAGCCTACTTTGGAGGTAACTAATGTCAGTTGGCGTAATGATGTATGATAATAAAACAGATCAGCTAATAAGCAACTATAGTTTTCCAGTTTCTACCGAAGAGTTCTTTATAAAATACTGGCAAACGGCAATTGATGAACTTGGAATAAAAAGAATACAAAATGGGATTGAATTAAGAGAGTCGGAGCTTGCAGAAGCATTAAACGAACTTGACAAACTGGAAAACTGGGCAAAATCAAACCTTACAGGAGAGAATTTAGAGTATATGGTTACAAGAATTGAACTAATGCAATCTGAATTGCCAGTAGCATTCCAAAGAAAAGACATTTACTTGTGGATTGGATAATATACGACTGATTGCATGACTAAGTGTTGAGGCAAAACCAATTGTCTAAATTCTGTTTAGATGATTACACCATCATAGCCAAACAGAGGGAAAATGGCCTTAATAAAGTAGAACAAAAGGATGCTTTAAGAGGTGTACCTCAAATTCGGTTATTCAGTACTTGATACGATGATATTCATCACTGCTGGCTCTGTTTTAGAGGTATAAAAATATCGTCGAAGCCTTAAAAAACTTACATTCAGGGCTTGACAGAATAGGAAGGTTATAGTGAATTTTAGAATCCAAGCGAGTTATCCAATTAATAACGGTGAATTTTGTCAAGAGGATAGAAAATTATCAGAGGCAATTGAGACCATTTTTCCAATGCTGACAGAAGACGCTATATTAATTTGGAATACCATTTATATCCCATTAAATTATAAGTATGACATTAGTTATATGATTGATGATATTTTGAATCTTTTAAAGAAAATACGTGAGAATCTCGATGGTGAAATAAAAATTGATTGGCCATCGAACTCATTTGCCTGTGAATGGATTCTAAAGTGGAATTCGGATTTACTAACAATAGATTCAAAATGGAGATCAGTTACAGGTCATACGGAAGATTCACTCAATAATTTAAGTGAATTGAATGTAAATCTAGTTGAATTTGTTAATGAGTGGAAATCAGTTCTAGAAGTTCTAATTAATAATTTAGAGACATGTGGCTATGGTAAAGAAAATTTAATAGATATGGACTTGCTTTATGACGAGTATAGAGCTATAAAAAGCTACGGACTCTTATATCTGCAGAGCAAAAATTAAATTTCAAGTTGGGCGAAATCAAACTGATTGCCGAGATCGGAGACATCCGCAGATGAGGAAAAATGATAGAAAATCGAAAATATGAATATGATATTTATGGTGACAGCTTAGAGGATATTATTGATTCTTTATAACTTGCATTTCTGCTATAAAAAATGAGCAATAAAAGGAACGGATAGAAAAAACGCCTTGAATTATTATAATATTGTTGCAGACATGTTCTCGTTCTTTCTCTGTCAGGTTCAGGGTTCACATTTTTTCCTGGCCAACCGTTCCGATTTCTTTGCTTTCTGGTAAGTGGCATCTTCCTCGAGCACTGTGATTCATGTGGAAAATGGAACTCTCAAGTATTTGGAATAATTCTTGGAATGAAGAATTTGCGGCTAATGCTAAAATTATACAAGGAGGTCGAAAATGAAAGTTGAACCAGACTTTTCAGACAATATTGCTGTATTGATTAAAAACAATAATGTATATACTTGGTATGTAAGTGAAAAAGAGTTATGGATTATGGATTTACTAAAATTATATAATGCATTTCGTAAAAAGAGGAAATTACCATTAGTTAATGAGATTCATGAGGAAGGTGAGCGTGAAGGATATGAAATACTGGACTGCCACAATATAGGTCATTTTCAAACGAAAATGAGAGAATATGAAGTTTCATATAATGAGTTAAAAGAGTATTATCAACTTTTTTCAGAAGTATATATGGGGGGAAAGCAATTTCGAGTATTTCCTGGTTTTTTTATTAATTTTGACAGTAAAATATTTATTTCTTATTTTTCAGAGCCAGGTTCCTATGAGGATTTTGTGCCAGATGGATGGAGAGGTATTTATGAAAATGAAATGAATTTTGACATTATTAAAGAAGCTTTATAAAAGTAAAGTTTAATAAAGATTTGATTATTATAAAAGGGCTGTTACAAAACCAATCAACAATATAAGTTTAGGAGAATTAATAATATATTTATACCTAATAGAAAATCAGTTTTGTGGTAACTTAGACAGAAGGTGAAAAATATGAACACAGTTATAACTAATAAAATTTATGCTAAATATGACGAGAAGACAATAAGAGTTTATCAGGCATATAGTGCTAATATTGCAACGCAAGCGGTAGAATTACAGACTTTTGGAGATGAGTTTAATATGTCAAGAATGACATGGATTAAGCCGTCTTTTCTATGGATGATGTATAGATCAGGCTGGGCATCAAAAGATGGGCAAAATAGGATATTAGGTATAGATATTAAAAGGGAAGCATTTGAAACAATTGTGAATCAGGCGGTATTATCAACTTATTCAAAAAATAATTACACAACAAAAGAGGAATGGCAAGAACATTTAAAAAACTCGGAAGTAAGATGTCAGTGGGATCCTGATAGGGATATATATGGGAATCCAATTCATAGAAGAGCTATTCAATTAGGTATTAAAGGAAGTGTTGTAGAAAATTACATAAATAAGTGGATATGCAATATTGAGGATATAACACAATATGTAACTGAATTGAGAAAGATAATAGATAATAATAAATATGATGATTTTTTATTACCTAAAGAGCGGGAATATATTTTTAGTAATTCAAACATAAATCAAACTTAAGATATACCTGAGACAGGATACTTTCCAGAACAGGTAGCAAGTGGAGACTGATGTTTTAGTTAGGGAACAAAGAAGGTTGTATGATATTATTTACAACCGTAAATTGTCAATAGAGATACCAGATAAAGCGGTTACCAGTTATGGGCATGATAAGGAAGGTGTATAAGAGAGACCAGCCCTAAGGGCTACGTCAGGAGCAGCTGCTATGACCTGGCTGGAAAGTTGATCAGGGAATAGGGTAGATGTTATCATAGACTCATCCGACTGGAGAAATAAATAGGAGGTAAACATGATTTATATATTTAGAACGGATGGAGTTTTCGGACAGAGGGAATTAATGAGAAGCTATTTGAAAAGATTTTTTGATGTTGCCAAAAAGCTTTCTGGAATTGACACATCATTATTTCATAATTGTGATAATCTATCTTGGATTGTTTTAATTAATGAAGAAAGTAGTGAAAAAAAATTAGGTATATCAAATTTGGGTGATTGGATTATAGAGACACCCACAAATTTTTTTGTTTTAGATAATGAAAAATCATTTTTCTATGCTATTAGCATGTTAGAAATGCCAATTGAGCTAGTTAAACAAAGAATTAATAAAAGATTTCTGAATATTATGAAAGAATTTGAAGCTGAAGATATTTTTCCATTTTATGAGATTGTTAGTTATGTATTTAATTATTCAATTTCAGATTACTGGTTTAATTTGGCGTTTCAATGGTTTGAAAAGTTTGATAATGTCCAAAAAAGCAGATTAGTAAAAGTACTAGAAAAACTTGCTTCGAATACTAAGTTTTCTCAAAAAAGCCGTCATATGATAAAGAAAGAATTAAGTTTAATTAAAAGTGTTAAGAATGCCGTATCCACCTAGTAAAATGGAATTTTAAAAAGTGTATGCTGGCTCAAGTCGCTTGAATTTCCGAAAATATGAAACTGGGTGATATAAAAAAATGCTTCACATCTTTGCTGGGCAGTGTATTTCGGGCACAGGGGAAAAATATTTTATTGAAAATGGACCAAATGATCTCAATAAAATTAATAGCGTAGGAATTCAAAATATATTTTATAATGATGCATTAGAATGGGCGACGCAAAGTTGTAAATATATATGCGCCTAAATAAAAGGAGGGAAAATTAGTGGTTAAAATGAAATGTCCATGCTGCGGATATTATACGCAATTGGCTTATAGTGAAATTGAACCGTCATTTGAAATTTGTGAAGTTTGTTTTTGGCAACATGATTCTCTTACAAATGATCAGCCAGATATTATCAATGGTGCGAATCATATTTCTCTAAATAACGCAAAGGAAAATTACAAGAAGTTTGGTGTATGTATACATGAATTTAAAAACATGGTCAGACTGCCTCTAGCGGATGAATTGCCTGAGAATAATTTGAAAAACTAATACAAAGTCCAGTTAATCCAGTTGGAGGATTGATAAATTAAAGTTAGAAGGAGAATGCAGTGGAAAGCAAAGCAAAAGCAATTATTGATGAATATATTGCAAACGTCAATAAAATGTGCCATAGATTATTGGAAGGTATAAATATCCAAGAGAACTTAAGTCTTAAAACAAAATGGGATTTTTTTGAATATAGAAGTAAAGAACGAAAAATGGAGTTCGAAATAAATGGAACTAGCTATAAACTTCATGGAAGAGGATGTTTTGTGTTTAGTGATGATTTATTTTTGAATTGGGACTTTGGCTATAGAAGTAGGTGGTGTGGTATAGACCCATGGATGATCGGAATGACATTAAAGGAAAATAAATCTAAATATGTTGAATATTATGATGGTATGATACTAAAAGAAGTTTGTGAGCAAGCAGTAACCGATGGTGAAATGATCAAGAAACATGGACTTTATCATTACGCAATACCATTAGCAGAGACTTTTATACCTGATTTTCCAAAAGATTATGATACATTAATAGTGCAATATTTCGATTCAGAATGGATAATTCCAAGAAATAAAACTGTAGACAGATTTTTGCGAAAAAGTAACAGAATATATAATGAAGTTTATAATAGCGAAAATAAACATCTTTTATCTTTTATTCTTGATGGCAAAGAAGTTTATTCAATCCCATATGATGACATTTGCTATCCTGAAAATGCAATTAAAATCATGACAGATGATATACTCAGAAATTTGAAGAAGAAATCATAATGCCTTAAAGAACAATATAAAGCTGCAAGGTAAATACCGATAAATGATCCAAATACAGGTGATGTTATTGATTGGCAACCAGGTTAACTAAGAAAGGATGTGTTTGACGCAGTAAGAGATGGCAGCTATAAAGATTTCATGGATTTATTTAAACAATTGGATTTACAGCGAGGTATGTACTCACTACGTTGTTACTGAGTTTGAGGGCTCAGTCCACGAGATTTAAAGGGAGAAGAAAATGTGGTATGATAATGTTGATACATGCATAATGGTGGTTTCTCAAAAGAAAACATAGTGTTCAGTAAATAATATATTTTAATGATCATAGGAGCTGCAAAAGCAGATACAGAGATAACATTTAAAGATGCAATGAGAAATAGGACAATCATTTCGATAACAGATAACGGTTTAACTTCAGCAGGTAACCAAAGTTATCAAATAATCATTGATTCTGGAAAAACAGTTGGCACTTAAATAAAATAAAAGGAGCTTATTAAGATGGTTACTTTATATAGACCAGTGGGATTTAAAGAAATGGAACTAATATTAAATACAGGAAGCAGGCGCTATCCGCCTAGATTATCAATGCAACCCATTTTTTATCCGGTATTAAATTATAAATATGCTGAAGAAATAGCAAAGAAGTGGAATACCGAAGATGCTAATTCAGGATATGTTGGATATGTAACAGAATTTGAAATAGATAAAGAATATTATAATACACATGAAGAACATACAGTTGGAGCTTCATATCATAAAGAGCTTTGGATATTAGCGGATAAACTTGATGAGTTCAATGAGCATGTAATGGGTAATATTAGAATAAAAAATGCATTTTATGGGAAATGTTACGCAGGAGTGTCTAGTGTTAAAACACAACTATTTAATAAGTGTTATATTGAACAACTAACACAGTTAAATTCCGCTAAGGATTTTAACCCTATTGACTTTGTAGGTGAAATATTAGC
>Ga0153941_1000981_pt1 | contig 11846 bp, 12 predicted proteins | sample TSNJ025MetaG_FD_104733 | JGI IMG/M metagenome (GOLD analysis project Ga0153941, IMG submission 104733) | Attine ant fungus gardens microbial communities from New Jersey, USA - TSNJ025 MetaG | ecosystem: Host-associated > Fungi > Mycelium > Unclassified | place: USA: New Jersey, Brendan T. Byrne...
GGCAGCGGCGATGGGGAAGCCCCAGGGGACATATCTGACCCTGGAGGCGGATCAGCTGGCCGAAAAGGATGAGGACTATCATGAGGAGGTGTCGGCGGAGCTGGCGGAGCAACTGAAGCAGCTGATGAAAAGTTTGATGAAGAAGGAGAAACGGGCCAGTGATGAAAGTCTTAGTCTGAAGAATCTGAATATTCTGGTGGTTGGTTTGGGGAATCCTTCGGTGACGCCGGATGCGCTGGGGCCTAAGGTGTTGGGGAATCTGGAGGTGACAAGGCATTTGAATCAGCAGTATGGCGGGGATTTTTGTCAGAAGCATAAGCTGCCGGTTTTAAGCGGGATTATTCCAGGGGTGATGGCGCAGACAGGGATGGAGACAGCAGAGATTGTCAAAGGTGTGATCAGGGAGACCAACCCGGATCTGCTGATTGTCATTGATGCACTGGCGGCCCGCAGTATTCGCCGGTTAGGGACGACGATCCAGCTGACGGATACCGGGATTCATCCGGGGTCGGGAGTGGGGAATCATCGCCATAGCCTGACCAGGGAGAGTCTGGGGATTCCGGTGGTGGCGATTGGCGTGCCGACGGTTGTGGGGGCAGCGGCGATTGTACAGGATACGGTGAATGCGATGATTCTGGCGCTGACTATTGATGAGGGTACCAGGGGGATGGGGGATTATATTCAGGATTTGTCACCGGATGAGCAGTATCGACTGATTAGTGAGCTGCTGGAGCCGGAGTTTGGCAGCTTGTACGTGACACCGCCGAATATTGATGAGATGATTGGACAGTTGAGTTTTACGATATCGGAAGGGATTCATGAAGCGGTGTACTAATTTGATTAAGGTATCTCAAAGCCCTGAAAAGGCTGGAGAGATACCTTCTTTTGTTATGATATGCTGATGAATTCCCATTATATAATTCCAAACTTGAAAATACATTGAAATATGATAAAATAGAGGTACTACATGAGTTGAATCAACTGATTTGCTGCATAGGGGGTATCTTTCGTGGATAAGATGTTAGAAGATGAGATTATAATCATAGATAATCAAAATGAACTTGAAATCAATGGTCAGGAAGAGGGACAGATATATCCAATGAGTGGATTAAAAGTTGATAAGGGCTTTTACACCATCTATGAGTTAAAACGGCGCTATGCAGCAGTACCACCACGTATTGTTTTAGATAGCGATTTTCAAAGAGAAGAAGTTTGGCGTCAAGACCGCAAATCGGAATTGATAGAAAGTGTGTTAATGGGTCTGCCATTGCCAATTTTCTATTTTAATCAGGATAAATATGGCCGATTGATCGTCGTAGATGGCAGGCAGCGTTTGACTGCTTTCTTTGAGTATATGGATAATGAATTTCCTTTACGAAAGCTTAAAATATTATCTGACTTGAATGGAAAGACATTCCATCAGTTATCTCCGCTTTTACAAGGCCGTTTTGAAGATTTCCAGATTCAGGCACATGTTATCTTGCCGCCAACTCCGGATCGGATTAAGTTTGATATATTTGATCGGGTTAACCGTGGTGGAATGCCGCTTAATAAGCAAGAAATCAGAAATGCATTATATCAGGGGTTCGCTACAAAACTTCTGAATCGTCTGATTAAAAGTCAGGAATTTAAAAATGCGACAGGTCATGCATTTGTGAAAGAAATAAGGATGAAAGACCGATATCTTCTGACCCGCTTTATAGGATTATATTTATATCAGGAAAAATTTTTAAAAGATGAGAATGGAAAAGACTATATTTACCGAGATGATATTGATGAGTTGCTTGGAAAAGCGATGGACTTCTTGAATCACATGAATCAGACTGAAATTCAACAGCTAGAGGAAATGATTATGGAATGTTTGGAAAAGAGTTATATTTATTTAGGGGAAGATGCCTTTCGCTTGACAGGTGGAGAGAGAAGGAGTCCGATTAATATGAATGTATTTGAAACTGTAATGTATACCATGTATTTTGTACCCAGGGATATAAAAAGCATGATAAGAAGAACAAGGATAAAGGATGAAATAACTTGTTTTTTGAATAGTGAGCAGTTCAGGAAAAACATTGATAACCATCGTGACAGAGCAGTTAGTGTGCGGTGGCGATTGAGTGAAGCAGAAAAATTGGGGAGGTCTTTAGGTTCGTATGATAAGCAAATTAAAGATTGAAAATTTTAAGAGTATAGAAGAGATGGAGATGAGATGCTCGGCTATTAACCTCCTGATTGGGCCGAATTCATCTGGTAAGTCGACTGTAATTCAAGGGGTTCTTTTTGCTGGTCAAAATATGGAATCTGAATGTGGTTTGAATGGCACGTGGCTGTCATTGGGAAGCTTCGAAGAAAGCCGGTGTGCATATACAAGGAATAAAGTGATAAGTGTTGCGCTGGAGGATGAAAACGGAAATGCAATCAATGTCAGGCTAGGTCAGGCGGAAACATTAAAGATTGAAGAAAAACAGAGCGGCAGCAAGAAGGCGATAAATAAAGCGTTAGATTTTAAGGCAAGAAATCTTCAATATTTATCATGCCATAGAGTAGGACCACAAAATGTTTATAGCAAAAATATGACGATGGAAGATCTGATCGGGACAGATGGTGAGTATGCAATTGCATTTTTAAACAAGCATGGTGCAAAACAACTTGATAAACAACTTTGCAAAGGAGATATTGATTATACTCTATCAGGACAAGTAAATTGGTGGTTGTCATATATTGTCAATACGGAAATTTCAACTGAGGAAATTTCAGGAGCGGATTTAATAAAAGCTTCATACACAATGAATGAGGTATCTAAAATAAGACCACTTAATATAGGTTCAGGAATCAGTTACCTGATTAGTATCTTGATTATGTGCCTTTCCTCACCAGATTGCGGAATTGTTATTATTGAAAATCCGGAAATTCATTTACATCCATCGGCACAGGCAAAATTATGCGAATTCTTTTATTTTGTTGCCGAAAGTGGTCGCCAGCTTTTTATCGAGTCGCACAGTGATCATATTTTTAACGGTTTTCGGGCTGGAATTGCAACAGAAGAGATGAACAGAGAACTTGTTAATATTGACTTTATCAGCCTCAACGAAGAGCATGTATCTGAGTGTATGAAAGTAGAAATTGGACGGATGGGAAGAATTGAGAACCAAAGAGAAGACTTATTTGATCAATTCGATATTGACTTAAATAAGATGATTGGGTTGCGGAGGAAAAAGAATGGAGTTGATCCTAAATGAATTGTCTCTGGACGGCCAGTTCCAAAATTATCGTGAATTTGCGGATTACGTAAGAATGGTCCTGGCTCCTGTGTTAGATATCATCATTGAAAAAAGAATACCATTATTAAAAAAAACGGATATATATTCCTATATGGTTACGGCAGAAGATAAACTGCAGGATTTCTTAATTCGATCCAATGAGCCGGAGATGACGCTGCTAAAGCGGTATATTGTGGAATTAGGTTACTGCCCACCATATTGGGATTCGGATATAAAGACAGATTTGGGTTTCACATATGAATATCCAACCATAGCGAAGGCACCTAATTGTTTTACGGAGGCGATAGAACGGCAGTGTATGATAATTTCATTTCCACATCCTCAATATGCTGCTGCGTACATAATTTGCCGAAAAAATGAAGAGAAAATTGAAATTACCAACATAACTGAAGCCAGGCAATTATTAAGAACTTATTTAGCAGAAGATTTATCTGAAATTCGCTATATATTAGAAAAATACCCTTTCAACCGAAATGTCAGGCTCTTTGAGGCAGGTGGTAAGTGCTATGCAGCGGAAGCACTGTTAGAGAATGATTTGGCGCTTAGTGATTATATGAATATCATTGATACAATTCCATTGCTGATTGCAGACTTAGATAATGGCAGAAAAAGTGTGCGCTGGGACAAATTTAATGCAGAAGGGTTTCTTGAGTTTAGAATGAATGTAAATGCTGACCGGATTTTTCGTTTATTTTTTGTTCAGCAGAATGGTTTGCAATTTATGAATGGTTTTATAAAGAAGACGCAGAAAACACCGCAGTCAGAAATTGATAAAGCGCTACGGATTAAGCATCTGATAGAGAATGAATAGATCATATAAAGGTATTCGATAATCAGGCGGATTGTTGAATGCCTTTTTTGTTGTAAACAATAGGGTTCTATGATATGATAACAGATGATTTGTGCCAACCTAAGATAAAAAGAGGAATGATAATGCTGCAATTTTTAATTGTTTGCCCCATGATGTTTTTAGCCGGACTGGTGGATGCCATTGCCGGGGGCGGTGGATTGATTTCTTTACCGGCCTATATTATTGCCGGCGTGCCGCCGCATATTGCGTTGGGAACGAATAAACTGGCTTCCAGTATGGGCACCAGTGTTTCGACGTTTCGATATTTGAAGAATGGGTATATTAAAGGGAAGTACATGGTTCGCCTGGCCGTACTGGCCGCAGTAACTTCTTTGATCGGATCGACGATAGGGGCGAATCTGGCATTGCTGGTGAGCGATGCAGTGATTAAGAACATGATGATTGTCGTGCTGCCGGTGGTGGCCGTTTATGTATTATGGAATAAGAATATGGGAGCACCGACAGAAGGGGATATGTTGTCGGAGCGTGCGACCTTCCTGGTGGCAATGACAGCAGCGTTCTTTATTGGCGGTTATGATGGGTTTTATGGTCCGGGAACCGGAACCTTTATGATTCTGGTGCTGACCGGCGTGGCCCGGATTGAGATGCGCCAGGCGGCAGCCCTTACGAAGGTAGTGAACCTGGCTTCTAATGTAGCGGCGCTCACCACTTTTGTAATAAATGGAACGGTGTACTATCAGTTGGGTTTGGCTGCCGGTGTGTTCTGCATTGCCGGGCATTATCTGGGTTCGGGATTAGTGGTTCAGAATGGCCAAAAAATTGTGCGGCCGGTGGTGCTGGTGGTGTTGGCAATTTTATTTATTAAGGTGATTAGTGGGCTGTAACCCTTAATTGATAGGAATTTGAAAATTGGAGGAGTTTTATTTATGAAATGGAGTAAGTTTACTTTGAGTACAACTACCGAAGCGGTGGATTTGATCAGCAGTTTGCTGGCGGAGATCGGAATTGAAGGAATTGAGATTGAAGATCATATACCACTGACAGATGCTGATACGAAAGGTATGTTTATCGATATTCTGCCGGAGCTGCCGCCGGATGACGGGACGGCCAGAGTCAGCTTTTATCTGGAGGATTTAAGTGAACTGGAACGGATTTTACAGGAGCTTGAAGAAGGACTGGATGATTTAAGCCAGTTTGTGGATGTGGGCGACAGAACCATCACTGCATCCGAGACGGAGGATAAGGACTGGATCAACAACTGGAAGGAATTCTTTAAGCCGTTTACGGTGGATGATATTTTGATCAAGCCGACCTGGGAAGTGATTCCAAAGGAGCATCAGGACAAGCTGCTGATTCAGATTGATCCGGGGACGGCATTTGGAACCGGGATGCATGAGACGACCCAGTTGTGTATTCGCCAGCTGCGTAAATATGTGAGTAGTGAGTCGAAAGTTCTGGATGTGGGAACCGGCAGCGGAATTCTGGGGATTACGGCGATTAAGCTGGGGGCCAGGGAAGTCTTTGGTACGGATCTGGATGAAAATGCGATTGTGGCTGTCGGCGAGAATCTGGCAGCAAATCAGATTTCGGACAGTCAGTTCCCGGTGGTTCAGGGGAATATGATTGACGATAAAAAGATTCAGGACCAGGTGGGATATGGCTGCTATGATATTGTCGTAGCCAATATCCTGGCAGATGTGATTATCATGCTGCAGCGTGAGATTCCGGTTCATTTGAAGCCGGGCGGTATTTTTATTACCTCGGGTATTATTAATACGAAAGAAGAAGCGGTGAAGGAAGCGCTGGCTGCCAATCCGGAACTGGAGATTCTGGAAACAACCTGGCAGGGCGAGTGGGTATCGATTACGGCCCGTAAAAAACAGGATTGACAGATGGAACAATTGATCATAGACAAAGGAGCAAGACGGACGTGTATCATTTTTTTGTAACGCCGGCCCAGATGGAACCGGGATATGCGGTGATTAACGGGCCGGATGTGAATCATATCCGCAATGTCCTGCGAATGAAGCCGGGTGAGCAGGTGGAAATCAGAGACGGTATATCGAAGAATTATATTTGTGAACTGGAAGAAATCAGCGCCAGCCAGGTCCGGGCGAGAATTCTGTCGGTAAATGAGGACAATATGGAACTTCCGGCCCAGCTTTTTTTGTTCCAGGGCTTGCCTAAGAGTGATAAGATGGAACTGATTATCCAGAAAGCAGTCGAGCTTGGTGTTTATCAGGTGATTCCGGTGGCGACCAGGCGGGCGGTGGTGAAGCTGGATAAGAAAAAGGAAGAAAGTAAAGGGAAGCGGTGGAATACCATTGCCGAAAGTGCCGCCAAGCAATCGGGGCGGATGGTGATTCCCCAGGTGATGCCAGTGATGTCGTTCAAGGAAGCGCTTGCTTATGCCGCGGCTTTTGATATCAATTTGATCCCTTATGAACTGGCAAAAGGGATGGCGGAAACCAGAGAGATTCTGGCTAAGGTAAAGCCGGGGATGAAGGTTGGTATCTTTATCGGCCCGGAAGGTGGATTTGATATCCAGGAGGTAGAGCTGGCGATCGCAGCGAACGTTCATCCGATTACCCTGGGCAGACGGATTCTGCGAACGGAAACGGCCGGAATGACGGCTCTTTCTATCCTGATGTTTCAACTGGAACAAGCGTAAGACAGTTAATAGAATTAGAAAGACAGGAAAACTATGGAAGTATATTTTGACAATTCCGCAAGCACCAGAGTGCTGGACAGCGTTGTCGAAGTTATGGTAAAGGCCATGACCGAAGACTATGCCAATGCTGCCGCCAGACACCGCAAAGGAATGGAAGCAGAGAATTACATCAAAGAGGCCCGGACGGTGATTGCCAGGACGCTGAAAGTGACAGAGAAAGAGATATTGTTCACTTCCGGTGGCTCGGAATCCAACAATATGGCTTTGATTGGAACCGCCATGGCTAATAAACGGGCCGGCAAACATATCATCAGTACAGCAATCGAACATCCGTCGGTATACCATCCGCTGGAATTTCTGGCAGAGGAAGGTTTTGAAATCACATTCCTGCCGGTAGATAAAAACGGTCACATTAACCTGGCGGAGCTGGAAGCCGCAATCCGCCCGGATACGATCTTAGTATCGGTGATGTATGTGAACAATGAAGTCGGTGCCGTTGAACCGGTGGAAGCGATTTCCGCAATTGTAAAAAAGAAAAACCCCAATACCCTGGTTCATGTGGATGCCATCCAGGCTTACGGAAAATACGTGATTCGTCCTAAAAAACAGGGCATCGATCTGTTGTCGGTCAGCGGTCACAAATTTCATGGACCCAAAGGTGTTGGCTTTTTATACATTCGCAGTGGGGTTAAAATCAAACCGCTGATTTACGGCGGCGGACAGCAGTGGAATCTGCGTTCCGGTACGGAAAATGTCCCCGGCGTAGCAGGATTAGGGGTAGCCGCTCGCGAGATGTACACCGATCATGACCAAAAAGTGGCGCGGTTAATAGAATTAAAAGATTACCTGACCGACCGTATGACCGAGATCGACGGTACTGTTGTCAACAGCAAAAAGGGCAGGGAGAGCGCACCGCAGATTGTCAGCGTCAGCTTTGAAGGTGTCCGCAGCGAAGTGCTGCTGCATGCTTTGGCGGATAAGAACATCTATGTATCCTCCGGTTCGGCCTGTTCCTCTCATCATCCTGGTGTCAGCGGAACACTGCAAGGGATCGGAATTTCACCTAAGCTGCAGGATTCGACCATTCGCTTCAGCCTTGGGTTATTTAATACCAAAGAAGAAATTGATTATTGTATTGGCGTGCTGCAGGAATTACTTCCGGTACTGCGCCGTTATCAGAGAGGGTGAAAAACATATGATGGAATTTCAATCATTTTTAATTAAATATGCCGAAATCGGAACGAAAGGGAAGAACCGGTATTTGTTTGAAGACGCATTGATTAAGCAGATCAAAAATGCGCTGAAAAGGGTGGAGGGCTCCTTTATTGCCTCGAAAGAAACCGGCCGGATTTATGTACAGGCGCTGGCACCTTATGATTATGATGAGGTAATCGAGGCCTTGCAGCGGGTCTTTGGCATTGCCTGGATCTGCCCGATGCTGCAGATTGAGGATAAAGATTATGAGAATTTGAAGCAAACGGTAACGGAATATATGGAGCAGGTATATCCGGATCCATCCTTTCGCTTTAAAGTATACAGCCGCCGTGCCGACAAAAATTATCCGGTGAATTCAGAACAGATGAACCGGGATCTGGGCGAGGTTATTTTAAAGGCATTTCCGGATACCCGGGTGGATGTTCATACGCCGGAGGTAATGCTGCATGTGGAAATTCGTAAGGTGGTAAATATTTACTCCTTAATGATTCCCGGACCGGGAGGAATGCCGGTAGGAACCAATGGCAAGGCCATGCTGCTGCTTTCCGGTGGAATCGACAGTCCGGTGGCGGGTTATATGATTGCCAAACGAGGCGTTAAAATTGATGCGGTTTACTTCCATGCACCGCCCTATACCAGTGACCGTGCGAAACAAAAGGTGGTCGACCTGGCGAAACTGGTAGCCAGATACTCAGGACCGATTCCGCTGCATATTGTGAATTTTACCGATATCCAGCTTTACATTTATGAAAAATGTCCCCATGAAGAGCTGACCATTATCATGCGCCGTTATATGATGAAGATTGCCGAAGAGATCGCCAGAAAGACCGACGCCCTGGCCCTGATTACCGGTGAAAGTATCGGTCAGGTGGCATCCCAGACAGTGCAGTCGCTGGCGGCAACCAATGAAGTGTGCACGATGCCGGTGTTCCGGCCGGTGATTGGTTTTGATAAGCAGGAGATTATTGATATTTCGCAGAAAATCGGGACTTTTGAGACATCAATTCAGCCCTATGAAGACTGTTGTACGATTTTTGTTGCAAAGCATCCGGTAACGAAACCAAATATTAACATCATTCATCGGTCGGAGCAGAATCTGCAGGAGAAAATTGAAGAGTTAGTGCGGACAGCGATTGATACAGCCGAGGTGGTCTGGTGTGATTAGTACAGCAAAAGGTGCTGCCATGTTACAGGCAGCACCTTTATATGGGCTTATGATCTTGCGGATGTACTTATGGAATGATATATGGAGAAAGGGTCTCCAGAATTTCGTCCATCGAAATCTCCGAATGAATATTCAGATCGATCGGTTTGGACAGATCCAGGCTGAAAATACCCATAATTGATTTTGCATCAATAACATATCTTCCGGATACCAGATCAAAGTCTACATCAAATTTCGTCAGATCATTTACAAATGATTTGACTTTATCAATGGAATTTAAAGAAATACGTACAGTTTTCATGTATATAACCTCCTTAATGGTTGTTTGATATTTTTTCTTTTTTCCCTATAGTTATACTAATGGGAGAAGGGGGAAAAGTCAATAGGGAGTTTGTATGAAAAATGCGTAAAAAAACTGTAAAACTAGACAGGAGAGTCAAATATGAGAAAGGCAGCATTGCATAATCTGGGCTGTAAAGTAAATGCTTATGAGACAGAGGCCATGCAGCAGATTCTGGAGGCGGCCGGATATGAAATCGTACCGTTTCAGGATCAGGCCGATGTTTATATTATCAATACCTGTTCGGTAACCAACATTGCCGACCGCAAATCCCGGCAGATGTTACACCGGGCTAAAAAAAAGAATCCGGCCGCAGTCGTGGTGGCGGCCGGCTGTTATGTCCAGGCAGCGGCAGAGGTGCTTAAGCAGGATCTGGCTGTAGATATCATAATCGGAAATAATAAAAAGACAGAACTGGCCCGTATTTTGGCAGACTATTTTGCCAGCGCTTCGAATCCGGCCGGCGAGTATGTCATCAATATTGCGGAAACCAATGAATATGAGCCGCTGGGCATTGACCGGATTGCCGGCCATACCCGTGCTTTTATTAAGGTTCAGGATGGCTGCAACCAATTCTGCAGCTATTGTATCATTCCCTACACCAGGGGGCGGGTCCGCAGCCGGAAGCCGGCCGAGGTGGAAGCCGAGGTGCGAAGACTGGTGGCACAGGGATATCAGGAGATTGTCCTGACCGGAATCCATCTTAGTTCCTATGGCGTGGATTTTCCGGCGGCGGAAGGGGAGAATCTGCTGGGCCTGATGCAACGTTTGCATGACGTGGCGGGGCTGCGGCGGATTCGGCTTGGTTCCCTGGAACCACGGATCATCACCGAAGCGTTTGTGCGGGAATTGGCGAAGCTGGAGAAGATATGCCCCCATTTTCATCTGTCACTGCAAAGCGGGTGTGATGCCACGCTAAAGCGGATGAACCGTCATTATACCACGGCAGAGTACGAGGCGGGCTGTCAGCTGCTGCGGGAAGTGTTTGGGAATCCGGCGATTACCACGGATGTGATTGTCGGCTTTCCGGGCGAGACCGAAGAGGAATTTGCACAAACCAGAGCCTTTTTGGAACGGATCCGGTTTTATGAGATGCATGTATTTAAATATTCCAGGCGGGCCGGGACCCGGGCGGCGGCGATGCCGGACCAGGTGCCGGAACCGGTGAAAAGTGGGCGCAGTGATGTGCTGCTGGCTTTGGAGCGGCAGATGTCAGCGGACTATCGACGTAGTTTTATCGGGACAAGGCGAGAGGTTTTGCTGGAAGAACCGGTAACGGTTCAGGGGCAGAATTACATGGCGGGGTATACCAGAGAATATGTAAAGGCAGTGCTTCCTGGTATCGACGGGGGTAAAAATACCATGGTTCAAGGTGTCCTGACAGCGATGCTGGATGATCAGACATTGGTGATAGAATAAGAAAAAATAATATTTCCCTTGCCGAATCAGATAAAGTAGTATAGAATAGAAAAGAATAGTTAAAGGACGTGACAAACATGGGCGAGATTCATAATACACAATTTTTTAAAGCCGTACAGGAGAATAAGATGGATGTAAGCCAGGTGCTTGAACAGGTTTACGTTGCCCTGACCGAGAAAGGATATAATCCGATTAACCAGATTGTTGGTTATATTATGTCGGGAGATCCAACGTATATCACCAGTCACAAAAGCGCCAGAAGTCTCATTATGAAGGTAGAACGGGATGAGATTCTGGAAGAGCTGATGTCGGTGTATATTGAAGAGAAGCTAAGATAATAAAAGTCCCCCTTCGGTAATCACAGGGGAAGGATAGTGATGGCATATCTGCATAAGCGATAAAGTGGGACTGTCAGTCTGAAACGAATCTGGGGCTGGTAGTCTGATTTTTGCGTCAAGCAGTGGGGCGTTACAAATGCATGGCGGTGCAGCCACACCGCAGCGTGGAGAAATGAATGAGAATTATGGCACTGGATTACGGTTCTAAGACCGTTGGCGTAGCCGTCTGCGACGCCTTGGGAATCACTGCCCAGGGGGTCGAGACGATTGTGCGCAAAGAAGAGAACAAATTACGCAAAACGCTGGCCAGACTTGAGGCCTTAACAGCAGAATACCAGATTGAAACCATTATTTTGGGTTATCCTAAGAATATGGATGATTCGATCGGAGAACGGGCCCAAAAAACAGAAGAGTTCCGGGAACTGCTGGTAAGGCGTCTGCAATTACCGGTGGTATTATGGGACGAGCGTCTGACAACTATGGAAGCAAATGAGATTTTAACCGAAAGCGGTGTTCGCCAGGAAGACCGTAAAAAAGTGATTGATAAGATTGCAGCAACCTTGATTCTGCAGTCCTATCTGCGTTCAGTACAGAAGTGAAGAAAGAGTGAAA
>Ga0153941_1000982_pt1 | contig 11841 bp, 11 predicted proteins | sample TSNJ025MetaG_FD_104733 | JGI IMG/M metagenome (GOLD analysis project Ga0153941, IMG submission 104733) | Attine ant fungus gardens microbial communities from New Jersey, USA - TSNJ025 MetaG | ecosystem: Host-associated > Fungi > Mycelium > Unclassified | place: USA: New Jersey, Brendan T. Byrne...
ACTACCGACACAGAACAACGGGATCTGCTGGAATTGATGGAATACCGGTGTGGGCATTCATCTACCATAATCTGCTCCCAGTTTGTTCCAGAAGGCTGGCATGAGAGACTGGGGGGAAGTGCCTTGGCTGATTCCATACTGGATCGGATAGTATCATCAGCATATACCATGATGATTGATGGAGATATATCCATGCGTCAGCGTAAACGGCAAATATCTTAATGATTCAACTATATTATAGGAGCCATCTTAAGGGGTGGCTCCCGCCATCAAACTACTGGCTTTACATAACGGATTAAGTGGCTCTATTTCAAAAGATTTGGTGGCTCCGCCACTGCGTAATATTCAATCTTTACAGAAATGAAGTCAGAATACCAAGAATATAACCTTAAACATATTGACCAACTCTTAGTTATTCAACGTGCAAAAAATCATAATAAGTAAGATAAGCCTGTATTTTCTATCGACTTTTCTTATTTCCTTTACATGGTGCGCAGCGAAAGGGGAAGATCACTACGCACCTAACATTGTGTAAAAGGTAATTATGGTGCTTACACAAAACTTAAAAAGCACAAGCATTCTCAGCTAAAAGCATAGCATAATGTCGTTTGCATTGGTCTATTGTAGTACCATACTACCATTTTGTTGTATAGCGGTCAAGCACCATTGGATAAAACATAACTTACATATTGTTGAAAAAGAACAGGAAAAGCCAGTGTTTACACAGTTGGTCCTATGGAAACGCCGGTAACTATAAAATTATATGACAAAACACCCGTTGTAAAAGAAAATAATTATATCATACTGGCTTTTCCTCTTTTTCCTCTTTCGAAACAGGCTCTCCCCGCCTTAACCTGTCATAGTACAATTCAACGAATGCTTGTGTCATCCGCTCTTGCCAACCTTCTGTAAATATTACGGTACAGTTATATTCAATCTCCTTTTTGGGCATAACTCATCCTCCTGAATAAGTATATGCCTGTTAAAGTTGTCCATATTTGTATTTACTAATATTTTTTCAGATTTATACATTTCATTGAAAAAGAGTTATCATTAATATATAATAGCCTCATAAAGGAAACTGATCGAATGATGTTTTTTTATAACTTAATAAACTTAGAGACATCCTAAATTATGTAAAAGAATGCTTTCCCAACCGAAAGGAGATTAAATTATGTATAAGTATATGCCGCAGGATTTTCCACCTGAAAAATATCTAACATTGGGTGAGGCAATGGCAGAATTCTATAATTTGTTGGAAAAGTGCAGAAGAAAAGAAGTGAATATTCTTTTTCTTGATAAAGCAAAAAATGATTTGCTTTTTTCAATAAAGCATCGCGTGGTAGAGCGAACTTTATCTTTGGAGCAAGCAGAGGAATTACGCGTCTATTTTGGAGGACTGTATAATGACATTTATTGATTTTTCTTCTGGGAAGGAATTGTTGAATCGGTTCATGGGTTCCGAGAAAAAGACTACACTTCTTTTTAAGGGAACCAGATATATGATAAAATATCCCGATACAGTGAGAGAAAAAAATAATGCCTACCCCGTCGCCATACGGAGGTAGGCGCCTCTCACTGAGAGGTAAATAAACCATACGGAAGGCATCCACTATTGGAGTGGGTGCTTTCTGTATATTTAATATAGTATAAACCATTTAAATGTTCAAGTGTTTCTGCCTGTTTCTCTTAAAAAATAATCTGCAAATTCCCCTCATCCAATACACACTTTTTTACTGTCCGCCTGATCAACTCATTTTTCTCTTCATAGGAAAGTATATCAAAATTATGAATCAGGTAACAAATACCCTGATAAACATTATCCACATTATTCTGGTAGGCAGCCTTTGCCGCATTCACTCTATTGGCATTTAGAAGCTTCCTGCTTAAAGAGGAATATTGCTTATCCAGCACCTCTATTTGTTCAACCAAATACCGGGAAGCTACTGACTGCATATTTTCCTGCAGGGCAATGGTCAAATTCTTTATTTTAGACTGTAAACTCTGCATGTCCTCCCGGATCCGTTCTATATCATTCTCTTCTTCAGCATAAATTTGAGAATCCAGCCTGATATGCTCCTTATCTAAAGACAGTATTTTTAACTGCTTCAAAAACAGCTCATCAATATTGTTAATACGCACATTTGCGGCATTGCAGAATCCACTGCCCCTCCGATCACGGTTCGTACACACATAATACTCAAATTGCAGCCCATTTTTCTGATAGACCCTGTTAATCATGCTTCCGCCGCATTTACACTTAAGCATCCCCTTTAAAAGACCTACCTGGTACTTATTGCTGCGGACCTGTTTATTAATACCCATACGCTTTTGAACTGCAATCCACTTCTGACTATCAATAACATATTCATGAATACCTACTGCAATAATCCATTTATTTTCTTTTTGTCTTTTCTGTGTTGTTGCATTGTTTCTGGTTCTTCCATAGGCAATAAGCCCTTTATTCCCATCAAATAATCCTCTTTCTGGTAATGAGCATCCTTTTTCCTGAAGATAATCATACATTTCTTCCGAGTTTTGAGCATATATAGGATTTGTCAGCAATGCATAGATTTGTGTTGCACTCATAAACTTGCCTGCCTGGGTATGTATTCCATTATCACGGCAATACCGTTCCAGACCAGTCAGGGTATAACCCGATAAAAATAATTCATATATCTTCTTCACCGGCTTTATTTTCACCGGATCAACCATCAGGTAGGAATGCTGCTTTCCGTTCATAGTTTTTTTAATGGAAGTCATTCCTGCCGGCAACATCCCACCGGTCCATTTCCCTGCTGCACCCAAAGCCTGCATGTTATCAGCCACACGTATAGAAATCTGCTCACGCTCCAACTGGGCAAACGCCGCCAGTATGTACATTACGGTTCGTCCTATAGGTGTCGATGTATCAAAAGACTCCTTCACGGAAACAAATGCCACATCATACTCCTGAAGAATAGAGAAAGTAGCTGAAAAATCCTGCACATTACGGCTGATCCGATCCAGCTTGTACACAATCACAGCATTCAACAGACCTTGCCTGACATCTTTCATCATACGGGTAAATGCTGGCCGGTTTGTGTTCTTGCCGGAAAAACCTTCATCACCGTCATAAATAATAAAATTCAATTCTTGTCCACGGTAAACCAGTTCCGCATATTCCTTGCATAAATTAACCTGGACATCAATAGAATCACTATTATCCCGGTAAACGGATTTTCTAGGATATATACCAATATTCATTTTTTATCCTTTCCTACTGTATGGGGTTGCTATTTTAGCTTGATCGTATTATTCTTATCATATACCATATAGCGTATATTTTCAATTCAATTTTTTATTGTTATTGGTGTTCCCGTCTGCCCCATCATATCATGCCCCAAGTGTTTTCTATCATACCCATAGCTTCTTCCTGCTCCAAAATCGTCATAATGTGTATATTCAAACCCCTTAGCCAAAGGGAAATAGGCTTTTAATCCATATTTGGACTGGAAACTGACCACTCCGTTTTCATCCTCAATCTCTTCTTCGAATTCTCCCACCATACCTCCCAGAACAGCATCATAGGCTTCTTTATAATATGCATAATATTTCAGGTCGTTTGTAAGTTCCTGCATTGTTGTATTGCCGGAAGTAATCTCCTCTGCTGCTTTTTTCATTGTCTTCAACGCGCTTTTGTCAAATTTCCCTCCTGTTTTGGCAGCTGTATATGCCAGAAGTTCTGTCCAGCTGATGGGTGTTTCACTGTCGTAGGTGTCCACATCCCATTCATAGGCCTCGCACAAGGCATCATAGGATATATCAAAATCCACCCACTTTATGTAATCTTCTTCTGTTTCTGTCTCCACAGAGGTGGAATTAATCCTGGTCACTTTCGTCTGGTTGACTACAGCTGCCGCCAGAACAAGTACAAGCAGCGCTTCCAACAGGATCATTTTTTTTACTGCTTTCGTATACTTGCTGTTTCCGTTATGAAATGACATATAGACTCCATTAACAATCATACATTAATACTATTATATGTAGAAAATGGATAAAAATTCAAAAGCCCGCTGCTGCAGACTTTAATGATCTGCAGCAGCGGGCTTGTCCATACCAGGTACCTATTATAGTTCCGGCTCAATCAAACCGTAGGTATCCCCTTTTCTCTTATAAACAACATTTACCTGATCAGTCTCCGCATTACAGAATACGAAGAAGCTATGTCCCAACAGTTCCATCTGGATGCAGGCATCTTCCGGATACATTGGTTTGATGTCAAATTTCTTGGAACGGACGATTCTGATCTCTTCCTCATCCATGTAATCGTTTTCGACGAACATTTTACTGAAAGAACTTGCATTCTTGTGCTTGTCTACAATTTTATTCTTATATTTCTTTAACTGTCTTTCGATGATTTCTTCTACCAGGTCGATAGAAACATACATGTCATTGCTGACTTGCTCAGAACGGATGATACTGCCTTTCACCGGTATCGTCACCTCGATTTTCTGACGTTCCTTCTCAACACTTAACGTAACATGTACCTCGGTTTCCGGATTGAAGTATTTCTCCAACTTTCCGATCTTCTCTTCAACCGCTGATCTCAAACCAGTTGTGACTTCAATATTTCTTCCTACAATAATAAATTTCATGCTGCTCATCCCTTTCGGTTGTTTATTGTATAAACATTATATCATATTATACGAACATGTTGCAACAATTTCACATATTTTTTACTAGTTTTTGACATTGGGAATCTTTCACTAAAATTCGATTTCATTCGACAAATATCGATTTTTATCACTAGTTCACAAAACGTATGTTCTAATGGTTTCCATAACTTTTCCCATGAGATTTACATAAAAAATAGTGGATAATGTGGATAACTCAGTGTATAAGTTCATTTTTGGCTAAACGTGCGTAAATATCATGTGGATAACTCGTTAATGGAATCTTTGGTTTTTATGAACGAATAAACGATCATTCGAGTGCTTTTGTTACTTTTGCACAACCTGTCACATTTAACAGTACATTCGGCCTAATTCAATATTTTGACAATATCAAACAATTGACAAAAATGTGTAATCTACTTAAATGTAATTGATGATGAATTGAAAAATTCCTGTGAAGATGCAATTGTTCTTCACAGGAATTATATTAGTGTCTTATGTTTAGAAGATACGTCTGATTGCTAATATCTTTTTATAGCTTGCATTAGATACAATGATTCCGGTCTTCTTGGTTGACGCATGTACAATCTGTCCGTTTCCGATATAGATTCCCACATGTCCGGAATAGCAGATAATGTCTCCAGGTGCTGCACTATCCAGACTATCTACTGCTGATCCCTGGCTGCGGTCCCCTGATGAAGAATGAGGCAGGCTTACACCAAAGTTAGAATATACACTCATTACAAATCCGGAACAATCCGCACCACTCGTCAGGCTGCTTCCGCCATATACGTAAGGATTTCCAACAAACTGTACTGCATATTCCGCTACCGATACACCCATTTCACTGCCGCTGCCTACTGAAACGGCTGCTGATTGTGAAGCGGAAGAACCTGCAGAACTTTCGCTCTGGGATGAAGATGCTGCTTGTGCTGTCTGAGCCGCTTGCGCCGCTTTTGCTGCTTTTGCTGCTTCGTGGGCTTTCTTACGTTCTGCTTCTTCTTTGGCAAGACGTTTTTCTTCTTCTTCTCTGGATTCCGCTACCACATATTCCCTTTTTAATTCTACATATTCTACAGATACCCAGCCGATGCCTTCTTCCACATCCACCTGTACCCATTCATCCGTTTCATCCAACACGACCAAATCATCACCAAACGGTACCAGTCCCAATACGGAAGCATCCAGACCCGGTTCCGTACGGACCTTTAATGTTGTGGTGTTGACTGTGGCAATTCTTGTACTGACTACTTTAGCCAGTTCAATTGCCGCATCGCCGGTCACGCAATATTCGGCTTTTACAAATCCTGTCACATTACCGGATGAAATTTCATACCAGCCATCCTGTTCTGAGATAAATGTGCCAACCGACTTATTATATAGCTTTCCGACAATCTCGCCCTCTTCACTTGGTATACTTCTGACGTTTACGTAGTTATTAACCTGTGCAATAACCAGATTCATCAGTATGTCATCTTCTGTCTCTTCCTTTTCCGGGGTAATACCGGCTTTCGCCCAGGCTTCTTCTAAAGCGATGCGGTCCAGCATGGACTCTATCTTGGCAGTTGTGCCGCCGTATACCTGTTGTAAATCTTCTAATGAGGTTCCCTTTGCAAGGGATATGTTAACGCCGCCGCTGGGTAAAACGGATGTTACTCCGCCTGCCTTTGCGGTCAGGCCAAAATTGCTGAAAGTAATTACTGCTGCCAAAGCACATGTTGTTATTTTAATTGAGCTGCGAGTCATGCGGCCTCCTGTTTCTTAAGTAGTTGTCTTTTAGTTGCTCTTTCGTTGTTCTTTATATGTTACAAATTTATTACATCTGTTAATAAATATAACATCTAAATTTTATTTTGTCAACTACAGGATTAATTTGGCAGCAAAAAATTGTAATAATTTTTTTAGAACTTTTTAATTTTTTTATTGATGTAGCTTCCGGCACTTATGGCTGCATTTGCACCGTCAGCCACAGCTGTTATAATCTGGCGTAAAGGCTTCTTTCTGATGTCTCCTGCAACGAAAATACCTTCCTTGTCCGTGGTTCCATCCTCACTGGCCAGTATATACCCGCCGTCGTCACAGCTGACCAGTTCCTGATACATTTCTGTATTGGGATTGATTCCAACTGCCACAAATACACCGCTTACATCCAGTATCTTTTCTTCTTCTGTCTTTACATTTTTTAAAACCAGCCGGTCTACCATTTCTGTTCCCTGAATTTCTTTTACCACGTAATTATACAGGATTTCCACATTAGGGAGTTTCATAAGTTCTTCCTGAAGAATCATGACCGCACGCAGTTCCTCTCTCCTATGAATCAGGGTGACTTTTTCGCAGAAACGTGCAAGATAGATGGCGTCCTCCAATGCAACGTCACCGCCGCCAACGACCGCTACATTTTTACCTCTGAAAAAGGCACCGTCACAGGTTGCACAATAGGATACGCCAACACCGGACAATTCTTCTTCGCCAGGAATCCCCAGTTTGGCATGTTCCGCTCCTGTGGCCAGGATCAGTGCACCTGCTTCAAAATCACCTTCATCTGTATGGACAATTTTCTTGCTTTCTGTTTCTGTAATACCGCTTACGGTTGCCTCCCTGAACTCCACAGATAAATTCTCAGCATGCTCACGGAACTTCATTCCCATATCAAATCCGTTGATACCCGGCAGTCCAAGATAGTTATCCACTTCATAAGTGTTCAGTACCTGCCCGCCGCTCATAGGGTTTTTCTCTATAACCAACAGGTCGAGACCTGCTCTCTTTCCATAGACGGCTGCAGAAAGTCCTGCCGGTCCTGAACCGATAATGATCAAATCGTACATTTTTTCCTCCAATTCCGTGCACTCTGATGCACAACATATTCTTTATGCGAAGCCTCCGTGAGGCTTGCTATTTCTGCCATACGGGGACAGCAGACACTAACAGTAACCAGCAAGGTTTCTTTTATTGCTTCCTTTATAGCTTCCCCATATTTAACATTGTTACGTCCCAGTGTAACAGTTTTTTACTGGAAATACAATAGAGTGCTGTGCTATACTATATTATAAGTGTTTCGTAATTCAATCAATAGCGAACGCACAAGAAAGGACTATATATATGGAAATCAATCATGTCAGCAGTGAAGGATCAGTCAGGAAAACTGCTTTAATCACCGGCGCTTCCAGAGGCATTGGACGTGCCGTTGCAGAATGTTTTGCCGAAGCTTCTTATGATTTGATTCTGACCTGTATCTCATCGGTGATGCAATTGGAAGAATTGGCAGGTGCGCTAAGCAGGTCATATGGAATAAACTGCCGGGCTGTACAGGCAGATATGGGGAACGCCGATGACGTAAGCCTTTTATTTTCCAAAATAACCGAACTGGATGTACTGATAAACAATGCCGGAATATCTTATTTCGGCTTGCTTTCCGAAATGAACACAGAGGATTGGCGCAAGCTCATGCGTGTAAATCTGGATGCGGTGTTCTACACATGCAGACTGGCTATTCCTCTTATGTTAAAAGAACACAAAGGACATATTGTGAATATTTCTTCTGTCTGGGGTAATGTGGGGGCTTCCATGGAAACTGCCTATTCTGCCTCAAAAGGAGGGGTAAATGCCTTAACAAAAGCATTGGCAAAGGAACTTGCACCCAGTAATATCCAGGTAAACGCCATTGCCTGCGGTATGATCGATACAGATATGAATGCTCATTTATCCGGGGAAGAAATGAACCGCATCCGATCTGAAATACCCGCTAACCGGCTGGGAGCGCCCGAAGAAGCCGCCAGACTCGTTCTTCAGACAGTACAGGCACCTCCTTATATGACCGGGCAAATCATAACAATAGACGGCGGCTGGAATTAACCCAACCGCCGTTTCCGTCAATAATACTCCCTGTTCTGAAACGAATCAACACAAGTTATTGTCCGCCACAGCCTCACTTTGCACCGGGGCCTTCAAACAGGGAATTTACATTACCGTCCGGTACCAGTGACTCTACTATTTCCTGCATCTCATCCTTGGACCTGGCATCCCTGCAGCGCATAATGATTCTTTCTTTTTCCGCTTCTGTCATTCCTGCATATGAGGTCATTGCAGCATCGTTCATAGATAATGCAAGACCAAATCCCAATGGCAGTTCTGTAAATGCAAAGCCTTCCGAAGGCATTCCATTTGTATCCATAATTGCACACTCCTTTTTGGTTTGATAGATATTAGAGTGTACTTATTTCCAAAAAATATTCGTAATATTCCTGCATACAATATCCATAAGATTGCAGGATACGCAGGATCTGTACAAGTTATTATCCGACAGCTCCTTACGGCTCCAGTTTTTCAAAAAGGATTTCCGTCTGGGGCAGGACGAAACCAGACGCAATCCGGATAAACTCCCATATATTCCCAATTTGCAGCCAATTCTGTATCTTCTCAGAGGAAAATGGAAGAAAGGGATTCAGCAGGACAGACAGATTGGCAATCACCTGAACACAAGTGAATAACGTATTTTGACAGTCATTGGGATCTTCTGTTCTGGTGATCCAGGGTGCACGTGTGTCAAAATATTTATTGGCTTTTCGGATAAAAGCAAAGATTTTTTCCAGGGCATCCTTTAAATGTCCCCCTGCCACCAACTCTCCCACCGATTCATACAATGTATGGATTTCTGCTTCCAGTTCTATTTCCATACAGCCTTCCGGTACCTTTCCGTCCAGATATTTGTGTATAAATACCAGGCTTCGGTTCACAAAATTACCATAAGCTCCCAAAAGCTCTCCATTATTGCTCTTCCTGAACTCATTCCAGGAAAAATCCGTATCCCGCTTTTCCGGACCATTGATCAGGAAAAAATACCGTATGGCATCCGGATTATAGACATCCACCATATCCTTAAGCCATATCGCCCAGTTCTGGCTGGTGGATATCTTCCGGCCTTCCAGTGTCTGGTATTCATTGGAGATAATATCATCCGGCAGACGATAGCCACTGCCCTCTGCCAATAACAGTGCAGGAAGGATGATGGTATGAAAGGGAATATTATCCTTTGCATGCACATAATAATGCCGCACATTATCCCCTTTCCACAGCTCATCAAATTCCACCCCTCTCTGCCTGGCTGCAACCTTGCTCATGGAAAGATATCCCAGAACATTTTCTGCCCAGATATAGATCTTCTTATCCTCATAACCTTCCTTCGGCGCTGCAATCCCCACATCCAGATCTCTGGTAAGAGCCCGCTCCCGCAAACCTTCCTCAATATAGCGGTTCGTAAATGCTATGGCATTTTTCCGCCAATGAGGATGTGTATCCACCAGCTCCTGCAACTCCTTCTGCAGCTGGCCAAGCGCCATATAAATGTGCTTTGTCCTTTGAAGTATGGGCCTGTCACCGCAGATGGCACATATAGGCTCCTTCAATAATTCCGGCTCCAGTACCGCTCCGCAGGCTTCACACTGGTCACCTCTGGCACTTTCCCCACATTTGGGACACAGTCCTTCCACAAACCGGTCCGCCAGAAACTGGTCACATTGTCGGCAAAAAGCCTTACGTGAAACCTTTCCATACACATAAGCCGATTTATAAAGCTTCCGGTGAAAATTCCTGACAAATTCCTTATGCTCCTCCTGCGACGTCTTCCCATACACATCATAGGAAAATCCCAGTTTTCTAAAGACCTCTACAAATTCCTCATGATACCTGTCACTGATCTTCTCCGGTGCCACGCCTTCTTCCCGGGCCCGGATGGACACCGGCGTCCCATGACAATCACTTCCTGATACATAATATACTTCATTTAAAATGGCACGATGATATCTTGCGATTACATCTCCCGGCAGCAATCCCGCCAAATGTCCTATATGAAGCGAGCCATTTGCATAAGGCCACGCTCCGCCAACTAATATTTTCTGACTCATAATTATACTCCTTGTCCGCTTCAGCGGACATCGATTCAATATTTGAAAGTGACCTTCTTTCAAACTTATACCCCGATTCTATCGTTTAAAATATTATATATTTACTATTCACAACTGCTCCAGACATGGCTGCATATCTCCATACTGCGGCTTACTGTCTTTTTATATTTATATAAAAACATCAAAAAAGCCCTCACCCCCGAAATTAGATTTTCAAGGACGAGAGCCAAGTATACTATAGCTTCGTGTTACCACCTCAAATTCACTTCTGCCTCACAGCAGGAGCCTCAATAACTACGGGCGTAAATATACACCGATAGTCCGGCACTATAACGGGTGCACCCGTCGCAGCCTGTCTGTCATGCAAACCCCTGACAGAGTCGGTGCGCAGCTCCGAGACCATATTCAGAAACGTCTTTCGGATTCCCTTTCACCTGCCAGGAACTCTCTGTACCTTCTTCCGATTCTTACTCTTCTCTTCACAGCATTTACATTTTCAACTGAAATTAGTATAAAATATTTTCTCCAAAAAGTCAATCATTATTCAATATGTGTTTTGGTTAAATTTATATAGTGGGGGGGGATTGAGAAATCCGGACGAGCAAGATACAGGTATGGTTTTCCGGCAGCGGAGGAGACAAGGCTCAGGGGCAGGGATACAGGACAAACCCGACGGGCGTACAGCAGCTTTTTCAGTGCGGAAGATTGCGCCCAGTATCTCTAAATAGCTTTTTTTTCGGTTGATTTTGTCTTTCGTTACTTCCGGTTCGGGGCGACACGTACGTAAGTATTCGACAGCTTTATTTACTGACCCGTGTCGCGGCTCCCTGTGGTAATGACCGAAAAAAATGCTATTAAGAGATACTAAGGGCTTATCGTCATGCACTGAAAAAGCTGCTGTACGCCCTTCAGGTTTGTCCTGTATCCCTGCCCCTGAGCCTTGTCTCCTCCGCTGCCGGAAAACCAGACCTGTACCTTACTCTGAATATCTCAACCTTCAGTACAAGGAAATATGATAGTGGTAGATATAGGGTATTGGCTCTTAAAGCAGATACGAAAACTATTTGCATTGCGATAGCATGTTTGGAATACGGTTACTTAAATACGCTTAAATACCTGTATGTAGCTGTTTCGATCTTAACCACCCATGTAATATAATACCTTACCTGTCTTCCTTCCGGTCATGATAAGCATTATAAGTAACCAATCCCCTTACCCACCAAAATTGTTTCCATGTACTAACGATGAGATAATCAGAGAGAGGTACAGAACTGGTTTTCCGGCGG
>Ga0153941_1000984_pt1 | contig 11809 bp, 11 predicted proteins | sample TSNJ025MetaG_FD_104733 | JGI IMG/M metagenome (GOLD analysis project Ga0153941, IMG submission 104733) | Attine ant fungus gardens microbial communities from New Jersey, USA - TSNJ025 MetaG | ecosystem: Host-associated > Fungi > Mycelium > Unclassified | place: USA: New Jersey, Brendan T. Byrne...
CTTCTTCCTGTCCCGTGTCCCTTCTGTTCCTTCCCTTAAAATGCCTGCCTCTTGTCTCGTCCGGGTTTTTCACCTCCCCCATTATTGTGATAAACAGCAGTATATGTCTGACAGAACATGATTAAAAGATGGATTATAGCGGCAGCTTATGGTAAAATGTTAGTCAGAGTAATTTTATTTTGTGCGTTGTCTTGTTTTACATTGGAGAACGCAACGAATTTATATAGTGTACGAAGTATTTTAACTATCTATGGGGTGATAATATTGAAAGCTAATAAATTATATTGTCGTTTAGAAGAAGATTTTATTTCTGAAGGATTGACTGATGTTTGGACAAAGTATATGGGTGAGGTTACCAAATACATTTCCGATAATTTCAAAGAAAGGGACATGGGAGTAGTTTGTGATTTTGCAGAAGAAATTAATGGAGTGTATTCTGCTGTTTTTCCAACAGATGAAATTATGAAACGACTTATTGAAAATGAAGTAACCGATGCAATGCTTTTCGTACATCACCCTGCTGTTTGGGATATTAGGAAAAAACCTAACTTTTCTCAAATGAATCCTGCTTTACTGGAAAGTTTTAAGAAAAATAGAATATCAATTTATAATTTACACACTCCGTTAGATAATTATGGCGACTATTCAACAAGTAAGTCCCTTGCCAACGCATTAGAAATTGAAGTTGAAAAACCTTTTTCAAAATATAATGGTGGACTTTTAGGTGTTATTGGACATACTTCATGCAAAACAGTTTATGAACTAAATGATATATTTTCAAAGGCGGTAGGGCATAATACAAAACTTTATTTGTATGGAAATACAGATATAGAAAATGGTCGTGTTGCTATTGCTGCAGGAGGGAGCAATGTGGTTGAAGCTGTCTCTGAAGCACTTGAAAATAATGTTAATGTTTTTATTACAGGAATTACAGCCTGTGATGAAAAATCATTCAATGTACATAAATTTGAAGAAGAAAATCATATCAATGTTTTAGGTGGAACTCATTATTCTACAGAAAAATTTGCGTGTATAAGAATATGTGATTATTTTAAGAAAATTGGTATTGCTTCTACATTTATTGAGGATAAAGCAATAATGGAAGATATGTAGCGAATAAGTATAACGGCGTGAGAAGCTAAAAAATATCACGCTTCCTGATAAGTGGTATTTTCGACAGAGAAAACAGAATAGCAACACCATGGAATATGAAAACAGGAGGATTAATATGAACCAGGATTTTAATCAAATTTTTGAGAAATATAGAGATACTTTTTCAGGTGCCTGTCTTGTAAAGAGCGAAAACGATATCTTGTTTTCCGCGGCAGCCGGATTGGCGAGCAGGGATTTTAACATACCTAACCGCATAGATACCAGATTCGATACTGCTTCTGTTACGAAAACATTCACAGCGGCAGCCATATTAATGCTTGCTGAGGAAAAGCAATTGTGTCTGACGGATAAAATATGGGATATTATTGATCTTAATGGTACCGCTATCCCCAAAGATGTAACTGTGGAACACCTGCTGAACCACACCTCGGGAATTGCCGATGATGCTGATGAAGAAGCCGGAGAGGATTATTCGCTGCTGTTTATTGATAAACCAAATTATTCCGTCAGAAATTGTGTGGATTTTCTGCCGCAGTTTGCGTATAAAGATCCCAACTTCAAGGCAGGAACAAATGTCAGATATAATAATTGTGCGTTTGTTTTGTTGGGCTTGGCGATTGAAAAGATTACGGGGATGAATTACCGCAGTTTTGTAAAGGAACGGATATTTAAACCTGCCGGGATGGAGAGTACATATTTCGGAGCAAAAGATGAGGTTTGTTATAATACAGCCGAAGGATATTTCGCTGTTCACGACGAAAACAGGGATTTTGTAAAGTGGAAGAAGAACATCTACTCCTATCCGCCAATCGGAACACCGGACGGAGGCGCGCTCACAACAGTGGGAGATTTGGATCTGTTTATCCGCGCTCTCAGAAGCGGCGTTTTGCTTTCCCGGGAATATGCTGATATGATTTTTAGCCCCCATTGTGTATTTACGCGTCCAAATCAGTACGGAACATGGCGTACAGGTTATGCTTTTGAGTTTATTGAATATGAAGGAGAAATATTCTGTATGTACAAGGAAGGCGGGAATCCCGGTGTTGATGCGATATTCTCATATTATCCCGCGCTTGACATAAGCCTTAATATTCTGGCTAATCAGGAGGGTACTCTTTGGAAATTATATGGTGAGATGAAAGCGGTATTATTTTCCCGATTCAAGAAAGCGTGTAAGGTAATGTAAATGTTTAAGATAGGGGAATTTTCCAGGCTGACACAAGTATCAGTTCGTATGCTTAGGTATTATGATGAAACGGGTTTACTAAAACCTGCGGAGATTGATCAATATACTAATTACAGATTGTATTCCGCAGAGCAAATCTCTACGTTGAATCAAATCATTTTTTTGCGGGATTTAGGATTTAATGTATCAGAAATTGCGCTCGCTCTGAAAAACTGGGACAACGAATTTATTGTAAGTATGCTTGACAATAAACATCAGGATATAGAACATACCATTCAATCAGAACAGGATAAACTATTTAAAATCGAACTTGCCAAAAGGGATATCCGGCAGGAGAAGATAAAGATACATTACAATGTGTCCATTAAATCTGTTCCCAGCTATCAGGTATTTTCATTAAGGCGGGTGGTTGACGATTATTATGCCGAAGGTCTGTTGTGGAAAGAAATGTCGGCTTTTGCAGATAAACATAATATTCCTGTTTCAAACAACACCTTTTCCATCTATCATGATCAGGATTATAAGGAAACGAACGTGGATATTGAAATATGCGCTCCTGTGGCCCGAATGGGAAAAGATACAAGCGGTTTTACATATCGTAATACAGAACCTGTTCCGATAATGGCATGTACGATGGTATATGGACCTTTCGAAAATATCGCAGGTGCATACCTTGGATTTGCAGGTTGGTTACAGGAACATAGCCAATATAGTATGGGTGAACACAGCAGACAAATTGTGCACCGTGGGCCATGGAATGAAGAAAACCCTGATCAATACCTGACTGAACTGCAAATCCCACTGAAGAGAATATAAAAAAGCGTCTTGCAATTATTCACTGCAAGATGTTTTTGGTAACAATTCAGCCACCAGGCTGAACTGTTACGTTTTTTGCTATTGACTCTCACATGATGTGAGGGTTTATATTTATTTTACGGATAAATAAAAAATTTTCCAAGGAGGAATAAGACATGCAAAATCTTACTGTTAAGCCTGTTGGCAAAGTCAATGTAAACGAGGATGGAATGTTTATCAAGCTTGAGAAGAAATATATACCTGCGCTGCAGGCATTGGACGGTTTCAGCCATCTTAATGTTATTTGGTGGTTTAGCGACTTTGACACTGAAGAAGCAAGGGATATCCTTGAAGCACCGCAGCCATACAAAAAGGCACCGGAGGTAATGGGTATCTTTGCCACAAGGTCACCTGTCCGCCCGAATCCTCTTGCCATATCAGTAGTACAAATTATCAATATTGATTACGAAAACGGCATTATTCAGATTGCCTATATTGATGCCAACGATAACTCGCCCGTACTTGATCTAAAGCCATACACACCAAGCCTTGACAGAGTGGAGGATTTTAGTGTTCCGAAATGGTGCAGCCATTGGCCTGGGAGCATAGAGGAATCAGGAAGCTTTGACTGGGAAAATGAGTTTAATTTTTAGGATTGCTGACATAATTTGTTAAGCCTTAGTGCTGCCTCGCGAGCTTCCGCCAATGCTTTTTTATCATCCTTTGCAGGTATATTATTCGTGTCAAGAGAATATATAGTAGCCACAACAGGCCGCTGTACATTCATAAATTTCATAATAGTCAATGCATTTTGTGTTGGTATTACTTCAGTGCCTTTTTCAGCGCCAACAATAATGATTATACCATTTTTCTTTTCCGCACACATTGATTCATTACGAAAAAAGCCTGCAGCAAAAAGCGTTTGTACTCTGCTTGCGAGGTTGAGCAACGGGCCGCTGAGAGATGAGAACCATATTGGAGAAGCGATAATTATATTGTCACATTCATCAAGGTAAGGATAGACATCCTGCATTTCATCATTGATGCTGCAGCCGGAATGGCGCCAGCAAAATCTGCAGTCATTGCAAGGCATTATATTACTTTCGCATGAGAGGATTCTTATTTCGCCGTCAAGATACTTCACCATTTCGTCAATCAGAGTTTCAGTATCACCATGCTTCTTTGGCGAACCATTAAAAATAAGTGTTTTCACAAACGGTACCTGCTTTCTACCCATTAATCAACGGTTTCTAATAAACTTAGATCACTATTTCAAATTTTCCACGGCTCCATAACCATAAAGGTGTGTGTATATCAATGGGGCAATATCCCATATCAGAAAGAATATCCTGCCAACGTTCGGAAACTATATCCTGTATATTTGGCAGTGTCTTCTCCGATTCGTTAATAATTCCGAGTTTACAGCTTGCCTGAATGATATGTGTGTCGGGAGTAACGGTTATATGTTCTCTGTCAACAAATATTACGTCTGTATATTGCTCCATCACATACAGCCAATAATTAAGAATTTTTTTACCGCTTAAATAAGGAAATGCTGTTTTGTTATCGTTTATGCGTTGCTTTATATTAATGATTGAAAATTCCTCTTGTATGAATAGATTGCGAATATCATTGTCAAATTGTTCATGAATAGTGGTACAAATGGTTTTCCATATAACAGGCTGCTTATTTGGCTGAATGGCAACCTTAAATTTGAGTAAACATTCTCTTAAATCATCAATAGGCATTTTCGCAACGAGTTCCGGATAAAAGCAATCAACGGTTGCTTTATCTTGCCAGGTCTGTTTCGCGCCTTCCCATAGTTTATATGAGTTACGTTGATAATTTAATGCCATAGGAAGCGTGAAATATAGATAATTTTCCCTTGAGTGAATATCTAAGCAAGGGTTTTCATCTTCCGGCATTTTCTCACCGCCAAGCTTTCCGGCTTGATGTAATTCAAATAATTTTATAATATCTGTTTTTATTTTTTCTTTATCATTCAAACTTACACCCCTTATCCGCTCAAGCTCAGCTTGCTGAGCATGCTCAGCGAGCGGACATCGATTCAATATATGAAAATGCCCAAACTTCCATTCATGCCGCCCCAGGCAGCACAAACAGTCCTCACGAAAACCCACTAGAAATTATCCATTCAATAATGAAATCAAATCGTTCCTTCGTCAATGCATGCCCATCGGTATAACGCATATGACATAAATTATTATCTTTTTTATGCATTGAATAGGAAGCCCTGGCTTGTTCAATAGTAAAATCTGCGTCTTTGGAATACTTATCATTTTCGGCGGATACAACCATTAAGCGTCTTGGAGCAATACAACGCACCAAATCTTGTATATCATATTTTTGGATAAAACCTGGAATTACACTTGCCATTTCAATTCCAACATCATTCAGCATTCGATTTTTATAGGTACATGCACTTCCGCTTGCACAACTAAAATTTAACCGTTCATCTAATGCGGAAAGAAATAAAACTGTGTTCCCGCCATAAGAATGTCCCAATGTACCGATATTGTTGTCATCAACATACGGAAGAGCTGCTAATAATGTAATACCATTCATTGCATCCAGAAGTACTTTTTTCATTAAAGATTCACCACTAATGATCCGATAACACATTTCATTATAATGCTGCCAAAAATCATTGTCACCGGAAAGAGGAGTAGTTCCCTGACCGCCTTTGCGCCTGTCTTCAAAGCATATGGAATCGGGAGCAAGAACAACAAATCCCTTCTGCGCTAATACGGGTCCGAAAGCCTGCAGCGGATTCCCTGCTAACCCGCATACTTCGCTTTTACCTAAATGCCGTTCACTATTATGCTGATGATTTATTAATATGGCTGGATTCCTTCGAACAGCTTCTGGTATTAAGAGATAAGCAATAACCTTACCATCATAAGACTCATACGCAATGAGTTTTCTTTCATATCCATTTTCTTTTACGGATTCGATTGTTCTATACTCGATTTTCCCAGGCACATCCTGTTCTTTTATTCCGATTATATCTGAGATTGCTGCTCTCAAATCTTCCATAAAATACCCCCTCTAAGAGATAGTAATGACAATGATGATACTATACCAACAGAGACGAAGCCTGCAACATCCCGTTCTCAATATCTTTAACGATAGAATAGCATAAAAATTTTTAAAATACCACAAAAGGCAACAGAAAATTATTCACGAAAATTATTCGCTTACCAACCATTGCTTCCCATCTTCAGGGTCTGAAAAATATTGGGTCTGGTTGTATAGATCCATTTTTTCACGTTTCATTTTATCCTTGATTCTTCTTATGTCATTTTTTGAACAGCCAACCAGACATAATTTGAAAATCTTAGAACGTATGGATCTCAAATGATTGATTAAAAAATCTATAGCTTCATCGTCAAGGGTAGTTTCATATAAATCAATCCATACTCGTCTGTTATTTCTGCCGGATGATTTAAGTATAAATTCTTCTTCCGCTTTTATCATTTCAAAAAGATGTTTTTTATCATTAAAATAACTTCCATAGTGAAGCGGCTGTAATTCACCGCCCATAAAATAGTAAGGACATAATGCACCACTGGGTGATTTTTTCAACATAGCATCTCTCCTGATTTATCATTTTTCTTAGTTAATAAGTGTCCGCAATAGCTTTCCTTCTCTGATATGCCGGCACCATCGTAATGTTTCTTGTGTAATACAAATACCGTAATAAAGGGTTGATAACTTATAATAAAAGCAATCTTTATTATCCATTTTGTCAAAATCATTTTCCAATGCCTGAAGTTTTCGCAAATAATTCTCATTGTTAATTTCATACTCTAATAATTGCCGCTCACGTATATCCGACGAGAGTTTATCGAAGAAGTAAACTTTTGCCAAATGTGTATTTGTGCCGTCCAGTACGTTAATTGGCAACACCAACCAGTCCAAAAAGACTTTTTTGCCTTCATTGGTAATTTTATAATAATTTTTCTGCCTGCCGCCCAAAGGCTCTTCGTACATAGTCAAAAAGCCTTTTTCAGTCAGCTTTTTTAAGGCAGGATACAGGCTGCCATAACTGGCTTTATAGAAAACTCCTATTCCATTTTCTATGTATTTCTTGATGTCATAACCGGTCAAATTGTCATCATATATCATACCAAGAATAATATAATCAAGCATAATAATACCTCCATTACAATATATCGGACAGATATATTGTAATGGAGCAATTGGATATTGTCAAGATATGAAACTTTATTATATTTATTTTATTTACTATTGACATGGAGCGCACTCCATAGGCTATTATTATTTATGAGGTGATGATATATGAGATATTCCGCTGGAGAAGTGGCTAAAAAATCAGGATTATCAAAAGATAGTCTGCGCTATTATGAAAAAGAGGGTTTGCTGCCGCCAATAGAACGCGACCAGTCAGGACATCGTGCTTATTCTGAATCGGATATTGAGTGGATTTTCCTGATTCGTTGTCTGCGCGATACGGATATGCCGATTCATAAGATAAAACAATATGTCTCTTTATTAATGAAGAGCGGCGGCGAATCAATTCCGAAACGTCGTGATATTCTGTTGGAGCATAAAGCATTTATATTGGATAAGATGGCGACATACCAGAAGCTTTCATATCTGATTGAGAAGAAACTGGATTTTTATAATGAAGCATTAAACGCTGATAATAATGAAGCTGTTCAGTGTATGGATTATGCCGTCGAATGGGAGCATTTCAGAGGTATACTTGGAGGTATGAAGCATGATTAAAACAGCATTGATTACAGGCTTTGCTTCAAAACTGATACCCCCAGGGATATTAAATGCAGTTACAAAAATGATGTTGCGTAATACATAGTAGAGGGTGTTAAAATGTTCATTAAAATGATATAATGTAAAAGCTGTCTATATAATCAATGCTTACAATTATACCGCATTGTACCTGCGTATCACCTGAATGAGGATGTTATAAAGTATTCAAACAGCATCCCCTTAAATGGAGGTAGTTAATGAATAGTAATTCAACAAAGAAACCCAATATTTTATTCCTTTTATTCGACCATCAACTCTTTTACCGACACGGTTGGGATCAGGGGCCGGTTATTCAGCGTCCCAACTATGATGCCCTCTGTGCACGAGGTGTTCATTTTGATAATGCCTATTGTGCCAGCCCGCTCTGCGGACCAGCCCGGCGTTCCATGCTGACCGGCGTACGTCCTCACCGACACGGGGAAACACGAAATGATATAGAAATGCCCTGGCAGGGAGACTCCTATCTGAACATTTTAAACAGGGAAGGCTACCAATGTACCTATTATGGAAAATGGCATGCAGGTCCGGGCAGCGCACATGAACACGGTTGTGAAGGGTTCAGTTATCCCTCTTATAATAATCCATATACCAAACAGGAGTATCTAGCATACCTTGCAAAATTTCAGCTGCCCATACCGGAAATCAAGGTGGAGCATAACTTTTGGGGTGACGCAGTTCCCGGGGATATCATCCGTCAGACTGGAGACTGGTGTAATGAACACTATTCAGGAATCATGCAAACCCCAAAGGAAACCCATGAAGCTTTTTTCCTGGCCCACCTTGCCTGTGAAAAATTGAAATCTCTGGCCGGGCAGCCCTCTGAACCTTTCCATTTAAGAGTTGATTTCTGGGGACCGCATCAGCCTTATTTTCCCACACAGGAATATGCTGACCTGTATCCGCCGGAGGAGATTCCGGTTTATGGAAATTTTCATGACGACTTAACAAGAAAACCGGCAGTTTATATGACAGAAGGTAATAATCATATTAGTAAAGATAACAGATTGCTACAGCCTAATCCCCTTCCGTGGCGGGAATGGCAGGAGGTTCTTTCCAGAGCATACGCACAGCAGACGCTCTGCGATGAAGCAGCGGGACTCATTCTGAAAACGCTCTGTGAGACAGGGCTTGATGAGAATACAATCGTAATCTGGAGCGCCGACCATGGAGATGCCCTTGCCTGCCATGGCGGACATTTTGATAAGCGTTCTTATCTGCCGGAGGAGGTTCTTAGAATTCCCATGGCTATGGCTTATCCGGGTGTACTCCCTGAAGGGAAACGCAGTTTCCGGATCGTGAGTAATGTAGATATTCCGGTTACCATTCTGGCTGCTGCCGGAACAGGGTTTGACATTTCTGTTGACGGACGTAATATGCTGGAAGCGGCAGATGATACTATACCCTGGGATAATTATACAGTTTGTGAAACACATGGACATGGAGAAGATGTTATAGGCCGTGCTTTGCCCTGCGGCAGGTACAAGTATATCTGCACTGTCGGACAGATGCGGGAGCTTTATGACCTGGAAAAAGACCCCTATGAACTTGATAACCTGGCACTTGACATGGCTTATGAAGACCTGATCAGCGAGATGCACGAAATGCTTCTTGAAGAATGCAGGCGTTCGGGAGATACCGGGTTTATTACGGCTTACCAAAGGTCAATATCCCCAATATCCGATTTAACTGATATGCCATAGAAAAGGAGAGATTTCATGGCTGATTATAAGACAATTTTCTCAGAACCGACGAATAAATGGTTTCAGAAAACGTTCAAAGAACCTACAGAAGTTCAAAAAAATGCATGGCCGGCCATAGCCGATGGCAATCATACCCTGGTCAGTGCGCCAACAGGAACCGGTAAGACGCTGTCAGCATTTTTATATTTTATAGATCATTTAAAGCTTAAGTCCAGAGAAGGACAATTGAAGGAAGAATTATACCTGATCTATGTATCACCCCTGAAATCCCTTGCAGGAGATATCAGAGAGAATTTAAACAGGCCCCTTAAGGGAATATCGGACCAAGAGGAGCAGTCTGAGATTACAGTGGCGATCCGAACCGGAGATACCCCGGGACGGGACAGGCAGAGGATGATCAAGCACCCGCCCAATATTCTGATTATCACACCGGAATCTCTGTTTTTAATGCTAACCAGCAAAAACGGACGAAACATACTTGCAACAGCCAGGGCGATTATCCTGGATGAACTCCATGCCATGATTGATACGAAGAGAGGGGCTCATCTGATGCTTTCCATTGCCAGACTGGACAAGCTCTGCCAGGCACCTCTGCAAAGAATCGGTTTATCCGCAACCATAGAGCCGCTTACCCTGGCAGCAGAATATCTGGCACCGGAACCGGTTACCATAGTAGCGCCGGCAATGGAGAAGAAGGTGAAGATACTGATAAACGGTGCAATGTCCACAGGCGGCAGTCGGCGGAAGGACCCGGTATGGGAGGATTTGGCCAAAGCGGTTTATAAGCAGTGTCTGCAGTCTAAAAGCGTAATGGCTTTTTGTGAAGCGCGCAGATTTGCGGAAAAGCTGGCCAACTACGTGAATGAGCTTGGCGGAGAAGGCTTTGCCAGGGTACATCATGGAAGTCTGGCAAAGGAACAGCGTTTGGAAGCGGAGCAGGATCTGCGGGATGGAAAGCTGCGCCTTTTGTGTGCCACTTCCTCTATGGAGCTTGGCATTGACGTTGGAGATATTGACCAGGTACTGCAGATCGGATGCCCCCGGACCATTTCAAGCACCATGCAGCGTCTGGGCCGGGCCGGTCATAATCCCAACCGGGTCAGTATCATGCATATGTATCCCCGGACAGCACCGGAAAGCCTTTTCTGCGGCATGACAGCCCAGGTGGCCAGAGCCGGAGGAGTGGAACTGGCGGCACCGCCCAGGCTGTGTCTGGATGTGCTTGCCCAGCATCTGGTTTCCATGGCGGCGGTTTCTGTCTATACGGTGGAGGACGTATTGGAAATTACAGGAAGAGCCTATTCTTTTCTGGAGATAACAAAAGAGGATATAAAGGATTTGCTTGTCATGCTGGCAGGTGATTATGAACACAAACAGGAAATACCGGTGCGCCCCAGGCTTTTATATGACAGAATCCATGAAACAGTAATGGGAGATACATACAGCAGATTATTGGCAGTGGCAGCAGGCGGCACCATACCGGATAAAGGGCTGTACGGCGTGAAGACAGAAGACGGTGTGCTCCTGGGAGAGCTGGATGAGGAATTTGTCTATGAAACCAGGCTGGGAGATACCTTTTTACTGGGAGCTTTTGCCTGGCGGATTACAGGCCAGAATAAAGATACTGTTATTGTAAAACAGGCCCCCATAGAAGGTGCCAGACTGCCTTTCTGGAAAGGGGAGATCAAAGGAAGAGATGTAAGAACCAGCCGCGCCTTCGGCCGTATTCTACGCAAGCTTTCTGATGCGCTTAATCAGGACAGCCTGCTGACCGAGCTTATGGAAATGGGGCTGGATCAGGATGCCGCAGACAGTGCGGCTGATTTTATACAGCGACAGATAAGTGTGACAGAAGTCCTGCCGGATGACCGGAGAATCATCATCGAACGGTTTCGGGACCAGTCAGGAACCCATCAGCTCATGGTACATTCCCTGTTTGGACGACGGGTTAATACACCTTTGGCACTTCTGGTACAGCAGGCAGCCATACGCATTTGCGGTACAAATATCGGATGTGTGGACGAAGAGGACGGTTTTTTGCTCTATCCCTATGGAGAGGAAATCCTGCCGGAAGGGCTGCTTTATCAAATCAATCAAAATACGGTCCTGGAGACGCTGGAAGCCATCTTGCCGGAAACACCGGTTTTCAGTATGACCTTCCGTTATAATGCGGCCAGGGCATTGATGATGGGTATGAAAC
>Ga0153941_1000988_pt1 | contig 11777 bp, 12 predicted proteins | sample TSNJ025MetaG_FD_104733 | JGI IMG/M metagenome (GOLD analysis project Ga0153941, IMG submission 104733) | Attine ant fungus gardens microbial communities from New Jersey, USA - TSNJ025 MetaG | ecosystem: Host-associated > Fungi > Mycelium > Unclassified | place: USA: New Jersey, Brendan T. Byrne...
CTAATCTGTGTTCTTGCATAACCTTGTCGTAAGAATAAAAGTGTTGCTGCTTCCGATATCGCTTTAATTCGTGTGTTCAATATCATCTCTCCTGTAGTGAATGAATAATTCATTTACAGCATACACTTTAAATAAGCAATTGTCAATAAGAAAATAAAAATTATCTTGCATAAGAAAATAAAAATTATTTTGCGCTTTGTCGTATTACTCGTTACTGTTCAGTGCCTACTATCCCGCGAGGTGTTTTGTGCGCTTTTTGCACTGCATTTAAAATTCGCCAAAATTCGCCTCTGTCCGTAAAACTGCGGGACAGAGGCGAATTTTTAATATTGGCAGATGTTAATCCAGTTGAAAGAATCGTATTACACTCCCGTCAACAGTTGTGACAGCACATTCTTTGCCGCCCCAGGGCTGTGTCGTAATCTTTGTTATTTGCTTCCATCCGTTCTTTTTGACAAAGCGATAAAGTTCGTCCACACCTTCCACCCGCATAAACGCAACAGTTTGATCGGTGGGTTCGCCATAAAACAGATGAACTCCATTAAAAGTTGCGATTTTCATATTGATCAGCTCTCCCGGTATTGGTGTGGCGCACCCATACGTACCGATGCCGTTTTCATTTCTCCCATCAATATTTGCATACCATCCCAAAATATCCTCAAACCATTCTATTGTTTTGTCCATGTCTTTTGTGTAATAAACAGGTCCGTTTTCTTTGATGGTATACCCTCTTTGTTTCAATTCATGCATTGTTTGCTTTCCTCCTATGATAGATTGGACAGATATTTTGGTGAATGAGCTTATGTTACTCGTCTGACTGCGCGCTGTCATCGGAGATACACCATGGAAACGGGAAAATGCACGAGAAAAACTCTCAGGTGATTCATAACCGTATTTGTAGGCGATATCAATGATTTTCATATCTGATGATTTTACCTCAATTCCGGCAAGTGTCAGCCGACGGTTACGTATATAGTCACCAAGAGTCAATCCGCATATGATTGAGAAGACTTTTTGAAAATAAAAATTTGACATATAGGCCTGGCTTGCAATTACTTGTGTGTTGAGCTCGTCGAGAATATTATCTTCAATAAAGTCAATAGCCCTCTGTATGCAGCTTATTGTATCCATTCATTCTCCTCCTGTCTGTTTTAAGGATAATACAAATCATTAATGCTTTCTTGATATTTTTTGCTGTTTGCTGCTATCAAATTATAACAGTTCAGCCTGGCGGCTAAACTGTTACGATTATGCACACAAATCACAAAGTGCATGTGATTTAGCGCTTGCGACTCTCGGGATTTTGTGCAAAATAAACGCATGCTACGCAAGCGTTGCACAAGAACACCTCGCGGGATACATCTGGCTGAACTGTTACATCAAATTATACCATGAGAAGGTACGATTGGATAGATATTTGAGATATGAGTAAACAGGGCATACTGTTGTCGTATTTAATGTGGTAGGATAGAAAAAAAGGAGGTAATGGTATATGGAAATCAAAATGTGCGAAATAACCGCTGATGAGGTCATATATGCGCTGGAAAAGGAAAAGATATTGACTCTTGCTACATGTGCTATGAATAGGGTGACAATAAGGCCTATGAGTCATGTTAACAACGGTCTGCTCGTGTATTTCCAGACGGCCGCGGATTCACTGAAAATGCGTCAGATTCGGGAAAACCCTAATGTAGCCTTGTGTGTTGGCACATATGAGATCGAGGGCATAGCATCCGAACTGGGACATCCGCTTGCGGATCAAAACTCGTTTTTCGTACGGCTGTACAAAGAAAAACATATAGAATCCTATGAGAAATACTCGGCTTATGCGGAGGAAACGGTTATTAAAGTCATCATACACAAGGTCAGACAGTGGAGGTATGTTGATGGTGAACCGGCTTTAGGCGAAATGGAGGTTAAATAAGGGTGTTTTTTATCTAATTAACAATGCCGTTAACGAAGGATACATTGGATAGTGTTGAGTGGCTGCCGGCAGACAGAGGGCTGATAGAGCTGTTGAAAAAATGGGAATTATAAAATAATGTAGACAAAGATAGAGGTAATGTATAGTGAAGCAATATAATAAATTGGTTCGTGATAAAATTCCAGAGATTATTGAAAAGTCAGGAAGACGTTTAGAATATGAAATCCTGACGAATGATGCGTACAGAACAGAGTTGGATAAAAAACTGGACGAAGAGATATCAGAATACAGGGAATCAAGAAACCTTGAAGAACTTGCTGATATTATAGAAGTACTCTATGCATTATGTGAATCAAACGGCAGCAGTGTTAAGGAATTGGAGCAGATTAGAAAAAAGAAAGCAGCGGAGCGGGGAAGCTTTAAAAATAAGATATACCTGAAATGTGTAGAGTAGGGCAGGAAGGGACTAAAAGCCTATATCCCTTATTCGCATAAGTTAAGACGAAACAATATCCATAATAACAAAAAATAGTTGTCGCTTGAACGACAGCTATTTTTTTACACACTTCAGTGAACATGATAACACAGAAAAAAAGAAAAGACTAGTATTTTTTTAATTCTCCCGTATACTTTATTTAGCTGGAACAAAACTATCAACAGCACAAAAAAGCGGAGGAGAATTGATATGCAATCAATAGTAACAAAATCAGAAATAGAAAACGGTCTGCTACAATTAGGAGTTAAGTCAGGAATGATGTTAGAGGTTCATTGTTCACTTGGCAGTTTAGGTCATGTAAACGGCGGTGCAGAAACTGTAATTGAAGCGCTAAAGCAAGTTGTTGGTAAGGACGGAGCAATCGTTATGCCCTCATTTTTACTTTCACCTAATTTACCTCTTGAGGAAATAGACAGGAAGTTAAATCTGACCACTAAAATTAAAATCATACAAAATGATGATGAAAAAACCGCTATGGGGATTGTGTCCGATACTTTTCGTAAAATGCCGGATGTTTTAACAGGAGAAGGATTATTTCGTGTTTCCGCATGGGGAAAAGATGCCGTGAAACATTCATCAGGCTTTCATCACCTGATCGCTTCCGGTGGTTACGCCCTTTTAATAGGAGTTGATATTTACAGGTTATCGGCTATGCATTATGTGGAGGAGTATTTACCTGGTGAAATAAAAAATTTATTTACGCCCTCAAAAGAAGCAAGAGAGCTTTATCCGGAATCCGACTGGTTTATTGAATCATGGATACCTCCTGTAAAAGCCTGGTATACGATCCAGGACAGGGCATATAAAAAAGGATATATAACCGATGGTTTCATAGGTAATAGTAAGTGCATGCTGCTTAACGTTGAAAAAGTCATCGGGCTTTACCGTTATGCATTGCAAAATGAACCCTTCAAATTATATGGCTTAACATAGGCACTGCTCAGAAATAACCTGTACATCTAGCATGTCTAAATTCGTATAGTCGTCGTTGTCATCAGTCGCCGTAGCCCGCTACGACTCCTTCTTCCGCCTAGCCTATGCGAATTTATCCTACGCTAGCTGTACAGGTTATTTCCGTGCAGTACCTTAGTTTGCTTCTTTCCCGCATCGCTATCCTCACTGTAAATTTGTGTTATGATCTCCTCCATAGGTAGTTCTTTAACCGAAATATCAGAGAAGCTTAGCATGCGGGAAAGGTTTTCTATAAAGTCGCCTATGGCAATATCAGACATATCAATCTCCAGCGTCAGCTCCAGCGGGGATTTCCGGCCAATGACTTTAACATTCTCCAAAATGCTGTCTGCACACGGTTCCTTAAGTGTAAGTTCCACGATCTTCTTTTCGCCTAGGTTAGACTGCAGGTTATGCAGCGTATTATCAAACACCTTGCTGCCGTGGTTTATGATTACCACATGCCGGGCAAGCTGTTTTACATCCTCCAGGTCATGGGTGGTAAGAATGAAAGTAGTACCGTTTTGGTTAACCTGCTTGATAAAATCGCGTATTTTTGTCTTGGCTATCACGTCAAGCCCGATGGTAGGCTCGTCAAGGAACACAATTTTGGGACGGTGCAGCATAGCCATAATAAACTCGCATTTCATGCGTTCTCCCAGAGACAATACCCGTGTTGGTTTTTGCATGATCTCGGTAACCTCGAACAATTCTGTCAGTTCATGGAGCCGTTCCCTGAAGTCGCCATCGGAAATGCCATAGATTGCCTTATTCATGTGGAAGCTGTCTATAGGCGGTATATCCCAGATAAGCTGGGAACGCTGCCCAAATACCGCACCTATTTCATTTACGTATTTTGTCCTTTCGGCAGTTGGTGAGTACCCCATCACATCAATACTTCCTGAAGTGGGATAAAGTGCACCGCACAGCATTTTCACAGTGGTGGATTTGCCGGCGCCATTAGGCCCCAGAATGCCGCATATTTCACCCTCTTCAATATGGAAGGATATATTTTCCACAGCATTAATGAGTACCTGCTCCCGCTTAAAAAAGCTTTTCACAGTTTCACGAAAGCCGCTCCCGCGTTTATATGTCACATATGTTTTTGTAAGATTTTCCACATTTATAATAGACATTCATACCTCTTTTCTTCCATGTCACAGGCAGTTATCCTCCAACGCCCTCATAAAGTTTTATCATATAATGATACAGCCAAATCCCAAAAAGCAGAAACAGCACGCAAGGTATCATGGCAAGCAGGGTGCCCGGAATCAGCCTTCCAAGCAATGCGCTGGCAGGATAAAAACCAATCATGCTGACAGGTATAAGAAAAGTAGCGGCTGACTTAACCGCTTTTGGAAATATGGTTACGGGATATTTCCCAAAGGTCTTTATACTGTCGAAAATTTCGGGAATGCGTGAGTTACCCACCCATTTGAAGGAGGTTGCCGCCATGATCAGGGATATCCCTGCCATAACTGCGAAGCCTGCTGCAAACAACATCAAAAACTGCAGAAAAGCAGCAAAGGAAACGATGCCGGTTTGGGAGACAGCAATACCGAACAATACGCCGCCGCCTACAAGCAGTCCGAAGCTTTCCGGCTCGAAGTTGGAAGCGATAAGGAAAAAAAGCGGATTGACAGGTTTAAGCAGCACAATCTCAAAGCTGCCCTCACGGATATGATCCATTGTGGTCCAAAGCACACCGCCCAGCATCATGCTTGACAGGCCGCCGGATAAGGTGAAAACAGACTGAATCAGCAATACCTCATAAAAGCTCCATCCCGGAAAGCTTGCGCCGGAATTGTATATAAGCACGGTAATCAGCGGGAACATAACATTACCTGCAAGGGTTATAATCATTGACAGCACAAAATCCAGACGATATGCTGTCATCCTGGACAGAGATATTTTCGCGCATTCCCTGTAGATAATCATATATTTTTTCAAGCACTTTACCTCCCCGGGCTTAGCAAATTTTGTTACGCACTGGTTGTGATACAGAGCAGTCTAAGCACCTACTGCTGTAAAACGCCTTACAGATGCCCTGTACAGCAACTCAGATACCAGAAATACCACAAGAACTGCAGCCGCCTGTATCGTGACAACCACAGGTATGGATAATTCCACGGAACCCAACGAGTATTTACCTAAAAATACCATCACTGGAATATATGCCGTATACTGAAAAGGCAGGAAAAATTGCAATACCTGAAGCCATTCCGGAAAAAAAACAAGGGGAATCAGCGAGCCGGAAAAAACGCCCGAGATAAGTGAGAAAACCGCTCTTATTCCATTAGACTGCACAAACCAGAAGGAAGCCATCCCAAGGCAATAGTTAATAAAAAAATTCATTAAAAAAGCTAATGCCACCGAAATGAGGGTCCACGGCAGGCTTGCAGGTGTCATATCTACACGGAAGAGCAGTGTGAATATGAAAAAGCAGGGTATAAACTCTACAATAAAGCCAAGCATCCGATGCCCTATTTTCTGGGAAAGCGCAAAAAAACGATGGTTAACCGGCCTGAGTGCAAAAGTAAGGAATTTGCCCGTACGTACCAGCATGGACAGATTCCAGTCCGCAAAATCCATTGTAAGATAGCCGATCAGTGCAGAAGCGCCAAAGTATCGTATCATCTGGGAAAGTTCCATGCCGTACAGCGTTTGCGCACTGCCATATACTGCTGTCCATATGTAATATTGCACAATAAAATATACGGGACCCACAAAAATGGATACCATGGAATGCGTGCGGTAAGCGCTCCATTCCTTGTAGGTAACGAACGCCACCGCTTTGCATACATTAAGTTTGTTTTTAATAGTGTTCAAGGTTACTCTTTCCTATCATTTTTTGCAGCATAACATTCCTACAGAATAACATTCCAGCAGAATAACATTCCAGCAGTATAATCAAAACCCGTGAGCAATACGCCCCACGATGTTAAATAATTCCAGACCAAATGATATTTTGCACATTAAACAAAGCTCTTGGGTACCAGTCTTCGCCGATAAATGGTACAATCCATGCTGCCGCAAGTTCTTCCCGGGGATCAATGTACAGTGAACAAGCGCCTGCGCCTTCATGCATGTATGTACCCTGAGAGAACGTGAATGCTGCGCCGTTGCGCATATCAAAGCCAACACCGTATCCTCTGTCGGGTTCATTGGCGTTCCAGCAATAATTGGGTTTGCCATGAATAGCGAAGGTGGTCATTTTCTCAACGGCTTTCCTTCCGAGGATACGAGTACCCTCCAGCGTACCGCCGGAAAGCATCATATTGCCAAACCGGATTAAGTCATAGGGTGTGGAGTTCATCCCACCTCCGGTGGATGGAATAGTGTTCCATGGAGGATCCTCCACCGCTGTACCGGCAGTTATTTTTTGCAGATGCTTCTCCATCTCATCGCTTGATATAATAAAGCGCTTTGCCATATCCGGGGTGATGCTGAAGCTGCTGTCAGTCATTTTAAGCGGTTTTAAGATATTATCCTCAATATACTTATGTGCAGACATACCGGACAGCTTTTCAATAACCGCGCCAAGTATGACAAAACCGAAGCTGCAGTATGCCCACTCTGTATCGGGCTTTACCCGGAAACCGCTTCCTATGGTACTAAGTGCTGCGGTAATCCAGTCAAATTCACCTTTTTCCGGTTTATGGAGCTTGTAAGCCATTTCAATGTGTCCCCAATATGAGGTTTGATATTTGTTCTCAAAACAATTCCCATCGGCATGCATACCTGAAGTATGGGTCAGAAGCTGGAACAATGTGACACCGTTAAAAGGCGGTGTGGCAAACTGAGGCAGAATCTCACCTACGGGAACATCCAGTCGTGTAACACCATCCTCCACCAGCTTCATGATTGCAACCGCCGTAAAGGTCTTGGTGATGGAGGCAATGTAATGGATGCTGTCGGGCGTAAGGGGTGTGTTATCTTCTTTTTTGTAGGATTTAGGCCCTACCGCACCATGAGCAAATATCTTTCCATGGCGGGATATGCAATAGGACGCGCATTGTATCTCACCGTCAACGATAAGTCCTTGTAAATGTCTGTTGAGCAGTTCGATACGGCTTTCATCATAGCCAACTTCAGCAGGGGTACAGTCTGTTATTCCGCGAATTGCTTTTATTGCATCTCTTTCATTTGTATCCATCTCTTTGCCTCCTGATATAATATGATTGGCAATTTTCTATGAAAATCTGTACATAGAGAATTGTCCTTTAAGGCATTATATATAAAATCTAATGAAAATGCAATATTGCCAGATGATATTTTTTCTGGATGACATCGCAAGCACACGCGCCAAAACACGCGTCCTTTGTAATTTGTGTGCATCATTGTAACAGTTTAACCACCAGGCTGAACTGTTACCAACATAAGTAATATATATAACAAATTTCAAAAAAAAGATTGTATAAAATCATATAATTGATTATAATATAGGTAATAGATGAGGTATTCCTCATCATGTGGGCTGACACAAAAAATCCGACATTCCTACCAGACTTTGGGTGCTGGTCAGTTGGCTGGCAACAGAAAAACCAGACATTCTTACCGGACTTCGGGTGTCGGTCAGTTGGCGGACAACAGAAAAATCAGCCAAAAAGAGAAGATGCATGAGCCACGGCGCTTTCATCTTCTCTTTATTTTACACAAATGAGGTATACATATAATAAGAAGCATGCAATTAAAATCATAACAGAGTGTGCTAAAATATATAAAAGCAATCTGGTAGGTAATAAAGTTCTTTTCGTATATAAAAATTCCTTTAATAAAATAGAAACTGTTGAGGTTAAGTTTCAAGAGGGTAATTTTTTACATCTTACGGGTATCATTCCTACTCCAAATGCTTATAAAACATCTACAAGATTTTTCCGTGCCGCATTAGCCGGTAAAATCAGAGAATCTGATTTTTCACTATCTGGTAACGGAAATACTGTAAGAAAGCTCGAAGTATTGCCAAAAATCATGACAATAGATTCCTGTGCCCGCATGATTGGCGAATATAATGGTCCAAGAATAGATTTGCATACCGAAAAAATAACCGGTACCACTACTGCATGTCTTGGTTTGCTAAAAGCAGGCACTGCATTTGTACCTAATACTGTTTTGAATGAGGACATTCGCAAGGTTATTCCAAAACCGCCTGGAAAAATTGTTGCAATATTTAAAAAACCTATTAAGCAAACTGATTATACCACTTGTACATATGTTGCAAAAAATATTAATTTAAAACAAATTATCCTTCTGCTTCCATCTTTAACTTCTGCTTTTGATAAGGCGCGGAATGGTCATTTGGGTTAAAATGTTGCTCATTATACCACCTCTGCCTGTTGTCTCTGGATATCGAACCCCTTCAGGATATGTGATACCAAACAACCTCTGAACTATAACATATAATACAGAGAACCATGGGAAATTATAATCAAGACTTTCATTCAACGAAGCTATGCTGTACAATGAAAGAAAAAATAAAATTCTTTTTACGCTGTTTGTGATAATAGCTGAGAGAGTTTCTACCAGGAGGTAACATTATGATTCGTAGAGCTACAGAAGATGATATTCCTAAAATGCACGCTATGATCTATGAGAACTATGTCAAGGTATTATCGAATTATCATTCCGCTGATGTGTTGAAAGAGAACATGGAAAATCTTACCCAGGAAAGTTTTAGATCACAAATGCAAGTGGTAAATATGTATGTTGTTGAGGAAGAAGATCAAATAGTAGCCGCAGGTTTCTATGCAAACGCAGGAACGAAAGAGACGCCAGACTATATCATGACAGCTTTATTTGTGAATGTTGAGTCCCATTCAAAAGGACTCGGCAAACAATTATTCAAACATATAGTGAATCTGTTAAGAGCGGATAAAATAGAAAAATTGCGAGTTCCTGCAAGTATAAACGCTATTCCTTTCTATGAAAGGATGGGATTTGTGATGGATAAAGAACAACCCAATATATCTGAGGAAATTAACTGGATGACAATGGATTTATAATTTTATAATATACATAGCATGATAAAAATATAATGGATTGGCTTAACGGACATGGAAGAGATCGGGCACAGATTGCTATAGCACATTTTCCTCCAGCCATTTCGCCAAACCGTCGTCGTCGCAGCTGCCGCAAATATAATCTGCAGCGGCTTTGCATTCATCAATGGCATTGGCAACAGCTACGCCGGTACCGCATTCGCGGAGCATCTCTATATCGTTATTGTCGTCACCGAACGCAATTACATCTGACATGTTGATGCCAAGCTTCGCACAGACTTCCGCGATGGCGAGATGTTTTGCGGCTTTGCATGACTTAATCTGATACCAGTCCTCGCCGGTAAAGTTCAAGACATCCACCGTAGGATAATGTGAAGTAACCGCAAGAATAGCTTCGGCCCTTATTGCATTTGGTGTAATCTTAAATATATCAGGTACAGGTAACGGTTCGGAAAAGTCTGTTGTAATGGAATCAGCATAATCAACACAACCTGCCCAGGAAGTATCAACTGGCTTTGAATCGAAATAGTAATTCTCGGAATCTGCCGTTATCTGAAGTACCTCTTCGTTTGCTTTCAGGCTGCGGAGTATCAAGGTTGCGGTTTCGATGTCAATCGCTGCACGAAACAAGGTTCTACCGTTCATCACAGCGATTGCACCGCCGCTTGTGATATTAATATCCGGTGGTAGCATTGCCCGGAATCGTGCGGACGCTTTCGCAGATCGTGAGGTGGCAAACGCAGTCAGTATATTACGCTCACGTAAGCGCCTGAATATGGATCGTGTGTATTCACTGATGGTTTTATCGCGGTGAAGTAGTGTGTTATCAAGGTCTGTGACAATCATTTTAACCGACATAGATTTCTGCCTCCTGCATACCTGTGCTTTTATCATCAGCATTCATGTAATCCTGTAACGGCAGCGGGAGTCTTCCGTTCTCTAAGATGCCTGCCAACCGTTCTTTACCTTTTTGACGATTTTCCGTGATTTCGGAAAACAGCCGATTATAATAATCTTCCATTGCCTGTCTGCGTTCTTTGGCAATTTCTTCGCCCTTATGAGTATAGAAGCCGTCATAAACACGCTTCAGTTTATAATTATATTCATGAAAAAATGATGCACCATCCTCAGATGTACCGTCTGAAATATCTCCGTCATCGTTCAATGTATAGAGCGCAGTTCCCACATGCCCTTGATAAAACAACGTCCGCGCCACACCAAGTGCTCCGGTCACATCAATTTTATCTGCATCAAACAGTATCTTTGCCTCTATCGTACAGGGCTGAGCGTCGTTTCTGTATCGATGGGACACAATACAATTTTTGACATGCTCTGCTTTGTCAGATGGGAAGCCGATATCCAATAAGTATTTAAGTGCTATATAACCGCCCTCTTTTGCATGGCACAGCTTAGGGCTTTCAAACTGCCGCGCTCGCCCGATATCGTGCAGCAGGCAGGCGGCAAGCAGAACTTCATAATCAACACACGGCTCATCTGCCGCAATATCAAGGGCGTTGTACATTACGCGGTAAACATGCTCAGCGTCGTGAGCCGAGTCCTGCATACAGTGTAACATATAGGATTCGATTTGATGAAATGTTTGTTTATCCATGGTACTTTGTATTCTCCTTAAGCCATTTTGCCACGCCGTCATTGTCATTTGCACTGCAAATAAAATCAGCGGCATTCTTAACCTCCGGTTTCGCGTTGTCCACTGCAATGCGTACATCACATGCCTCGAACATGGGCAGGTCGTTAAGATTGTCGCCAAAGCCGATTATACGCTCAAAACCGTATTTTTCCCGCAGAAAATCCACGCCGTTTTTCTTGGAAGCCATGTCGCTGTGTATTTCCAGATACCATAAGTCGGGGCTGTAGTTATCCTTATACATAACGCAGTTTATATCAGGCAGCGCCATGAGCGTGTCATAGGTGCGCCGGATATTTTCATATATGTCAAGAAGGGTGAAATAAATAATACCTTCCGGCGGTACATTCAAAAAACTGGAGGTCTGTCGGAATTTTTTGTTGTATCGGGTGATTCGTTCAGTAATAAAATCCCTGATTGGTTTATGGTCAAGGGTTTCGTAATAGGTATGCTGCACGGAATCCTCAAGCTTATACATCATCCCTGTGACGTTCAGTTCTTTTAACGCGGTAATAACGGTCAAAGCGCTTTTAGCCGTGAGGGGATGGGTTTGTATGTATTGTTTCTGTGTTGTATCATAAATCAATACACCATTCATCAGGACAATTGGAATGCTCCCCTGCACATCAGCAAGAATGACCAAAGCGGAAGATGCGGTGCGCGCTGTGGCAACGGAGAAATTAAGTCCATTGGCAATCATACTGTTAAGGACTTCTTTCGTATATCCAGATAACTCCGCATTTTGGTTTAAAAGTGTTC
>Ga0153941_1000991_pt1 | contig 11773 bp, 8 predicted proteins | sample TSNJ025MetaG_FD_104733 | JGI IMG/M metagenome (GOLD analysis project Ga0153941, IMG submission 104733) | Attine ant fungus gardens microbial communities from New Jersey, USA - TSNJ025 MetaG | ecosystem: Host-associated > Fungi > Mycelium > Unclassified | place: USA: New Jersey, Brendan T. Byrne...
GAAAAAAATCTTATTAAGATATTCTAAGGGCTTGTCGTCATGCACTGAAAATGCTGCTGTCATCCCTGCCGGTGTGTCCTGTATGCCATCCCCAAGCAATAATCCGTTGTGCCCTGTCTCCTCCCGCTGCCGGAAAACCAGACCTGTACCTCCCTCTGAATATCTCACCGTCAGTACAAAGAAACATGTTGGTGGGTATGGGGTATTGGTTCTTAACACATATACTAAAACTATTTACATTAGATAACAGGTTCTTAAAACACATACTAAAACTATTTACATTAGGTAACATGATCGAAATACAGTTAATCAAATACATATATTTAGCTTTTGCGATCTTACCCACTCAGGTAATATAATGTTTAATCTGTCTTCACACAATCATGATAAACATTATAAGTACCCAATCCCCATACCCACTAAAATTTTTCCATGTACTGACGGTGAGATAATCAGAGTGAGGTACAGAACTGGTTTTCCGGCAGCGGGAGGGGACAGAAGGCACTGCGAATTATCCCATGGGGAAGGGGTACCGGACACACCGGGCGTGCTGCAGCAGCTTTTTCAGTACATGACGATAAGCCCTTAGAATCTCTTAATAAAATTTTTTTCGGTCAAAAACACAGGGAGCCGCGACACGGGTCAGTAAATAGCGCTGCCGAATATCTGCATACGTGTCGCCCCGAACCGAAAGTAACGAAAGACAAAGGCAACCGAAAAAAATATTATTTAGAGATTCTGGGCGCAATCTTCCGTACTGAAAAAGCTGCTGCATCACGCCCGGTGTGTCCGGTACCCCTTCCCCATGGGATAATTCGCAGTGCCTTCTGTCCCCTCCCGCTGCCGGAAAACCAGTTCTGTACCTTACTCGTCCGGATTTATCACTCCCCTTGGCTGCAGGTATTTTGAGAGTATCTTTATAACAGCCTTCATATCTATGGGTTTACCTAAATGATTATTCATGCCGGCTTCCATGCATTTTTCGATATCTTCTTTAAAAACATTTGCTGTCATGGCAATGATTGGTATCGCAGCTGCATGGGGTGTATCAAGGGCTCTGATCATCCTGGTAGCCTGCAGGCCATCTACCTCCGGCATTTGTACATCCATTAAAATCAGATCGTAGCGCCCGGGAGCTGCGGCAAAAGTCTCAACTGCTTCTTTTCCGCTTTTTACGGTATCTATGGTAATGTTTGTGGGTGCGAGAAGGTCGACTACAATTTCCAGGTTGATATCAATATCATCTGCAAGTAAAATTATTTTTCCGGTAAAATCGCTTTTGGGGTCAATTTCCATAGCTGAGTTGTTATCTGCTGTGTCTTCTGCGGCTGCGGTTTGATCTGGGATACCAAGGCTTGCTGTAAAGAAAAAACAGGAGCCTTTTCCAACTTCGGATTCAACCCAGATATCGCCGTTCATCATTTCCAATATGCGTTTTGAGATTGCCAGTCCTAAACCGCTGCCGCCGTATTTTCTTGCCGTACCGGCTTCTGCCTGTTGAAAGATATTGAACAGCAGGCCTTGCTCGTTTGGGGACATTCCTATTCCTGAGTCTTTTACTTCCATTTGTATTACGCATGTATCATTATTTATACGTTGCAGGTACGTATTAAATATGATATCGCCGTATTCGGGCGTGAATTTTGCAGCGTTGGACAGGATATTGGCAATTACTTGTGCCAGGCGCTGATCATCTCCGTATAAGATTTGGGGGATGGCGGAATCTATTTCCACACAAAAATGCTGCTGTTTATCCTGCATTCTGATGGCGATAACGCTCATTACTCTATCCAGCATTTTTTTAAAGTCAAAATTTATGAAGGACAGTTCCATTTTTCCCGATTCAATTTTTGATATATCCAGTATATCATTTAAAACGCCAAGCAGATGTGTTGATGCACTTTCTATCTTTTCGAAGGCATAGTTTTTACGTTCCAGGTCCTTTTCTTGTTGTCCAATGGCGGTCATTCCTATAATCGCGTTCAGCGGGGTACGGATCTCATGGCTCATGTTGGAGAGAAAGGCACTTTTGGCTTTGCTGGCTTCCAAGGCTTCCTCCCGTGTACGTTTTAAGTCGGTTACATCATGAAACATCAGCATTGTGCCGCTGTTATGATGTTGTTCATCTATCATGGGAACCAATAATCCCGCAAAATCTTCTACCTCTTTGTTTTGACCGAAGTGAAAGGTAATATCAAAGGACTGGGGAACGCCTGCGTTCGTTACATTCTGAATATTCTCCAGCAGCTTTTCATGAACCGTATGGTCCATAAAACGGGGAAGAATCTCGGTCAGGGTACGCCCCAATACTTCCGCGGTATTTTTAAAGCCGGCTTTGGCAATAAAATACTCTGTGCAAAATTCAATCCGGTTTGTCTGGCTGAGAAAGAAAATAATACTGGGAGAATTAGCAAGTAAGAGCGCCAGATATCGCTCCCTCTCCCGTTGAATAAACGTACTGGCTTTTTGTTGGTTCAGAGCAGTGGTGGAAGCCAGCTTTTCATGCGCAACGGCATTTTGAAGATGTGTAATCTCACGGCGGAGCTTGCGGTTTTCACGCTCAAGCTGTGCGATCTGTAATATCATATGGGTGTCTGTATCTGCTCTGTTCAAATCCGCTTCTGCCAATTATACTTCTCCTCTCTTATGCCGGAAACGCAGTATTATTAAAGTGCTGTTACTTATAAAATGCACGCACAAAATGTATAGTTGTGAAAACGGTTGTGATATTTTCCGTCCGCACCGCGCATAGGGCAAATCTCGCCCCCCGAGTAACCCATCATAAAGGGTTTGTCGTCGGCAAGCTTTTCATTAATAAGACGAAGTTCACCTTCCTGATCGGGTGCCGACATAATATAGCGTGTCACACACGGAAGAAGCAGGGTTACCTGCCGGTCTTTGTGCTGAAGTATCTGTTTAAGCCCGTCTTCGGCGGATTCAAATATGCCCTGTGTATCAATGCTGCCCACGGAAAATGAGGTACCCTCAGGCATTTCGCCTCCGGTTAAAACCGAGCCATCCTCAAATAACGTATAAAAACCTAAAGCCACCGGTTCCTCAGCGTCATCATAATATAACATCAATGGAGTTGCTGTAATATTCTCTTTGTTAATCACTAAGCCGATATTGGCCAAATAGTCCAGTACAGGCATGTCATTTACTTCCCGCAGAACTGCCCTGTCACTCTTGGTTATAATAGCACGGTTATTGGCAATATTGTGTTCCGGAAGGGAAGAAACAATAAATTCAGGCGCAATCGGTCCGTTTAAAAACATCATGGCTAAACCTGCGGACAGGCTCTTTCCATTACAAAAGGTGGATACTGTTTCATAATTAAAATCTGTGCCGCTGGTACTGGACCCCCACAATGGAATTCCATGGCAGGATTCGTCCATGGCGGTAACCACTTCATATCCGGCCACATCCCGGATATAAGGTATAAAGGTAAGAATCATCGCCGGGTCTTCCTCCACGCAGCCGCGCATACTATTATATAAGCGGTCAATCTCATCTGTATAATTATCATGATTAATGCTGTCAGTCATACCAAAAGAAAAGGAAACCTCGTCACTGGTAAGCACGGTAAGCGTAAGATCAAAAAAACTGTAACCATGCTCCTGGGCACTTGCCATGGATGTCATGCCAATCACCTCAAATGGCAGCTCCTCGCAAAGAGCTGCAGCCACGCCGCTGGCAATAAAATCCACATGGCAAAAAATCAGACCTCCTGAATTCTTTTTTAGTGAAGTGAAATCAATTTGTCCTTTAATCTCAGCAATAGCTTCATTAATCTCATCGATCTCTGATGTGTGTGCAGTATACATTTTAATCATAACCATATCCTTCCTTCCTATAATGTATTTTATTGGGGTCAGCCCCGTTTTTTCCATTCCCAGATGTGCACAATGATCAAACGAACTACATTTCATTAGTATACTGCAATCCATATTTATTTACAATAGTTTTCTATTTTTATCTGGTACTTTTTACCCATTTTTATTACTATTTACTTCGTGACCAGTAACCTATATCACCGATACCTTGCCCTTGCTTATCTTTAAGAAAGTCAAAAGAGAGATCGCGGTGGTTATGGTAAGAATAGATGCCAGGGCAGCGGCCGTGCCATAGCTGTTCCTTACGATTTCCGTATAAATCGCCACTGCAATGGTACTTGTCTTTCCACCATACAACATAACACTGGAGGACAATTCATTAATACAGGTAATCCAGCTCAAAACGGCACCTGACATAACACCCGGAGCCATCAAACGAGCCGTAAGCCTGAAAAATGTTTTCATGGGCGAAACACCCAAATTTATAGAAGCCTCCTCTATGCTGGGATCCATCTGCTGCAGGAAAGCTGAACCGCTTCGCACCGTATAGGGCAGCTTTCGGACCACAAAAGCTGCAATCATAATTGCCGCAGTTCCTGTCAGCAGCAGGGGAGGTTTATTAAAGGCAACGATTAAACTGATGCCAAGGACTGCTCCTGGAATTACATAGGGGAACATGATCAGAATATCCAATATGGCACCTGTCTTTCCTCTGTGACGGACGATTATATAGCTGATGAGAATACCAAGAAAAACGATAATCAGGATAGCGATAGTGGAAAAAACATAGGTATTCCTGATATTTGTTCCCAGACGATTTGCAATGATTTCATAGCTGTTTAAGCTAAAACCACCGATAAATCCTGTAAAATCAGTTTTCATAAATGATGTGACCACTACTACGATCTGCGGTATGATTCCGATCCCGGTTACCAATAAAACCGGCAGTGTTACAAAAAAGCGTTTCAGACCATGAACCTTCTCCTCCAGCGGCGGGCGCATAGCAGTCATGACATAATTCTTCCTGGATACAAAATATTTCTGCAGCAGCAATACACTCATTGAGCATGTAACAACGATAACAGATAATGTACTGGCCAGATTGGCATTGCCTCCCATTTCACTCATATACTCATTATATACCAAAACCGGTAATACAGGATAGCCTTCTCCAATCAGCATAGGTGTTCCAAAATCTGCCAGACTGGTCATGAACACCATAACGGCTCCTGCAGCAATGGACGGCATAACTACCGGAAGAGATATGGTCAAAAGTCTGCGAAGCTTATTGGAACCCAGATTTTCAGCAGCTTCTTCCAGACTTCTGTCAATGCTCAGCATTGCCCCTGAAGTATATAAATATACATAAGGAAAAAGCTTAAAGGTAAAGACCAATATGATTCCCAGCTTTCCATAAATAGTCGGCAGCGTTATGCCTATGCCTGCAAAAAACCTGGTTACCGCACCTGCACGTCCAAGCAGCATAATCCATGAATAGGCGCCGATAAATGGCGGACTCATCAACGACATAATGATCAAAATATGGATGTATTTTTTACCCATCACATTATACCGGGTCATTAAGTACGCCATAGGAACCCCAATCAGAACGGTTGCTGCCATAGCCGTTCCTGATACAAATAGACTTCGGAACAGGGTTCGGTAATAATAAGGTTTTTCAAAGAAACGAATATAATTAGCCAGGGATAACTGACCTGTTTTAGCGGAAAAGAAGCTTCTATAGAGGAGAGATGAAAATGGATATATCAGAAAAAGTGCCAGTATGGCAACCAACAGGATTTTTACCCAGAACCAGAAATCCGGCTTTATAGGACTTTTCATAAAATCACCTCTTCTTTCTCAAAATCATACACACAAATCCTGTCAGCGTCCAATGTTATGCAGACCAGCGTTCCATCCTGTTTTACCAGTGATTCATCCTTGGTGTATTCATTTATCTGTACGGTTTGACCAGTACTTAAAAGAACTTCATATTCCACAAAATCTCCAAGGAAGGTGGACAGCATGATTCTCCCCGGAATTCCTTCTTTCCCAAAAGACATCTGCTCAGGTCTGGCAGATATAATTCCCTTCCCGATGTAATCTTCAGAAATCGGCACAGGAATGGAATACTCCCCGCCGATACTGATGTCATGGTGTTTATCCGTTTTGGTTATATTACATTCCATAAAATTCGAAACCCCAATAAAACCTGCAATAAAGGTATTCTGCGGTTTTTTGTATACTTCTTCCGGGCTGCCGATCTGCATAATTTTTCCATCTTTCATGACTGCAATCCGGTCAGAAATGGCCAAAGCTTCCTCCTGATCATGTGTAACATAGATTGTCGTGATTCCCAGCCGTCTCTGCAATTTTTTTATTACAGTACGCATCTGTACTCTCAGCTTGGCATCCAAATTGGAAAGAGGTTCATCCATCAGCAGGATTTTGGGCTCAATTACAAAAGCCCTGGCCAGAGCCACACGCTGCTGCTGCCCTCCGGAAAGTTCACTGGGCTTTCTGGTTCTTAATTGCCCGATCTGAACCTGCTCAAGCGCCTCTTTCACTCTTGTTCTGATTTGTTCCCTGGGAACTTTTTTCGCCTTCAGACCATAAGCCACATTCTCTTCTACGGTCAAATGAGGGAAGATTGCGTAGTTCTGGAACACCATACCAATATCCCGTTTATGGGCATCCACGTTATTGATACGAACTTCCCCAAAGTAAATCTCACCCTCATCGATGGCATTAAATCCTGCAATCATTCTTAAAAGAGTCGTTTTTCCACATCCTGAGGGACCCAGAAGTGTAAAAAATTCCCCTTGATGAATCGACAGGTCTATATGATCAACTGCTTTAAACTTTCCATATTTTTTAACTGCATTCTTTATAATGACACTGCTGCTCATTACTCACCCTCCTGTTTTTGACAACAAAAGAGGCATCTCAAAGGAAATGCCTCTTTTGTTAATTGTATCTAATCACCTACGACAATTTCCTGCCATTTTTCAAAAATTTCTGCTTTTTGATTAGCCGCCCAATCAAAATCATAATCAACTAATGTAAGTTCATCCAGACCGGGCAAGGTTCCGGGAGGTGTTAAGTCACTTCTTACCGGACGGCGTCCAAAGTTCTGGGCCTGATTGGTCTGACATTCCTTACCAAGTACATAATCAATGAAAATCTTCGCGGCTTCTGCATTGGGTGCATCTTTAACCAAAGCAACCCCGTCGGGCACAGCAGAATTACCATCCGTAAAATAAGTATACGCAACTGAGTCATCATCAATATAAAGAACACCTGATTTTTCAATGGTTACACCAATCGCAAATTCACCATCCTTAACTAACTTATGGCATTTTCCAGATGAATCAACCAGCTTGCCGTCCAGGTTTTCATAAAATTTTTGTACGAAGTCCCATCCTGTTTCTTCTCCGCCGTTGGCAAGCACCATGGTACACAGCTGGGTGTATGCAGAACCTGATTTTGTCGGGTCACAATAAGCAATTTTACCGTTCCAGTGAGGATCCACCAAATCCTCCCAGGAATCCGGTATTTTATAATCGCCCACTAATTCTTTATTGTAGAAAATGATCATTGGAAGAGGGGATTCTCCGATCCATTTGTCCTCCGGATCCTTGTAATTTTCTCCAATGAAGGAGTCGTTGACTGATATATAGGACTCAAAATAGTCTTTGTAGAATGCCAGCGAATCGGCACCTCCGCCCCATAAAACATCTGCAATGGGATTAGCAGACTCGGCTTCAATACGTTTTAATAGCTCACCGGTTCCTGCAGCTACCACCTCCACTTTAATATTGGGATAGGCATCCACAAATTCATTGATTCCCGCATTCATCGGATCAGCATCATGGGGTGAATAAACTACGATCGTTCCGCTTACAGCTGCGGGATCTGTCACTTCCGAAGATACATCTTCTGTACCTGTTTCTGTACTGGCTTCTGTACCTGTGTCGATACCTGATTCTGTATCGGCTTCTGTACTGACGTCATCCGCTGCCGCCATAGTGTTGGCTTCCGGTTCCACATCTTGACATCCTGTCAAAACCAAAAGCATAACTGTTGATAATGCTGCTGCTAAAATAATTTTTGTTCGTTTCATTTTAAATCCTCCCTTTTATTATAATTATTAATTATATATGATATAAAAATAATTATATATGGGAGAATTCTGACATTTATTGGTAATTATTATAATTATTAATTTATTTATCTTTTATTGTCCCAATCAGGGCTGCCATTGCACGCTTCCTCTTCTTGTTCATACAATTCAATAATTTCCCTCGGCGCGAAGGTAAACATACCTGTACGCTTATCAGACAAGCCTTTACATACCTTAGAATTATAAAATTTATCAAGCGTCTCCTCGTACGTCCAGTTATGCTTTTCCGCCAAATCCTCTATTACCATTCTTATTAGAGAAGTATCATCAAACATATTTACACCCCTTTTCTGCGCAAGCTCAGCTCGCAACCGTGGTATACTAACATAAAATTTTCACCTCATGCTCTGTAAAATATTCTTTGATTTCTTCTAAAAGATATTCCCTGCCAAGTGTGTGTGTGGCATCATAATGATTTACATAGATATCCCAAAGCCCGCTATTCTTTAAGGCCTGATATGCAGTGGCTTTATCGTTTCCAAAAAATTCCATTGATACAATCTCGACCACCCAAACCATGTATTCCATTATTTCCATATTGATATTTTGTGCTGCCATCTGCTCATTCCTTTCTGTATATTATGTAGTTTTCGTTGTTTTTTAATTATATAGAACACGCATGGTTTTGTCCAGAAAAAAAGAATATCGCTCCGACCATTCGTCATTTAAATAAATATTAGATAATATTGTCACAAATTTCCATGATATTTTTCAAAACTTCGCTAATACTATAATCAAGATAAGTGATAAACAAACACTTGATTCGTACGAAATCTCCGCAAGGAAATATCTTCGATGATAAGTGGATGCTTAGCCGCTTATCTTGAAGATAGAACACTAAAAAAAGAAAGATTTTCGGAGGTGAAAAAAATGGCTAGTAAGAGTAATAGAGTAGAAGTTCCTGAAGCTAAGGCTGCAATGGATCGTTTTAAGACTGAGGTTGCATCTGAACTTGGAATTAATTTAAAAGATGGTTACAACGGTGACCTGACTTCTCGTGAAGCAGGATCTATCGGTGGTGAAATGGTTCGTAGAATGATCCAGAAGATGGAAGAGCAGATGAAATAACAGTTCTCTGTCAAAAGGCTGTGCACTTTAAAGTGCACAGCCTTTATTTTACGATCTCTTCTATTACCAGACGGATATTATTTTCTGCTTCCTCAGCCAGGCAGATATCCCATTCCTTTGACGGACGGATTACTGAAATCTCATACCCGATTATGAGATCCCCAGGTATCCCAGACTGGGATTTACGGATATGAAAGGTAAAACCATCCTTCCCAATCCTGACATTTTTAAGACAGATCCCGTCCATTGCATCATTGATGCAAGGAGACAAGACAATTTTCTTTTTTTTTGCATTGGGCATGATGCCGAAGATAGCTCCCGCATAGGGCCACATGATAGCCAGGCTATTCCATGCCTGGACAAAGCATCCTTTATCAGGCGCTATTTCACTGGTTGCTCCGGGCATGACTGCGCCAAATCCCTCATAAGTCTTCTCCATGGCCCGGATGATTCCTTCCGCATCCCCTATGCGGTTACAGGCTTGTGCCGACGCCCTAATGCAATGGGCATCAGCTGATCAAATTGAATGGATTCTTCCTGCTGCCATTCATCCATTGCCTTAGGGATCCTGCGGCCTTCTTCCCCGCGGATATATCCCAGTTCTGCAGCCGCTACTGAATGTCCCAATCCGAACAAATAAAAGGCCTTCCGGCTTCCCGGCTCCATTTTCTCTGCTTCCGCAAGGACCAGCTCCATTCGTTTTCGCAGTTTTTCTTTCTCCTTTTTACTTTCCGGTGATTTATCCTTTTTGCAGCTTGATTCTGTGTGTATTTTTTCATGCTCTTGTATGGGAAAGCTTTTCAGGGTATATTTCCAGGTTTCCGCCCTTGGTATGATCTCTTCCTTTGTAGCTGCCATGTCACCGTAAAATCCCAGTTCCGGCATATAAAATATCTGTTTAAAAGTATCCAGGGAATTTTCAAACTTTTCCTGATAAACAACAGCTTCCCGTGTTTTTCCAAGCTCTGCGGACATCAGAGCCAGCACCTCATATCCCCGAATCATAAGTAAAGCCGTATCACAGCAGAAACAATCAAGACCGGCAATCTCACTGATTCCATATCCTTTTGGCAGTCCATCTTCACTGACTGATTCCAGCCATTTTATTCCTTTCACGCAAAAATCATACATTTCTGTCAGGAAAGTATAATCTCCGCTATAACAGTATACCAGCCATACGGAGTCTGCAAACTGAGGCGTTTCCGTTGTCATACCGTCATAATAGACCACACCGTTGGTAGAGATTTCATGAACTACCTTGCCATTTCCATTTTGCTTCATGGAATAATCCCGAAGAAGGCGCAGGGTTGACTTACAAATCTCTGTCATTCCCTGCATCAGCAGCGCCGGAAGAATATAGTTGGTATCATTGCCGAACCACCATGGAAACTCCGGATATCCTGCCACCACGCCCTTGCCCGTTTTTCCTGCATCCTGTATGATCCAGTCATTGATATACTGGTTCCACCTATACATTTCCGTAAGGTCCTCCCTGGACGGCCAATTAACCTGCGCCAATTCCTTAAGTTCCTTATAATATGCCTGCTTCTCTTTCAGCAATTCCTGCCCGGAAGCCTTAAACAGGTCCAGTATAGTGCCTGTTTCAACGGCAGAATCCTGGGAAGCAGCAAACCAGAGATAAATATCCCGGGTCTCTTCCGGCATCAGTGTTACTGTACAGGACATTTCCCGGTATCTGGTGTTGTGATTTTCTCTTCTTACTTCCGGCGGTCCTGATACTGTTTCCACCGCTTCCAGAGCTTCACTGCACTGAAAACCCACCCACCATGGATTGACCTCGTCCTTCCATATGACACGGTCAGCTTCCTGGCTGTACACCTGATCCTTCCCGTCCTGAATTCCAAGACGTTCTGAAAGCCAGACAGGCATCAGGTTACTTTCCACTCCTATGTGAAGCAGGCTGCATATTTTTCCTGCACTTTTATTTTTGATTCGCAGCCTTATGCTTATTCCCATCACTTCCTGAGGGACATACTGAAACCGTTCCATAAGCAGCGGCCCATTCCGGTAGGTAAACGTACATCCATAAGGCAACATGATAAAGGTATCGGGCTGCATCAGCCATTCTTCCTCCAAACGGAGCCAGAAACCATTGATTACCTTAACAGGCGGAGCCCACATTCCCCACATCTCGTATGGAATATGCTCTCCATGCTCCGGAAAGGTGCCGTCCTGAGCACCAATCATATAGAATTTATGACCGGTTACCAGATAAGGCTTCTTACCAGGATTCTTAACTGTTATATTTTTTTCCATAAACATTTCATCTGATAATATCATTACTAAATATTTCCTTCCTATAATATCATTATTAAATATTTCCTTCTTATATTATATATCCCGTAAACGTTTTTGCATTACTGAATCTTCCGTAACCAAAATTCCAATCCCAGTCTTATTCAATGGCTTTTATCTCACTCTGTCCCAATATTGTCATCTGCGGTACGATACTATTCATTACTGTTTAGTCGTTCTCACAAGTTATTATTCGGCACAGCCTTACTGCTGACGCTGTCACGCTCTTTGAACACATAAGGTGCATAAACGCTCCTGGCTTTCCCAAAATCAAGACGGATCTCCTGCAGTAGTGCCGCCGCACGATATCCGATTTCCACAACATCCTGTTCGATCGTAGTAAGACCAGGGGTCGTGTAAGCTGCTATGGGAA
>Ga0153941_1000994_pt1 | contig 11749 bp, 9 predicted proteins | sample TSNJ025MetaG_FD_104733 | JGI IMG/M metagenome (GOLD analysis project Ga0153941, IMG submission 104733) | Attine ant fungus gardens microbial communities from New Jersey, USA - TSNJ025 MetaG | ecosystem: Host-associated > Fungi > Mycelium > Unclassified | place: USA: New Jersey, Brendan T. Byrne...
ATACAGCGGCCATTACCAGGCCGGTTACTAATGTTCCGCTGAACCAGCGTCTGTCTCTAGTTTTTCTCATAAGTACCTCACTTGTTTTATCATTCTAGTACAGCATTTTACCAGAGACCTGGTTATTTTGGTAGTGGTTTTCCAAAATTGTCAGAAAATCGTTATAAATTGTTCTTGCGTTTTTTTTTCAGTCATGATATTATGTTCAATAATGGATCTAATTTATTTTTTTTGAACGCAATAATCATCATTGGAGGAACGGACATTTATGAAACAGAAATCATTCAAAGAACTAATCAGCCAGTTAGATCTGGTTACTACCTTTCTGCCCTTTTTCTGCATTGTGGCATTGTGCATACTGTTTGTCATAAAGCCGGAGCAATCAAGTCATGTGTTAGAGCTTATCCGCAGCTTTTTAGGCGATCAAATGGGCAGCTACTATCTGCTGATCGGACTGGGTGTATTTATCTGCTCTCTTTATATGGCCTTTTCCCGTTTTGGCAAAATCCGTCTGGGCGATATAGAAAAGCCGGAATATTCTAACTTTAAATGGGGGGCGATGATGTTTACCGCCGGCCTGGCCGCTGACATTTTATTTTACTCCCTTTGTGAATGGGTCCTCTATGCCGATGATCCGCACATTGAAGAGATGGGCAGCATGCAGGACTGGGCTGCCACTTTTCCGCTGTTTCACTGGGGGCCGATTCCGTGGTCATTTTATCTGGTTTTAGCTGTTGCCTTTGGTTTTATGCTACATGTCCGCAAGCGGAATAAGCAAAAATATTCGGAATCCTGCCGCGCTTTATTAGGGAAAAGAACCGATGGTATCGCGGGGAAATTGATTGACCTGATCGCTGTATTTGCCCTGTTAGCCGGAACGGCCACGACATTTTCCCTGGCTACCCCGCTGCTGGCTCAGGCTGTCAGTCAGATTATCGGCGTTTCTCAGAGCACCGCCCTGTCGATCCTGATTCTGGCTGGTGTTTGTGCTGTGTATACCGCGGCTGTATATTTTGGCATGAAAGGCATTTTGCTTTCCGCTGCCGCCTGTACATACCTGTTCTTCGCCTTACTGGCCTATGTCTTTTTTCTGGGTGGGGAAGCCCAGTTTATTATTGAGGCCGGCATTACCGCCCTGGGGAATCTGACCCAGAACTTTGTTTCCCTGGCAACCTGGACGGATTCTCTGCGGACCTCCAGCTTCCCGCAGAACTGGACGATTTTTTACTGGGCCTACTGGATGGTATGGTGTGTGGCGACGCCGTATTTTATCGGCTCCATCAGCAAAGGCCGGACGATTCGGCAGACGGTTCTGGGCGGATACTTTTTCGGCCTTGCCGGTACCTTTACTTCCTTTATTATATTAGGGAACTTTGGGCTGGGAATGCAGGTTCACGGACGGTTGGATGCCATTGCCATTTATCAAAGCACCGGAGACCTGTACGCCACCATTATGGCAATTCTGCAGCAGCTGCCCTGTGTTCCGTTACTCCTGATCCTGCTGGTACTTTGTATGGTCACCTTTTACTCGACATCCTTTGATGCCATTACCCTGGTGGCTGCCGCCTATTCCTATAAAGAACTGGACAATGATGCCGAGCCGGACCGGCGGGTAAGGCTGTTCTGGGCGATCTTCCTGATTCTGCTGCCAATTGCACTGATTTTCTCGCAGAATTCCATGACGAATCTGCAGACGGTATCGATCATTGCGGCATTTCCGGTGGGGATTATTATTATCTTGATTCTGGCCAGCTTTTTTAAGGATGCCAGTGCTTATTTAAAAGAAAAAAAGGATTAATATTTTCATACTAATCCAAAATGCCGGAGTGCCATGACCAGGCCTCCGGCATTTACGTCCCCGGTTACGTAGTCGGCACAAGCCTTTACTGCCTCACTGGCATTGCCCATGGCAACGCCAATACCGGCATACTGCAGCATCTCCATATCATTATGGCCATCGCCGATGGCCATAATCTCCTTTGGTTCAAGGGAAAACCATGTCAGCATCCGGCTGATTCCGACCGCTTTACTGCCGCCTTTGGGAACAATATCAATTGCCAGATCCGACCAGCGGGTTTGCTCGCAGTGGGGCATCAGCTTCAGTATTTCGGCCTCCCGCTCTTCTTCCACAAACGGAATGACCTGGATGATTCTCCCTTTCAGGGCATTTTCCAGGGGCTGCTGTTCCGGAATCGGCACACCGATTCGTTTACTTTCAGCAATCAGGCGTTCGTCAAGCAGATTGACATACATCTGCCGGGCTTCCAAAAAGACACAGGAAGTATGGGTCTGTTCCAGATATTCCACCAACTTGCGGATATCCGCCTGGTCAATACAGTTCTGATAAACGACCTGCGACTGGCCATCGGGGCCAACCGCCAGGCAATATTGGCCATTCAGGGTCACAAAACCATCAAAGACAATATTTCCGGTCAGGTCACCATAACAGATTTCCTGCATATGTCGGCCGGTAGCGATGCAGACCTTAATTCCTTGCTCACGCAGCCGGACAAAGGCCTGTTCCTCCGCCGGGGTAACCCGTGATTGCTTTTCTGATATCAAAGTGCCGTCAATATCGACGAATAGTGCTTTTATTTTGCTCATATATCCTCTTTCACTTTTGCCTGTGTAAATTACATGCTTTATGAAGAGTATAGCACATTTTGCTGAATCCATAAATAACCAATTTATTGAGCATCCTTTAATTAAATATTTCTGCCAAATCGTTTATGTTTTCAATATCAAGAATTTGATTCATTAATTTTTCAGCCTGCTCACTGTTCAGAACGCAGGTTGCGTTCTTCATAAATAACTGGCAAAATTCCTCACGATTCATCATATTATCAGGATGCCCTTTATGCTTATCCATGCACCCTTCGTAAACCGTTCCATCCTTCATTGTAATAGTAACTTTCTTCATTGGGTAATCACCATTTTGAAATTGAATGAAAGATGTCTGTAAAGAATCTTCCGCGGAAGGTCCCGGCTTAACCTTTCGGGCAAGGTCGATGATTTTAGGGGCTGTATAAAGCTTCTCATCAAACCATTCCGCCCCGGGTTTACCTCCATAAAACATAGTGGATATACAGTATGGCATACTAAACTGGGCATCCATGAGAGATGAGAAACCCTCTTCATAAAAGTGCATGCGATACTGGGTAGGAGGGTCAATTATAATCTCCTGAATATCTTCGGGGACAATCGAATAGGCCTGCCGCATATCATATACCAGTTCAATAGGCGTTTGTATCCACATATTTGCGGGCCAATGCTTTACCAATATCTTCATCATCAAAAATTTATCCAAATCTTTTGTAAGCCAATAGCGTTTTTCTTCCTCCGTAAGCTTTTCGCTATATCCGTTAATATTATCAAGCCCATCCTTTAGATTGTCAAATCCTGCTTCAACGTTGAGACATCCGAGAATGCCGCTCACATTCACCATTCCCTGCTGATAATGATAGCAGTTGGACATGGTTCCCATAAGAAGATTTGAGGGAATGGGTGTATATATGCAGGAGACACCTATTGCCTGATTGAACTGGCTTTCATGAAACCCCATAAGTTTGGCCGCAGGCATAGAGCTTGCAAAAATCTGCCATGACACTATCCCCCAGCCCTTGCCATGGTCATAATCAGCCGGCGGCTGTACAGACATTCCCACACGCAGGTAGCATTCAAAACCTGATACTACAGCTGCCAAAAAATCCTTTCCGCTTCGGTGCCGATCCTGCGCCACAGCGAGCGCCGACGGTATCACACCAGCGCATGGGTGCCCAGTCCAGGCACAATCCTCCCAATCCAGAATATCAGAAGCAGTACCATTTACAAAGGCTGCTGCTGCCGGACTTAACTTTTCGCCAGTAAGCCACACAGTTGCGGTTCCACCCGTTCCTCCGTTCAGGCTTCTGGCGCATTTTAATGCACCTTGAGCCTGTGGGAGAGAAGCAGATGCCAAGGATACCCCTATCGTATGCAGGGTAAGCATCTTTGCCCGTTCGATCACTTCTTCCGGAATATGGACATAATCAAAATCAGCCATATACTTGCTGAGCTGCTTCGTATAATCAGTAGTGATTTTATTTGGGGACATAATACCTTCCTTTCATTTAAGGCATACCATCCCAAAGGTATGAGTTGATTTCTTCAGGCGTATTCCCTTTTATCTGTAAATTTTCCATAGTAGTGACAGTTGCATAATCTATATCATTAATTGCTGATGCTATGGTAACGAAAGCCCTTATCACAGGCAGATCCATCCCAAGACGCCCGGCTAAAGACAAGAGCAGACTGTCTCCGCAGCCGGCATCCTCATTAATATATCGGTGCAGTCTTGAATCAGGCCCTTCAAGGCTTCTGAATGCATTTAATTCCGGGTATTTATCGTACTGCATCAGTTTTTTCAGCATCGGGACATGAGAGTGAAAGGTATACCCCATCCTGTCCATTAACCTCTGCATTTCCCTGCTAATTGACTCCGCGCACAAAATGACGCCCTCGGTAAGACCATCTTTGTAAATTCCAAAGTCCGGATGCTGCTCCACGCCGCCCAAATTGAGAAGCGATGCACAGAGATGAATTTCAACATTAGGTGCATTTAAAGCTGCATCAAATACATTTTTTGCTTTTGAACAAGGAAAGATTTTTTCTACGGAATCCACCAATCTGTCTGTGTCTCGTCCGGGAAATGCGGACACGGTCTGCCCCTTAAAAGGAACTGCAATGATGGCCCGGGCAGGTCCGATCATCCTGCAGGGAAATATATTTCCCATCATTTCTCCAATAATTGCCGGGCAATTTTTTCCCACGACATTTCTTAGCTGAATAGATGAAAAATTACCTGCTGAAAAAATAACAGTCTGCCCTGCTCGAAGCTTGCCCTTGAATTCTTCATATAATTTGGGACGACGCCACGTGACAAGGGCTACTACGATTACATCATTGTCTGCCAAAGTCTGCTTCAAATCATCTGTAATACAATAGATTTTGGCATCTCCGGTAAGGTCGTTTCCTATTACAGATACTGTATTATTATTTGCTGCAATGGCATCAATATGCTCATGCCAATATTCCTTTTCTTCACATAATGTAACTTGAAGACCTCGCAGGGAAAACTCTGCGGCCATAACACATCCGGTATTGCCGCCGCCAATAATTGCAACATTCATCTTAACACCCCCAGTCAAATAGTTTATAACCCAATAATCGGATCAAGAACGGCAAATACTATGGTTGCCAGCACAAGATACATAAGAAGCATCATCCCGCCATGGATTATGATGTCCTGCATTCGTAGTTCCTGTTCATCAAGCATACCGTACACGGCCGCTGAAAGGGCTGAAGCGCCGGGCAAGATAAGACCCATGCAGGAGGAAAAAATAACGCAGATACCAATCATATAGGGATTTGCGCCTGCGGCAGAGGCCAGTGGAATCGTAAGCGGAATCATCATCATTGCGACTCCGGTGTTGCTTGCAAGGTTAGTAAGAATCAAACAGGCTAAAATAATGATAAAATATATGAGCCAGAGAGAAATGTTACTAAAAAATGGAGAGAGTATTTTACTTGTCCAGGCCATAAAACCAGTAGCCTCAGAGCAAAGAGCAGATGCAACGGGGATCGCCGATGCAACAATGAAGAATGCCCCCCATATAGGGGCTTTGGCGGTAATGTCAAACCAATCCATAACCGGCTTGTTATCTTTATCTCGCAAAAGAATAAGAAAAGCAACACCTACACCGAACACGCCTCCTACTGAGAGGTTATTAAGCATGGCATAGAGAGCAGAATCTCTTGGTGCCACGTTGGAAACCAATGCCACAATCATACATACCAGCATTGTATACAGATAAGTTTTCTGCTTGCTGTTTAACGACTCGTTCTTAAATTTTTCAATGATCACAGTATTGTCAAACTTTGTCATCACTGATATATTGACCCGCAAAATGCGCATATACATAACCAGACAGATATCGACTATAATCGAAAGCACAAAGGTTATGATAATATATGGACCGTAATCAAGAGACTGCCCCAGAACATTTGCAAAAGCATTCCACAGTGCGCCTACCCAACTCCTGAACGGAAAAACAAATTCGCCAAAAGCACAGGCCGGTATAAGCATGACAGACATAATTCGGAAATACGCTTCCTTAATATCACTGTCAACGATTTTTGCAATGCCTCTGACAATGGCCCATGCCAGAACCAACATTGCAATGCCGTTAGTGACGGATGAGATAAGTGTCATGGCAATTAAGAACACCGCTGTGAATATCCATGGATGCCCCTGTAAAATTTTACGGCTCATAATCCATCTGGCCAGGTATTCACCAGCTCCACTGATCGTGATGGTAGACGCTAAAATGATTGCGAATGTGGTCTGCCATAATGCAACTTGTCCCAGGGCTGATACGATTGACGCATTGACCGTTGTATAATCAGTCAGACCCAATGCAATAATAGCCAAAATACTCGGCCAGATTACCCCGCCTACAGTAGACCATAATATCACCATCCCCAGGAACAAAAACAGTATCTGCATACCCGTGGTAGTAATTTCAGCAGCAAACGGGGGTATTATCCTTCCCGCAAAGAACATTAGAAAGATAGAAAAAGCACATAGCAGATAATAGGAAAGAGTACTATTCTTTGTAATTTTTTTGTCGCTCATTTTTCCTCCTATAATTGTTTATTTTTATGAGAAATCATATACCAGACCACAGTTATCTTCCACTGCCCGCTGATAAATAATTTTGCCCAAAGCTAAATCAAGGGCTGCCATACCCATATGCGTGTATACAATAATCTCATTATCATTCTCTCTGCCCGGACACTTTCCAGTGAGAACCTCACCCATATCACCAAATACATCTTTGTGTGACAAACTGTATTTTTGCATAGTGGGAAAATCAATGATATTATGTCCATCCACTTCTCTGGAACCAAGATACCACTTATCAGCCTTTCTTGAGCTTTCCGAGTCAAGGTCGTTGAATGAATATAATCCGGAAACGAAAGCGCCTTTTTTTAGCCATTCAAATTGAACGATGGGCTTTTGGGCGGTAGTCAGCATAAATACAATATCTGCATTCTCAACTGCGCTCTGTGCATCAGAACAGCATTGGATTTTTGCTTTTTCTGAAAAGAGCTGGCTTACAGCATTCATAGATGCCTGACTGATATCAAAGAGCTTGATATCCATGAGTGAAGGGAACAGATATAACAGAGCCTGTATACCGGCTTTTGCCTGTTCTCCACAGCCAATGACAGCAAGTGATTCCGATTCTTTTTTCGCAAGGTATTTCGCGGCCACTGCGCCATGTCCTCCCGCCGTTCTCATGGTAGTGACAGGTGTAGCTTCTATTATGGCATAAGGCTGTGCATTGTCCGAATGACTTAAAATCAAAAGGTTTCCATAGGATGCCGGCAGCTCTGGAGCATGTTTGCTGAACAGGTTCACCCACTTTACCCCTGCATCCCCTGATTCCATATTATAAGCCGGGGAAGCAAGAAACATATTATTGTGGTCGGCATCCATCCACATAGGTGCATGGACCGGATGGTAAATCCTACCCATACCAAGCTGATAGAATACTCGTTCTACTGCTTCTATGGTATCTTTGACGGACAGCAGTTTTTCCACCTCACGTTTTGATATTAACCGTATCTGAATTGGTATTGCCATGTGAATTCCTCCATGTTAAAATTATAAGGTAAAGAGTCTGCCCAGGCGAGGTATTTTTGTACCCACACTACAGTGCCTTAGGGAACTCCATAGCCCGGCCTGATTGCTTGTAATTACAGGGATACCAAAATCTTGTTCCATTATTTCTATAATATCCATTGTATTTAGGCCTGCACAGCTGATAAATAGCGATTCTGCACCATTGCGTTCCAGTTCCTTGGCCGCCCGGTATAATTCTGAAGGTTCGATATCCTGGGCATCCTTGTGGATTCTCACGATGCCGCTTGACATATTGGGCACCTCCTTTATGGGACTGCCGCTTAGACTTTGGATGTTTGTGACCTGAATGCCATTATCCTCAAGGAACCTTTTCTCTGCCTGGTTTACCGATTCCGGATAAGGCGTAATAACTGCTGTAGTGCTAATTCCCATTTTTGAAAAAGCTTCCAGAACGGCAGTGCTGGTAGTCAATCCCCTTGCACCACTGGTGGATTCAATTTTCTTTATACATTCCTGGTCATAGCCCAAACCTTTAATAAGGCTTCCGGTGGTGCAAGCGAAAAATACAAGATCGTGCCGGTGCTTGGTAAAGATACTGGCTGTTGATTCGAGCTGTTCCCCCAGGTGTATCAGTCCTTCTTCGGAAGGACCAGGAAACCAGATTTTTGTTGAATTGATAGCAACCCCCTCAGGGGCATACATGTTAAAAGCTCTTTCTGCGGTTTCCCCCACAGGGCTTATGATTCCTATACGAGCGCGCCACCCAGACATTTGTGTTCTCCTTTCGATTGTAACCTTATTTTAATAAAATTTGGCAAAGGATGATAAGAATATGCAAATTGAATATTTACAGTACATTGTTAAATTGGCATCATGCCGAACAATTGCAGAAGCTGCGGAGCTTCTCTATGTCCAGCCATCCACGCTCAGTTCAGCGATCAAAGCAGTGGAGGCGGAATTTAATATACAGATTTTCAACCGCAGCCGACAGGGTATATGCCTGACCACTGATGGTAGGGCATTTCTTTCCCAGGCCGAAGAAATATGCAATATATATGATAATATGCTTTGTACCTTCTCCAAACATAGTGACAATATAACCCTTGCCATTAACCATATTGCAAACGACAAGTATGGGGTAGCGATTGCCGGCCATTTCAAGGCGGTCACTGGCAGCAATTCCATTAATGCCATCCTGAATATCATGGAATTTTCCCGAAACAGCATACTGCAATCAGTTATCGATGGTAAATGTGATCTTGGTATTGGTTATGTCTTTGACAATGAGTTTGAAGCCTTCGCTAAGATCGCTAAGACAAAACAGGTCTCTTGTCAGGTTCTTGCTACAGATATCAGATATCTCTATCTGGATGAACGCCATTATCTGGCGAACAATGACCATATCCGTATTTCGGATTTGAAGGATTCCCATTTTGCAGTGACTGAAAAGGGGCTTACAGAACTCGAAAAATCCAAAAACAATATAAACGTTAAAAATTATACTATTTTTAGTAACTTACAGCTTGTCAAGCAGGCTATTCAAAAAGAAAATATGTGTGCATTCCTCCTGTCTGACCACAACCCGATTGACTGGTTTAACCGAGGAACAACGATCCGTAAGATTTCTGTTTTCGACCTTGAACCCGAATATGCACAGCACATTATTCTTTACCGTGAAAAGTCCCTCTCAAAAAATGACAAATTGCTAATAAAGAGTATTAAGCATGTGTTCGGTAATGGATAAATTTATCGCACAAAGAAATCAGATATTTTTGAAATATCATCCATTTTCTCAATGTTTAAAATGAAATCCATCAATTGTTTTGCCCTGGTCTCCCCCAAAGAACTAACCGCATTATTCATAAACAACTCGCAGAATTCTTCACGCTCGAACATGTTATCGGGATGTCCTTTATGCTCTGCCATGGAACGTTGGTAGACAGTACCATCATCCATGATAATCGTCACATGCTTTACAGGAAATGAGCCGTTCTGGAACATGACAAAGGAACCTTGTAAGGTATGCTCGGGAGAAGAACCGCCCTTGATCTTTTTGGCAAGCGCAATGATTTTAGGATCTTTGTATAATTTCTCATCATACCAGTTTGCCCCTGCTTTATCGGAATAGAGCATCGTTGAAATAACAAAAGGCATGCTGAACTGTGCATCCATAAGAGAGGTAAAGCCTTCTTCATTAAAGCGCATGCGGTATTGTGTGGGAGGGTCTACAATGATTTCTGCAATATGCTCCGGATCAATGCCGTAATCCTTTGCCATATTATGGATCAGCTCAATAGGTGTCTGTATCCACATGTTTGCCGGCCAGTGCTTTACCAGAATACGCATCATCAGGAACTTGTCCAGGTCTTTTGTGAGCCACTCCCGTTTCGGCTCAACTGTCAGGAATTCAGTGTATGCATATGGCATATCCAGGCCATCATAAAGATTGTCAAAACCGTCTCTCACATTTATGCAGCCGATAATGGCACATTGGGATGATTGTCCGTTTTGATAATGATAAGCGTTTGACATGGTCGCCTGCGTAAAACTTGAAATAATAGGGGTATTGATACATGTAATACCAATCGCTTGATTGACCTGATTTTCATCAAAGTCCATCAGCTTAGCAGCTGCCATGGCTGCACCCATGTTCTGGAATGACACGATGCCCCAGCCTTTGGCATGATCCCAGTCTTCGGGAGGCATGGCTGACATTGCCACTCTTATATATGCCTCATATGCAGTCACGATTGCCGTAAGCAGTTCTCTGCCGTTCTTGTGAAGGTCTTCAGCCATCGCAATGGCAACAGGAATAACACATGCAGTAGGATGTCCAGTCCAGGCACAATCTTCCCAGTCCAGTATATCCGTTGTAGTGCTGTTGACATAACAGGCAGAGGTTGGACTTAACTTTTCTCCGGTAGTCCAAACAGTCGCTGTGCCGCCACTGCCACCGTTGTTATAACGCGCAGCGATTTCAGCTTTTTTTGCCTGAGGCAGTTCTTCAGCTGCAAGAGCTACACCTATTGCATGCAGCGCAAGCATTTTTGCTCTTTCCAGAACATCCTCCGGTATTTTGTCGTAAGACATTTCTGAAACGTACTTACTAAGTTCTTTTGTGTAGGTGCCCAGTTCAAATCCAAAAACATTTTTCACAGAATCACACTCCTTCTACTAAAAATAACGCTTATAAAAGTGCCTTCCCAGGCTCTCTTGGTTACAGTTTTAGGTTAGCATGCTATTTGAGGTATGTAAATTTGAGAAAAATGCTCTTTACAACGAAAAAAACAATGTTTCTAGTTTTATAATTAAATTATTGTGCATTTTGTACAACACATTCAAAATAGGCAAAAAGATTTGAGATGTATTTTCTTGACTTTTCGATATATTCACATTAGACTATCAATAACCACTGTACTATACTATGGGCAAAAGGAGATTATTTGATTGAGCACATTTTTTAATTATTTATGGATTGGCCTTGCCGCGCTGATAACAATTACATTTCATGAAGTAAGCCACGGATTTATAGCCTATAAGCTGGGAGATTCGACGGCAAAGGATCTGGGCCGACTATCATTAAATCCGCTAAAACATATTGATATTTTGGGGCTGGTCATGCTTATCGTTGCCGGATTTGGCTGGGCAAAGCCAGTACCAGTCAACATGAGGTATTTTAAAAATCCAAAACGGGGAATGGCCATAACAGCACTTGCGGGTCCAGTTTCAAATCTGATACTCGCCTTTGTTGCTCTGTTCTTTCTTGCCGCATTATCGCCATTTGAGAATGTAATCGTGTCGTATATAGACTATTTTCTGCTTATATTGGTTAACATCAGTGTCGGACTGGGCATATTCAATTTTATTCCCATTCCACCGCTGGATGGGGCAAAGTTCCTGTTTTCGCTTTTCCCTGACAATGTATACAGCAAAGTTTTACAATATGAGCGTTTTGGAATGGTTGCGTTGCTGATTATCTTAAATACAGGCATAATGAGTTCATTTTTGAGCAATGTCCGTTCCGTTGTAATCTATGTTCTTTGGGTTTTAGCAAGCAGTCCG
>Ga0153941_1000995_pt1 | contig 11748 bp, 8 predicted proteins | sample TSNJ025MetaG_FD_104733 | JGI IMG/M metagenome (GOLD analysis project Ga0153941, IMG submission 104733) | Attine ant fungus gardens microbial communities from New Jersey, USA - TSNJ025 MetaG | ecosystem: Host-associated > Fungi > Mycelium > Unclassified | place: USA: New Jersey, Brendan T. Byrne...
AAAAAGAGATGTGGCATAAGATAATGGGAAAAACAAAAGAGTATGGGTTCAATCATATTCGTTTTCATTCCTGGTGTCCGCCTGATGCAGCTTTTGAGGCAGCAGATGAGCTGGGGATATACCTGCAGATAGAAGGTCCCATGTGGCTGGACAACTGGATGGATCTAAAAGTAGGAGGGGCGCCGGAGCAATATGAATATCTGCCTGATGAAGCTGAGAGAATCATCAGACAATATTCTTATCATTCTTCCTTTTGCCTTTTTAGCAATGGAAACGAGTTAAATGGTGACTTCAGGCTGCTTGAGGATATGATAGCCAGGGTAAAGGCAATAAATCCGTATCTTTTGTATACGCTGACAACAAACTGGGACAGGGAGCTTAATAAAGAGGATGATATTTTTATTTCTCAAGCGGCAGATGGTATAGGTATCAGGGGGCAATATTTTCTTGAAAATATGGTGAATACTACATGCCTGCATTTTAATGAAGGGGTGGCTGAAAGGACAGTACCAGTTATTTCTCATGAGGTAGGGCAGTATGTGGTGTATCCCAATATAAATGAGATAACAAAGTACAGAGGAAATTTGGAACCTGTCAATTTGGAGGTTATTAAGCAGGATTTAGACAAGAAGAAGCTGAGAGATTACGTACCGGATTTTATTTATTCTTCAGGAAAGCTGGCTTATGAATTATATAAAGCAGAGTTTGAGGCGGCACTTAATACCAAAGAGATGGCAGGTGTGCAAATTCTTTCTTTACATGATTTTCCGGGGCAAAGCACTGCCACAGTAGGATTGCTGGATGTATTTTTTGAAAGCAAGGGAATAACATCCGACACGGAATTTAAACAGTTTTGCAATGCAAGAGTATTATTGCTGCAGTTGGAAAAGAAAATATTTCTCAATAAGGAAAAAATAAATGCTGCCTTACATATCGCAAACTATATGGAAAAGGAGGGCCGCGAAGTAAAGGTGGAAATTACGGTCAGTAATCATATGAAGATTCTTCATAGAGAAGAGATTGTGGTCAGGCGCCTGGAAATCGGCTTGAATCAAATCGGAACGGTATTAAGTGATTTTGACATCACCGGATTATCAGGCAGACAGAAATTGAAAATAGAAGCTATGATTGCGGAGGAAGACATTCATAATGAATGGTATATTTGGGTGTACGAAGATTTGAAGGAGCAGGCGGAAGTCTTCGATAGCTGGAATGAAGATATTATCAAAAAGCTTAAGGCTGGAGAAAATGTGGTTCTGACACCAAAACCCAGGCAGATAAAAGAGATAATTGCATCAAAATATTTCCCGGTATTTTGGAGTCCGGTTCATTTCCGGTCAAAAGACCCTTGCGGAATGCTGCTTAAGGATAATCATCCATTTTTTACAAAGTATTATAAAAGCGGCAGAAATGCGGATTATGAGTGGAAAGTATTTCTGGAAAATGCATATGCAATAAATCTTGATTCCCTGGAAGGATTTGCGCCCATGACTATGTTGGTTCCCAACTTTTTTAATAACCATAAGGGGAGCGGACTATTTGAGCTGAAAGTCGGGCAAGGAAACCTTCTGGTGTGCTGTTATGATTTTGACAATACTCCAATAGCTCCTCAGACAGCGTATTTAAAAAAGGCAATTTGGGATTATGTTAATTCTGCTGATTTTAAACCAGCGTATCAATGTGAATTATCTGTCCTGGAGGATTTATTTTGTGCAGAAACTGAAGCAGAAGCAAAATACAGAGATATTGCATTATCCAAAAATGCATCTGCTGACAGTGAAAAGTCAAATGCAAATGCTGCAAGAAGGGGAAATGATGGAAATCCCATATCCTGCTGGATGGCAGCTGACCAGAAGAAAGGGCATTACTGGCAGGTGGATTTAGAGCGGGTATATCATATCTGCGGCACTAAAGTGGAATTCAATGAAAAAGGAAGATATAGGTACGTGATCCAGATATCAGCAGACGGTGTCAATTGGGACGATACCGTTAACAGAACCGTTGCAGAAGCAGAATATAGTGCAGACATGTTTGATGCGGAGGCAAGGTATGTAAGGATTGTGTATCATGATATGTCCGGTGGAATAATGGCAGGGCATAAAGCTTTTCTTGTATATGAAAAAAGCAATTTTTCTAAATCTCTCAGCAAGATTAAGGAATGACGTAATATGGACAAAGTGTTACCATTTTGTATGAAGCACCTGTGTACAGTAACTAACAATATTAAATAATGAAATGAATGGAGGAAATGTATGAGAAAGAAATTACTCGCAATTCTATTGGCAGCTGCAATGCTGACTGGGTTGGTCGCATGCGGTAATGGTAATTCAACCACACCAGCCAACACGAACAGTTCAGCAATAACAGAAACTACGGAGAATACCGGTACGGAAGATGTTGAGGATACCGATTCCCAGCCTGCGATTGATACGTCTGAGCATGTGGTCATCACTTATATGACCACTGGAGATAAACCCACTGGTGATATGGCTGTTACACTGGATGCAATGCTTAAGGAGTTAAATGCAATCCTGACTGAAAAGGTAAATGCAGAACTTGAAATCTATTATATCCCTTGGACGGATTATCTTTCTAACTATAATCTGACATTGGCACGGATGGATGGAAGTGTTGATTTGGTTGTTACTGGATCTGACTGGCTGGATTCATGGCCGAATGCCAAGAATGGAGCATTTTTAGAGCTTTCAGAAGAAATGCTGAAGACTTATGCACCTCAGACATGGGCAAGCGTGCCTGATGAGAATTGGGAATTGTGCAAATATGAGGGTGATATTTATCTGTTTCCGGAAGACAATTATGCACAGTGGACGAACCATGGTTTTATCTATCGTATTGACTGGGCCAGAGATGCCGGACTGGCAGATGGTGTGCATAGCTGGGCAGATATGACAGAGTATTTCAGATGGGTGAAAGAGAATGTACCCGAGCTTAAGATTCCATGGGATTCTGACGGCGCAGTGCAAGGAACATTAGCGGGTGGTTATATTGCTTCCAATTCCAACTATGTGGCGATTGATGGTATCAGTGCCGGTGCTATGTGGGGTGGAAACAAAGATGATCTTTATACCGTATACTCTCCTTATATGACAGAAACTGACTTGTTGGTTGCGTTTGCAAAAATGATGAAGGAATGGGATGAAATTGGTGTATGGAAAACGGATGTGCTAAATAATTCCTCATCTACCAACCGTGATGACTACAAAGTAGGACTGGTTGCGGCAGATCAGCATCATACCCAGACCTGGACTGGTCTGGTAAGCCACACTCTTGATAACAAGATTTATGATACTGATCCGGACGCAGAAACAGGTTTCTTTTATTTCGGTGAAGAAAGTAAGAATCTGGTGGCTATGTCCATAACACATGGTGCTATGGCAATTTCAGCAGCAAGCAAGAATCCTGAAAGAGCTCTGATGGTATATGATCTGCTCAGAAATGATGCGGAGTGTTATAGGCTAATGTGCTATGGTCAACAGGGAATATCCTGGGATATCAATGAAGATGGACTGCGTATCACACCAGAAGGTTATAATGCAGATACCCAGAACCTGGGCGGTATGACCAATTATTGGGGCGGACGTAACGATGATTTAGAGATCAAATCTGCAGATCGTAACTGGGATGCGATAGATGCTTTATACGAAGAATATGATAGTATAAAAATAGAATATCCTTATGGACAGTATGTACCGGATGTAGATAATGTGCAGTCACAGATTAATAATATCAGTGAAATCCACATGAACTATATGAAACAGATTGCTTATGGCAAATATAGCGGCAGTGCTGAAGACATCGTGGAAGAGTACCAGGAAGCACTTAAGCAGGCAGGTATTGATGACGTGACTGCTGAGCTGCAGAAACAGTTTGATGCATTATACAAATAATTCCTATTTACGTATTTGACATAATATTGGAAAGGTTGGTTCTAGTCGGCTGTTATAGAAAAACGGTAGTCGCTGGGAGTGACCTTTTCCCATTTTTTAAAGGTATAACAAAAATTACTTTCACTTGTGAAACCGCAGGAAAATGCAATTTCCTTTATCGAAAGGGAAGTGGTCTTCAGCAAATATTTAGCGGAATTTACTCGTGAGAGGATGATATATTGGTGAGGGCTCATACCGGTTTCCCTGGTAAAAACCCTGGAAAAATAATAGGGACTCAGAGAAGCTCGTTTTGACAGGGAATCCAGTGTAAGGGACTCAGCTAAATGTTCATTGATATAGCTAATACTATCTTCCACAACAGTGACAGCTGTTGCGGAAGAGGTACTGTTGGAAAGAAGCAGTTCTGTGAGTATCGTAATGATATATTTTGACATCTGGGGTTCGGAGACGGGTCTGCCATCCCTGAATATCTTGTAAATCTGATCTAAATGATGGGTTACCACCTGCAGATTCTTTAATTTTATCACAACACCAAAATTATTTTCAATATATTGGTAATATTCATGAGCAAGTATGCCATCAAAATGCAGCCATAATGCTTCCCATTCTCCCTGACTTCCATAAGAGTGAGGCTGGTAGCAGTTTAAGATTACAATGTCATCTTTATTGGCAATAAAAGTAGAAGACTGATAAGTGATGGAACAGCTTCCTTTTGTGACAATCATGATAAGATAGCTGTCGTATTTTTCTCTGGAAAGATGGTAGTCTGGTTCATAATAAATGTATCCGGTAATTAGCGGATAAAAGAACATTTTATTGGCGGTGACACTGGGAGTATACACGTAATAGTCCGATTTTGGTGCAATTTTTTTGTCTATATAACGCATAGAATAGCTCCTTGTAATAAATTTATCATATCTGTTTCTATTAAGTATACTTGAAACCTGGAATTAGTCAAGAATAGTGTAGGTAAACCTTGCCACCTTGCCAACCTTTGCCATGAATAGCATTGAACTTCCTGCGGGATTGTGATAGAATCATAATACGAAAGTACCCATGACAGGGTGGCAGTCTCCTGAGCCAATGAAACCGGTTCTCCTAAATACATAGGAGAGGTGCCTCACATTAAGAGGTAAATAAGCCTTTGCTCGGGAGCATCCACTTTGGAATGGGTGCTTTATCTATATGTAATATACCATTATCCGTTAACCAGTTCAAGTATTTCAGTGGGAAAAAAGTGAGTTACTTAAAAATAAAAAAGAAAACCTATATAATAATCTTTATAATCATCCTCATAATCTCAAGCTTCGTATTTAACATTCGGAGTATGGGAAAGATTATGCAGAAAGGCATGAATGAAGATATCCTTATCATTGCCCATCGGGCTGGTGCTTATAGAGCACCGGAGAATACAATCGCTGCTTTGAATCAGGCGATTGCAGATGGAGCAGATATTGTTGAAATTGATATCCGGCAGCTTCGTGACGGAACATTGATTGTGATGCATGACAGTAATTTCCTGAGAACTACGGGAATAAACAGGCATGTGTGGGAAGTTGACTATCTGGATATTTTGGAATATGATGCCAGTCTTCCTTTGGATGAGAATTATCATGGAGAATTGATCCCAACCTTAGAGGAAATGCTCATCTGCGCCAACGGACAGATCCGCCTGATGATCGATGTGAAAATCTCCGGACATGAAAAGAATCTGGAAGAACGACTGGTTGAACTGCTGAAGGAATATCATATGGAACGGTGGAGTATTGTCGGCTCAAATGATTTGACAGTGCTGAGACATGTGAAGGAACTGGAACCTCTGACAGAAACAGTGTATATTACCCGTTCCCTAAAGCCGGAAGAATATTTTCTGCCATATATAGACAGTTATAGTTTAGAAGCTAAGGGACTTAGCAAGAAACTGGTGGAGAGAATTCATTCGCTGGATAAGACGGTTTATGGTTGGACAGTTAATTCCGTTAATGATATGATGATGGCTGTAAGCAGCGGTATTGACGGAGTGATTACAGATGATGTGCTTTTGGCATATGAATACTTTCGTTAGCAGATAGAAAAGAGGAATTTTATCAATTAATTTCTTAAGAACTATTTCATTGCTTACAGAAAAATGATATGATATGCTAATGAAGAACTATGCAGTCCTATTTTTCTGCATGTTTGAAAGGAGTATATTCTAAGAATGGATAAGATTATTTTAACTGGTGACAGACCAACGGGAAGATTACACATTGGGCATTATGCAGGATCCCTGCGCAGACGGGTAGAGCTGCAGGATTCCGGAGAGTATAAGAAGATTTTTATCATGATAGCAGATGCCCAGGCCCTGACCGATAATGTGGAGGATCCTGAGAAAATCCGTCATAGTATTGTGGAAGTGGCGCTTGATTATCTGTCCTGCGGACTTGATCCTGAGAAGTCAACCATATTCATACAGTCCCAGATTCCCGAATTGTGTGAGCTGTCATTTTACTATATGAATTTGGTAACGGTTTCCCGTTTGCAAAGGAATCCTACCGTAAAAAGCGAGATACAAATGCGTAATTTCGAGACAAGCATACCGGTAGGCTTTTTCACTTATCCCATCAGTCAGGCTGCTGATATAACTGCATTCAGAGCCACAACTGTACCGGTGGGCGGAGATCAGCTGCCTATGATAGAACAGACAAGAGAAATTGTACACAAGTTTAATACGGTATATGCGCCGGTACTTGTTGAGCCGGATGCCCTGCTTCCGGAAAGCGAAGCTTGTCAGAGGCTGCCGGGAACAGATGGAAAAGCCAAAATGAGCAAATCCCTGGGCAATTGTATCTATTTAAGTGACAGTGCGGATGAAGTACGGACTAAAATTATGAGCATGTATACGGATCCGCTGCATCTGCAGGTAAGCGACCCGGGACATTTGGAAGGAAATACGGTATTCACTTATTTGGATGCTTTCTGCAGGAAAGAGCATTTTGAAAGATATCTTCCGGATTATCCGGATCTGAACGAACTGAAGGCACATTATGAACGGGGCGGTCTGGGTGATGTTAAGGTTAAAAAGTTTTTAAATAATATAATACAAGAGATTCTTCAGCCCATCAGAGAGCGTAGAAAACAATGGGAACAGGATATTTCGTCTGTTTTTCAGGTACTTAAGAAGGGCAGTGAAGCAGCCCGCAAAGAAGCGGCTGAAACCACCTCTTTAGTGAAAGCGGCTATGCAGATCAATTATTTTGAAGATGACAGACTGATACAGTCGCTGGCAGATAAGTATGAGAAGGGACATATTCATACGCCCTGATTTGAATACCGCCCGGATTGACAGATGGAAGCAAGTATTTTTTGAGATAAGAAAGGAGCGTTTAATACAAACATGCAGCAGATGGATGAAGATGAAGAAGATGATCTGACTTTTTTGGATGAAGGTGATAAGAATCCTAAATACATGCTGATTATGATAGCTGTACTCGCTGTTATTGCTGTAGTACTGTGCATGGCGATCTGGTGGTTTACTCATAGAAGTCCCAAAGAGGAACAGTTTGCAGAGGACGAAAGCACCGGTTATGAAGAAGTGATAACATCTGAGGATGAATCGGAAGGCGATGAATTATTAACGGAAAAACAATCCGAATCTCAGGAAAATCAGGCAGAAAATGAAGTGGACGGCGGAGCCAGAGGCGGTATGCAGCAGGGTGATGAAGCCGGTACAGACTCCGGCACAAATGCGGTGGTAATGAGTTTTCAGGATATAAATGATACTGTGACTGCCAAGGAAGTAACCAACCTGCGCAGTGAACCCTCAACATCCAACAACAGCACCGTAGCCGCACAAATCCGTAACGGAGATATGGTTACCCGTACCGGTATAAACGCAGATACTGGCTGGTCCAGGATTGCATACGGCGACAAAGTCTTATATGCCGTCACACAATATCTGACAACAGAAGTAAAGGAAAAAACTCCGCAGCAGACAGATACCCAGGGTACATCCTCCCAGCAGGAAAGTACACCGGCGGGTACGCAGACTGATGCCAATACGGTGGTAACTTATGACGGCAGAGAAATGGTATTTACACCTTGTGATGACATTGTATCTCCTAAGATGGAAGTGAATTTAAGAGGTGAGCCCAGTACTTCCAAGGGGAATGACACAATTCATTACCGTTTATTGTATAATGAGCAGGCTCACCGTACAGGGTATAATGAAGAAACGGGATGGTCACGGGTGGAATATAACGGAGAGGTTCTTTATGCTGTCACCAGCTATTTGTTTGTGGTGGAAGAAACGACGGAATAAGAGAAGTACCGGAAAGTTTATCAATATGTTATAGTAGAATAAAGTACGAAGTATTTAAAAAGTTATGGAAACATTAAAACCATAACTTTTTAATTTTTTATTACTATATAAGTATTCTTTTTATGTTTTTGGCTTGTTCCGAGAAAATTAAGTTTACATTTGTATATCTTTTTAAAGAATTTTCTCCTTCTTTTATATGCTTCCATGAGTCTATATATGTTTTGTTGATAGCATATGTATTATCCTGAATAAAAGTCAGAAAATCTTCTGGATGATAGCGGTATTTCCTGGCAAATTCGGTTGCTAATCGGTCTTTGTCTTTCCATGGAACGTTAGCTTTATCATGCAGCACATGATCCAGATTACAAGAAAAGAAATAGACACTATAAGGGATGCTTACCCATACTTTTGGTAAGGATATTAGTTTTTTGACATTTTCTGCTTTACGTTGATTCCTATCAATAATTTTTTGACAATTTGATGTTTTGATTGAATCACAACCATAATAAGTTTCAACAACAGATGCCTCCAATACTTTATCATTACCTATAAAAGCACCATCTGTATCAATTATATGGATAACTTCCAAATAGTCGGACGCCTTATATGAGTATGGCTTGCTATATTGTTTTACAAAATCTCCTATTTTTGAAGCAATATTGGAAGGTGATACGCCAAATTCTGTTGTAATATCACCCCTTGTAAACTCTACGATTACATTATCTGTTCTGATTAATTTACTCATTATAGCAGCAAGTGCTGTCTGATCCGATATTCCTTCAACAATTATAAATATGATTTTCCTTTTAGAAATCATCAAATTCACCTGCCTCTTTAAATGATAATGCTAATTCATAATTATTTGTTGGATCATATAATTCCTCTTTCTGACCACCCAAAGCAATATCGCGATAGTAAAAATATCGCATATTATTATTTGTCTGAACGTTTTCAAGCTGAATATAACGATTTTTTGGATTGGTGGTAGTAAAAAAAATAAATTTTTTATCTATTGTTTCAAGAGGGCGCAAATTGTGAGAAGTGAAAATTAATTGTCCCTTTCCTGACTCAGAAATAATTTTGAGCAGCTCACCCAACAAGTATTCAAATACCCCTGCATCCAGTTCATCAATGGCAACTGTTATACCTTCTATGTTAAACATAGCAATTAAAAGCTGTAAAACCGAAATAATCTTTTTAATTCCTTCAGACTCATATCGCAGCGGCAGAACATTTCCATTTCTAATGGATACGAGTTCAACCGTACATCCGTCAGTTTTATCAGGAAGAAGTGTAAATCCAAGGTTTTCCAGCCGAACATTAAGACCAGGAACAAGTTGCTCGAGTACAGTGTTCATATTTGATATTGCCTTTTGAATGATGTTGCATATCTGAGTTGAAACTATAGATGATCCTTCAAGTTTTATAGCTATGCTGCCTGTGGATAAGGATTTTTCATTATCAAACCTGAAGAAGAAGGGTAATGCGGCATTCAGATTAATTAACCCTGTACTTTTTGTGTCAACAACATATAAATAGAAATTACCATATTGCACTAATGCATTAATGACAAATAAATATTCAGCTACTTTGCAATTATCTTTAATTGCATGAAGTGTTTCTTTTAAAAATATAAAAGATTGAGATTTTTCTTTTGCTAATTGCTTGTTTACCATTAGTTTATTCCTGAGGTCTTTATCCCTGCCCATAATTTCATTCATCTTAGTGTTGGGAATAAAAGGTGAATCAGGAGAAGCGGTATTGATAAGAGGCTGCATCTTGAATTTGTGTCCAGATACAATTCCAGACATACTCAACGCTTCATTCGCGATGGCAGCACGATATCGTATAACTGATTCCGGACTTTCAATATTTGACTCACTATTCGCTTTTTCCCTTACTAAATCAAAACCATATTCAACCTTAAAATTTTCCGTTTCTGATTTGATCTCAAAAACATACACAATTTGCGCGGACTGTTTGCCTAAAGTAATATAGTTAACGCAATCATCCGATAGACTTCGACCAGTTAAAATAGTTTTTAAAATAGCCAGAGCATCAATAAGTGCTGTCTTGCCGGAACCATTCTGCCCATATAAGCCCATTATATCAACTGTTTGCTGCTCATTCTTTTTAGAACATGCAAAGTCAATCGATCCAAATTCTACATTTTTAAAATTGTGAAAAGTAATTTTATGAATTCTAACAATTGAATTATCCATAATAACTCCCATCTGAGCGCTCTGCGCACATTTAAATCAGGATGTTGAAAAGACATCTTCATCGTCTTTTCAACCTAACTCCCATCTGTGCGCTCTGCGCACGTTTAAATCAGGATGTTGAAAAGACATCTTCATCGTCTTATCAACCTAACTCCCATCTGTGCGCTCTGCGCACATTTATATCAGGATGTTGAAAAGACATCTTCATCGTCTTTTCAACCTACACCTCCAACTTATAACTACTATAAACTTTGTGTTTATAAAAGTCAATACATTTGTCGATATCAATACAAAATGTATTATAAACCATTTTACCAGATTAAAAACTACAAGTTATTCATGGACATGTCAAATAAATAAAATGCGATATTATCTCGTCATACTGACATGGTAACATCGCATCTTTTTGTATCGTGCTTTCATATTTGTAAAGAGTCGTAATAAATCTGCCTTAAACTCCCCCAGGGTATTTAACCGCATCAGTACCTGTTATCTATATACTTTCAATAACCACCCCGTGCGCAATCCCGGGAACACTCTGTCCTTCATTAAAACTGGTTTTGCTCAGAAGGGCGCCGGTAGGCATAAAGAGAATTTTCTTCCAGTTACCTTCCTCCAACTGCTTCAGCAGAAAAGCGGAAAGGGTTACCGCGCAGCAGCCGCAGCCGCTGCCGCCGGCGTGGGTATCCTGGGAGTCTCCGTCATAGATTTCAATTCCGCAGTCCATATGGACACCGGAAATATCATACCCCTTATCACGAAGCAGGTCAATCAGAACATGTTGACCGACTTTTCCCAGATCTCCTGTAATGATTTTATCATAATCCCCTGGCTGACTGTTATAGTCGGTGAAGTGCTGAACCAGGCTGTCGGCTGCGGCAGGTGCCATGCAGGCTCCCATATTCAGGGAGTCCTTCAGGCCATAGTCCACAATTTTACCGATTGTCATACCGCTGATCCGTGCTCTGGGTGCTTCGCCGGGTTCACGGCCAAGTACAAATGCACCGCTGCCGGTCACAGTCCATGAGGCTGACAGCGGTCTTTGGTTACCATATTCCAGGGGATACCGAAATTCTTTTTCTGCACTGGCAAAATGACTGGAGGTAACGCATACCACATTATCTGCATATCCGCCTGCAATAGACATGGCACCCAAAGATATGGATTCCCCGCAGGTGGAGCAGGCTCCATATAAGCCAAACAAAGGAATATTATAAACCGAAATACCAAAAGAGGTGGCAATTGATTGACCAAGAAGGTCACCTGCAAATATGAAATTAATTTCTTCCGGTTTTAATTTTGCTTTTCCCATAGCCAG
>Ga0153941_1000998_pt1 | contig 11721 bp, 8 predicted proteins | sample TSNJ025MetaG_FD_104733 | JGI IMG/M metagenome (GOLD analysis project Ga0153941, IMG submission 104733) | Attine ant fungus gardens microbial communities from New Jersey, USA - TSNJ025 MetaG | ecosystem: Host-associated > Fungi > Mycelium > Unclassified | place: USA: New Jersey, Brendan T. Byrne...
AGAGGTGCCTATTGGCGCAGGTTCCCTTACATCTGTTGAATGGAGTTTTGAAGGAGAGCAAGATTTTCCGTTAAAGAGTGAAATCGATTTAGTTCATGGCGGTCAGCAGCAAACTATAAAAGCAGTACATAGTTTTACGGAGCCAGGCACATATTTTGTAGTTGTACGAGTGAAATCAGAACGAAACGGTGATAAAAAAGCACTGTATACACAGATACGAAATATTGCCAGAGTACGAGTGGTAGTGAAATAGTATATTAATGGATAGGACAGTGTATCAAAAGCTGTCCTATTCTTCTTCTAAATCATCGTAATACATTCCACACACATGCGAGAAACTCTGTAACCGCAGTAAGAATAACGGTTATAGAGTTTTTCTATATAAAAGAATGAAACTCATGCCAGCCGGTAAGAAGAGAAAATGAGAAAATCACCTTAGAAACGATTTTACAGTTTTTTAAACGTAATACTCTATACTCTTCTTTCTGTGTCCGATAAAATACAAATATAAAAACGTATATAATTATGAAAAGACAACGATTCCAACATTGTAGGCAGTAACGATGGTTGCAGCGTTAACATTTTTGCGGATATCAGAGGAGTGTATGCTAAAAAAATATTTTAAGTATTTTAATTCAGTATCTACAAAGGTAATTTTTATTATTTTTGTGTTAGTACTACCGCTTAATATCATTGCGTTAGCGGAGGTGAGTACTACGATTCATTCAACAATTGACAGAGTCAGGACCGCAGAGCAGAATCTTGTGGATGTATACACCAGGACAATAGAAATGCGTATGGATAATACAGTTTCTTTATTGAACTATTTTAGGACAGAGGATGAAGACTGCATTATGATGATTCTTCAATCTAAGATAGAGTACCCTTATGAAAGCGCAAAAATGAAATTCTATAACAGCCTGCAAAACATGGCTGAAATGACAGATGGGGCAGATGGCTATTTCTATTATATGCATGGAGTAGATGATATTCTGGTGTATAGCAATCAGTACATTGGGAAAGAAAATGTCCAAATTCTTAAATCCTTTGTTTCAAAGGAGTCTGAAGACAGGAATATATTAGGATGGCATATTTATGAGAGGAACGATATCCAGTATATGCTGATGACCATTGAATTGAAAAACGTTTCTTATGGTGCGTGGATTATCCTGGATCCGATTAGAGAAGAAGTTTTAAAAGGAATTGAATATCAGGATGTGATTGTTACTTTTGGTGAAGCTGCAGGTGATGAGTCGTTAAGCAGCCGGCTTTATGCGTCTTCAAATGCTAAGAATATCCATCTTACGATTAATATCAGCAGATCTGAGATATTACGTGAACTCACTATATATCAATGGCTTCTGATTGTCATTGGTATTGTCTATATACTATTAATTCCTGTGCTTTATCTGTTGATGCATTCTTTATTAATAAAACCTTTGAGCCGGATTAATTATGCTCACCGGCAGATGCAGACGGGCAACCAGGACTACAGGCTTACGGATACAGCAAATTCACAAGAATATATCGAAGCATTCCAGTCCTTTAACATAATGGCCGATAATTTAAATTCTTTGAGAATTGAAGCATATGAAAAAGAAATCGCAAGGCATAAGATGGAACTTCAAAATCTGCAGATGCAGATCAAACCTCATTTCCTGTCGAATACTTTTAATTTGTTATATACACTTGCTCAGAGGAATGAAAATGAATCCATTCAGGAAATAGTAATCTATCTTTCAGAGTATTTTCGGTATATTTTTAGAAGTGAAAAGGAATTGGAGCTGTTTGCAAAAGAATTGGAATTAATAAAAGGATATTCCCAAATGGCTTCTATTCGATACCTCAACATGATAAAAGTAACCTATGACTTTGAGCCGGAAATTGAATTTGTCCGTACCCCGCCTCTTCTCATTCATAATTTTGTAGAAAATGCCGTTAAGCATGGAGTCAGGAAGGGCGTTGTACTCCACATAGTATTGCAGGGGATATATGAGGATAAAACAGTCAGATTTATTATTACAGATGATGGAAAAGGTATGGATAAAGATGTTTTAGAGAGGAATCAGAAGATGTTTTGCGGGGAAGTGGAATCGGATGTGAACCAATCACATCTGGGTCTGTATAATTCTATGAAGCGGCTTAAGTACTTTTACGGAGAAGAAGCGAAAATTGAGGTGGATTCAGAGCCAGGTGAGATGACCTGTTTTATAATACAGTTTCCATATGATATGGAGGAGGATGATGAATCTTTTAATGGTGAATGATGAGGTATTGACTGTTGAAACTATGAAAGCAGATATCCCATGGTTACAATACGGAATAGATGAGGTTTTTACAGCTTATGATACAGAAGGCGGAAAAGAATACATTAAGAAATACAATATAGATATTATACTTTGTGATATTGAGATGCCTGGTGAAAATGGTATTGCCCTGTTACGTTGGATTAGGGAGAATAAGAAAGAAATTGAATGTATATTTCTTACATGTCATGCATCTTTTGAGTATGCGCAGAGAGGGATTAGTCTTGGTTGTCAGGATTATCTGCTGATACCTGCTAAATATGAGGATATCGGAAAGGCTGTCCGAAAGGTAGTAAACCGAATTAAAGAAAGGCGGGAGGAGAAACGATATCAGGAGTATGGAAAACAGGTTGTAAAAGATAAGCTTGAATGGGCAATCGAAACACATGGAGAAAAAAAGAGTCCTAAAAAGCTGGCTGAGATTGTGGTTAATTATATAAGGAAGAATATCGGAAGTGAGACTTTAAGTGTCAATGAGATAGCAGAGAAGGTATATATGCATCCTGTCTATCTGAACAGAATCTTTAAGAAAGAAAAAGGAACTTCGGTAAGTCAGTATATGATAGGAGAACGAATGAAACTGGCAGCGGATCTAATTGATTCAGGACAGCTAAACGCCAATGCAGTAGCAGAACAGGTAGGATATAAAGAATATTCGAATTTTAATCTGATGTTTAAGAGATACTATGGCTGCTCTCCCAGTCAATATGTAAAAGCAAAAGAGACATAGGAAAAGTTCATTTTTAACAGTTGTTGGTTTGAAAAAACAATGGTGATCGTTTTAGAACAAAAGTAAAATAATATATGAAGTTATTCTTACTCTAAAGCAACTATCATAAGGAGGGTTTTATGAAGAAAAAAGTAATTGCTCTTATTTTGGGAAGTGCGCTGGCGGCGGCATCATTGACTGGCTGCAGCGGCGATAACAACAGTACGGCAGACACTTCATCAATGCAAACAACAACAACAGAAGAGGGCTCAGAGACAACAAACGAATCTGCAGCAGGCTCTGACGATATTGTGGAAATATTTTGGCAATATCCGGCAATAAGTGATGTTGGTGAAGGTTTTTACCGTATGGAGGATGCATTAAACGAGATGATGGAAAGGGATATTGGCGTTCATGTTACCTTTGTTCCAACGGGTTTAATGGAATCACAGCAGAATGCAATCCTGTCAGTTTCCACTGGAGAACAGTTGGATATCTGCCTTTCGGCGTTTACCAGTGTTGCCAAGCTGGTAGAGAATGGGCTGGTTCAGCCTCTGGATGATATCATTGAAGAATATGGACCGGATATCTTAGAAGTCTGTGGTGCGGCTGTAGGAGGCTGTTATTATGACGGGAAACTTTATGGTGTTCCAACCAGTTCCACAGCAATGTATACTTCATATGGTTATAAAATGAAAAAAGTTTATTTTGACAAGTATGGATTTGAAAATGATCGTGACAAGCTTTATACTTTTGATGAGATAGAGGAAATGTTTTCCGTTGTTAAAGCAGGTGAAGGTGATAATTTCTATATGTTCACCCCGTGGAATAATACAGTTGAGCCGCTAAATTCCTCTTATCTGGAGTTTGATAAGCCATCGGGAGACTTAACAGCCGGTGTTGTGATGCTGAACAGAAGTTTTGATGAGCTTACTGTATATAATCTGTTTGAAACACCTGAATATGAAGAATTTTGTAAGAGGATGTATGACTGGAGACAGAAGGGGTACATTGCGCCCGATGCATCAGTAGATACGGATTACTCATCCAGAGCTGCGAATGATAATTATATGGGTAATTTTTCAGGTATTGGCGGTGCTATTGCGGAAAATCCTTCTGACTGGAACCAAGACATCGTAGTATATAGAACAATAGCTCCATATATAGCACAGAACGGGGGACGAAATATGACATGGAACATTCCCGTAACCTCTGTTAATCCTGCGAAAGCTTTGGAAGCAATTAATTACCTGTTTAAAAATAAGGAAGCCACATGGCTTATCCTATATGGCTTTGAAGGTGAGGAATATGAAGTAGTGGAAGACAATGGTGTAGATAAAATCATCAGGTATCTTGCAGATAACCCCCAAGATCTCCCATATTATCAGCCTTATGGCATTTACGGTGATCGTTTTGCATGGCCGGTTTTTTATCCAAATTCAATTGATTTTAATCGAAAGATAGGTGATTACCATGATCAGATTCCAGAATCAAAATATTCGCCGATAATCGGATATTCCTTCAATCAGTCAAGTGTTACAGTAGAAATGGCAGCTGTCCAAACAGTTATTGAACAATATTATACAACCTTTAACAGTGGTGTTCTTGATCCGGATAAAGCTTTACCGGAGTTCCAGTCTGCACTGAAGGCAGCCGGTATTGATAAGGTTATAGCAGAGAATCAAAGGCAGCTTGATGAATGGGCGGCAAGTAAAAAGTAAATTGTACTATACTCTTGTTAGGCTGTCATGCATTGACAGCCTAATCTGAAAGGAGATCATAATTGTGAAAAATAAGAATCAACTTGTACACAAAATCAAAATAACTTTTAGTCAAAACTGGCTCTATTATATTATGGTGCTTCCGGGATTAATATATTTGCTCATTAACAGTTATTTGCCAATGTTTGGTATTATAATAGCTTTTAAAAAGATGGACTTTTCTAAAGGGATCTTTGGAAGCGAGTGGAATGGCCTGAATAATTTTCGCTTTCTGTTTGCTACAAATGATGCTTGGATAATTACTCGTAATACAATCGCTTATAGTATTATCTTTTTTATTGTAGGAACATTTATGGCAATTTTATTTGCAGTATGTCTAAACGAAGTCACGAACAAAATTTCCGCTAAGCTGTATCAGACAATCTCTCTATTACCATATCTAATGAGTTGGGTTATAGTTAGTTATCTGGCATTTGCATTTCTGTCATCCGAAAGTGGATTTATTAATAAATCAATTCTGCCGATACTTGGAATAGATTCTATAAGCTGGTATCACGAGAAGGACTATTGGCCATTTATACTAACATTTGTGAGTACATGGAAGGGTGTGGGGTACAGTATGATTCTCTACTATTCCAATATTCTGGGAATTAATCAGGATTACTTTGAAGCAGCTAAAATTGATGGTGCATCAAAGCTGAGACAGATTAGATATATCACATTGCCACTCTTAAAGCCTACGGTTATTACATTACTAATCTTAAATCTAGGGTCAATTTTCCGATCAGATTTTGGACTGTTTTATCAGGTAACTAAAAACAGTGGGCCTTTGTACCCCTATACCAGAACAATTGATGTATACATATACCAAGCCTTGATGAAAAATGCGGATTATGGCATGTCAAGTGCAGCAAGCGTATGCCAGTCCATTATTGGATTTGTATTAATAATCAGTGCTAATAAGTTTCTAAGGAAATATCAGGCAAGCAGTGCACTATTCTAAGCAGGAGGGTTCACATGAAATCAAGAGAATATAGATATACACAGATTTTTGCCAATACAATATGCTTTATTATTATATTATCTGCCATCTTGCCTTTTATCATGTTAATAATTGCTTCCTTCACAGATAATGATTGGGCAGCCGCAAATGGTTTTACGTATTTCCCGGGTAAGTGGAGTATGGATGCATATAGTTATATCATCAAACAATGGGATATTATTGGTCACGCATATTTGATGACAATCATTGTTACGCTGTTAGGTACTTCAATTAGTATTACGATAACTACTCTATTTGCTTATGGAATAAGCAAACCGAATGTACCCGGAATGAAGGTGGTAAGCTTTATATTGATTTTTGCAATGCTGTTCAATGGAGGTCTTGTGTCTACCTATTATTGCTATGCAAAAATATGGAATATAAAAGATACGATTTGGGCATTGATTTTTCCCGGTTTACTAATGAGCGGATTTAATGTAATCTTAGTACGTAATTATTTTACCAATAACATTCCGGCAAGTCTGGAAGAAGCAGCCCGTATTGATGGAGCAAATGCACTTTATATATTCGGTTCCATTGTTATGCCTCTTAGTAAGCCTGTTCTGGCGACAATTGGTCTGATGACCGCTCTGGTATATTGGAATGACTGGGCGAATGGTCTTTATTATTTGACAGCCAGAGGAGGCTCTCAATATAATACAATTCAAATAATTCTTAATAATATAAACAATGACATCCAAGCCTTGGCACAGGTTATGACCAGCAATGATTCAGGTTTTTCAACAGATATAAAAATGCCGTCTACGACCATACGTATGGCAATTGCTGTGTTCGGTATATTGCCTATTCTGGTGCTTTATCCATTCTTTCAAAGATATTTTGTAAAGGGAATAACATTTGGTGGGGTTAAAGAATAGATGCGGCACGAGGTTGCACAGTGCCGGGTCGGAACCGGTAGAAACGATTTTACAGTTTTTAAAACGTAATACACTTTCCTCTTTTTCCTGTGTCCTATAAAATATAAATAGACATGGTAAAAACGTTGACGGATGCAGGCCGGACATATCCAAAGTTCTCATATGTGTCCATCTGTATCATAGTGAATCAGGGAGAAGAGCATGGGTAAAAAAATATATACAATATTAAATTCCACATCAGCAAAAGTAATGCTGCTGATTATAGTATTGGTATTACCATTGAATGTGATTGCGATTATTGCTGTAAACAGCACATTGGATACAGTAGTTGAGCAGGTAAGGCTTATGGAACAAGACCGGGCAAATAGTTATATGGCTGATATCAGTACCCGCATGGACAACACTCTGTCACTGCTGCACTATTTAGCCAGTAAAAACTCTGATTTCATTAAGATGAATATGCAGAAGGAAAATAATTATGATTATCAAAGCGCAAAATTAAAGAGCTATTATCATTTAAAAGCTATGGCAGGAATGATAGACGGAGGAGATGGATTTTATTATTTTAATAAATATATTGATGACATAATAATCTATAGTGATCAAAAAAAAGATAATAGTACCATTGAAGATTTAACAGAATTTATGACAGAGTATGCAAAAAAGGAGAACCCGACCGGCTGGCATTTTTATGAGTGGAATGCAAGGCAGTATTTAATATTATATGTTGAGACTAAGGATATTGCATACGGCGGTTGGTTAGATTTGGATATATATAAGGAGCAGATGATACAGGATCTTGTCTATGCCAATTTCACTGTTAACTTTACAGAAGGCAATGAAATAACAGCAGACGAATCTGAAATAGGAATGTATGCACGTAAGAAGAATATTTTTCTAAGCATAAGCATCAGCAAAAAAGATATATTAAAGGACATATCCGGATATCAAAGGTTTTTGCAGACTACAGCATTTGTGTATCTGATTCTGGTACCGGTTCTTTATATAGTACTGAGATATCTTTTATTAAAGCCTTTACATAAAATAAATTTTGCCCATAAAGAGATTCAAAATGGGAATCAGGATTACCGGATTATTGAGAAAGACGGTTCCGCAGAGTATAAAGAGATATATGAGTCTTTTAACCAGATGGTGGATAACTTACATAATCTTAAAATTGAGGCATACGAAACAGAGATTTCCAGACAAAAAATGGAACTTCGAAATTTACAGCTTCAAATCCGTCCCCATTTTCTGTTAAATATCTTTAACCTAATCCTTACTATGGCTGAACGTAAGCAGACAGAAGCCATAGAAGAAATTGTCATCTATTTATCAGAATATTTTCGTTATATTTTTCGCAGCAATAAAGAACTGGAATTATTCTCTAAGGAATTACATCTGCTTGAGGGGTATGCCCGGATGATGGACATACGGTATCCCGGACAAGTGGAAATATCCTTTCATATTGCTCCGGAGATATTATTTATCAGAATTCCACCGCTGCTTCTGCTCAATTTTGTAGAAAATGCAGTGAAACATGGTGTAAAGAAGGGGAAGATGCTCCATATTTTAGTTATGGCTGAATACGCAGATGGGAAAGTAGTCTTTGATATTACCGATGATGGAAACGGCATGGATAAGGATACACTTAAGCGAAACCGCAGCATTATTGAGGGAGAATCGGAGCCGGATAATGTGAATACCCATGTAGGATTATATAATTCATTAAAAAGGTTGAAATATTTTTATGGGGATGAAGCTGAACTGTATATCAGTTCGGAGCAGGGGCAAATGACTTGTTTTATCATTCGTTTTCCATATCAGCTGGAGGTAGATGATGAATCTTTTGATTGTAAATGATGAAATAGTGACTGCTGAGACAATGAAATCGAATATAGATTGGCAGAAGTATGGTATCCAAGAAGTATTCACTGCTTATGATGTATCCGAAGGCAAGGCATGTGTCGGAAATAATAATGTTAATATTATGCTGTGCGATATTGAGATGCCGGGAGAAAACGGGATGATGCTCCTAAAGTGGGTTAAGGAACAGGGCATGGATGTTGAGTGTATCTTTTTAACATGCCATGCCAGTTTTGAATATGCAAAAGAAGCAATCAACCTGGGCTGTCAGGACTATCTGCTTATCCCAGCCCAATATGAGGACATAGGAGCAGCAGTAAAAAAGGTTGTTATGAGGATTGAGGAGAATCGGCAGGCCAGAAAATACCAGGAATATGGGAAACAGATGATTATGGATAAACTGGAACAGGCAGTGCAATGCCATGGGCAAAAAAAGAATGCAAAGGAGCTTATCCAGGATGCTGTCAAGTATATCCTTGAAAATCTGGGTAGTGAGTCTCTATGTGTAAATGATGTAGCAGAGAGACTTTACCTGCATCCAGCTTATTTAAATCGGATATTTAAGAAAGGAACAGGGGAATCAGTGGGGCAGTTTATTATTGGTGAGAGAATGAAACTGGCTTCAGAGTTGCTTAAAAGTCAAAAACTAAATGCAAATGCAATCGCAGAACAGGTTGGATATAAAAGCTACTCCAATTTTACCTTGATGTTCAGGAAGTATTACGGTTGTTCGCCGGGGAAGTTTTCAGGACAGGAATAAGAAATTTGAAAAATATTTTCTAATGACTTAAAAGTTACATTTGGGATGTTTTAAGTTCTAAAATATGATTTTAACTAAGAGAAAAAAAATATATAATGAGCTCATCTAAAAAAAGAAGGGAGAAAATATATGAAAAGAAGAATTTTAGCATTGTTTTTGACTGGGCTTATGGCAGTTTCATCCCTGGCAGGGTGTGCCGGCGACCAGGCAGAGGAAAGTGGAGGAACTAATGAGGGCAGTACTGCAAAGGAGGAACAGGAGAGTACTGCAGATCAGGTGCAGGATGATGGCAATGAAGCTTCTGGTGAGATTGTGGAAATTATCTGGCAGTTCCCAATGCAGAGTGATGTAGGCGAAGCTTTTTACCGGATGGAGGATGCTTTAAACGAGATGATGGAACGGGATATCGGGGTTCGTGTGAGATTTGAGCCGACCGGACTCCAGGAGTCGCAGAATGATGCGACATTGATGGTATCTGCAGGGGAACAGTTAGATATTTGTCTGACCGCTTTTACAAGTGTTGGTAATCTGGTCGACAGCGGCTTGATCTTACCGCTGGATGATCTGCTTGAGGAATATGGACAGGATATTATTTCTCACACGGAGCATTTGCTTGGAAGCTGCAAGTATGATAACCAGATTTACGGCGTGACAACCGGAAATGTGAACTATACTATACAGTCCTACCGTATGAAAAAACGTTTTGCAGAAAAATATGATTGTATGCCAGATGATAATAAGATTTATACGTTAGAGGAGATCGAGGCTATATTCGATATGATCAAGACAGGTGAAGGTGATGATTTTTTATGTAACGTGCCATGGAATAATACCTATGAGCCTTTAAATTACAGCTTAATGGCGTATGATAAGATTGGCGGTGATTTATCTTGGGGTGTATTAATGCTGGAGCGGGATTTTACGGATACCACCATCTATAATCTGTTTGATACAGATGAATATGCGGAGTACTGCGATATGATGTACCGCTGGGCCCAGAAAGGCTATATTTCTCCGGATGCCGCTGTAACATCGGATGGTCCGATGGACATTATTGTCCGGGAAAATGTGGCGGGAATGTTTGCGGGCGGGGTTCCAAAAAGTGAAATGATGGGAGCGTCCTCTTGGGGAGAAGAAGAGGTACATTTTAAGGTGATTGATGCTTTCATTGCAGGCGGAACAACAGCTATTATGTGGAATATCCCAATTACCTCAGCTAATCCTGGCAAGGCTGTAGAAGCTTTGAATTATATTTATAAAAATAAAGAAGCAGCCTGGCTGATTCAGTTTGGTTTTGAAGGTGAAGAATGGGAAGTTGTTGAAAGGGATGGCGATAATGTACTGGTAAAATATTGCTCGGATATTCCCGGCGACCTGCCTTATGTGAATCCTTATGGTATCTGGGGTGATCGTCTAGAGTGGCCTGTCTTTGATCCATCACCGATTAATATTAGTCAGATGCAGCGAGAATTCCAAGATTCAATACCGGATTCCAGAAAATCTCCAGCGATTGGATACTCCTTTAAATCCGAGAGTGTATCTTCAGAAATTGCGGCGATTTCAACTGTTATTGCGCAGTATGCGCCAAGTCTGAACTGCGGTGCAATTGATCCTTCAAAGGCACTGCCGGAATTTATCGATGCTCTTAACGCTGCCGGAATCAAAAAGGTTATTGCTGAGAATCAAAGGCAATTCGATGAGTGGCTGGCACTTCAATAATATGTTAAACAAGGCTGCTAAATAAGCAGCCTTGTTTAAAAAGGAGGATAATTGCACATGGGGACAAATAAGCAGACTGCATTAAAAGTAAAAAAGAAAATTCAATGGCGGCATGTCTTACCATTTTATATCATGGTATTGCCGGGCTTACTCTATTTAATTATTAATAACTATGTTCCAATGTTTGGCATTATCATTGCATTTAAAAAGATGAACTTTACAAAAGGCATTTTTGGCAGTGACTGGTATGGGTTGAATAACTTCAAATTTTTGTTTGGCTCCAAGGATGCGTGGAGCATTACCCGGAATACGGTATTATATAGTATTGCTTTCTTTATTGTCGGTACAATTGCAGCCATTCTGCTGGCTGTTTTAATTAATGAGATTACATCTAAAGGGAAATCGAAGTTTTATCAGACCATTATATTATTACCATTTCTGATGAGCTGGGTTGTGGTCAGCTATTTGGCTTTTGCTTTTTTATCGTCAGAGACCGGCTTCTTTAATAAAACACTACTGCCGGCCTTAGGTCTGAAGCCGGCGAACTGGTATAGTGAAAAATCCTATTGGCCAGTTATCTTGACCTTTGTGAACACTTGGAAGAGTGTTGGTTATAATATGATTATTTACTTATCAAGTATCGTTGGGATCAGTCAGGATAACTTTGAGGCTGCCAGAATCGACGGTGCCAATAAACTGCAGCAAATACGCTATATCACT
>Ga0153941_1001002_pt1 | contig 11709 bp, 13 predicted proteins | sample TSNJ025MetaG_FD_104733 | JGI IMG/M metagenome (GOLD analysis project Ga0153941, IMG submission 104733) | Attine ant fungus gardens microbial communities from New Jersey, USA - TSNJ025 MetaG | ecosystem: Host-associated > Fungi > Mycelium > Unclassified | place: USA: New Jersey, Brendan T. Byrne...
ACGATTTATATTAAGGCGGAAAAAACATGGGAACATAGTTAAATTCTTTTTGTGCCGTCCTCCAGTTTGGTTTTGCCTGGGAACCAAACCTGGAGGGCGGCGAACGGCAGTTGACGCAGAATCTTAGAGAGATGTTTCCACGAGTTATCTATAAAGTATTTGCCAGCTTACACCGAATTTATCTTTTACCCACGCATACATTTTGGCAAAAGGTTGTGGGGAAACTTCGTTCAGTATTTCGCCGTCACTTTTGAGCATTTCATATACCCGCATAAGCTCGGATTCCGTATCAAGATAAATCAGCAATGAGATATGCCCATCATGCGTTTTGCCCTCTGATTTCATGTCGCTAACGTGAAGAATTGTGCCTTGTATATCTATCTCACAATCGCCTACCAACTGCTTCATATGTTGTGGCAGTGGTTGAGATGAATTGTCCGGCATATCTCCTAAACGGAATACACTTATCACTTTCCCATGAAAAACGCTCTCGTAAAATTTAATTGCAGCATTGGCTTGTCCCTCATTAAGTACAATGTGTGGCTCAATCATAACAAACAGTCCTTTCTTTTACTTGAATATTATCATGGATTTACGATGTTGTATTGAAAAAAATCGACATTTAGGGCATTTTGTTTTGCCTCAATAGGGTATGTGCCGTGATACTTGCGAAAATTATTTAGAAGATGTGACTGGTCTGCAAAACCGTATTTAGCTACCGCATCTGCTATGTCAAGTGTACGGGAAAAAAGAATATCTTTCCATAAATTTTGATACCGCACAATATTTGAGATTTTTTTCGGAGAAACGCCAATGTACCTTAAATACAGCCGTTCTAAATGCCGTTGGCTAATAGTCGTATAAGAGCATATATCTTTTATTGTTACAGCACCTTGAGAAGATACTATATAGTAAATGCTATTATACAAATTTGCGTTTATGCGCTGCATGGATAATTTGGATATTAAGAATCGTTCTATATCCTGAATACGTTGTTCAATAGTAGGCAGCAGCATTATCTCACTCAATGTTCTTACCCACTCCCTGTCAAAACAGAGATCATCTAATATCCCAGTGTTAATCACATACATATCTGTATTCACAAACAAGTGATATGCCCAAAAGAAAAAGCGGATTGATATTCGAGATATTACATCATTATTTATGTGCCTTTTTGCGTTAAATGGAGTGTCGTGTATACCAGCCAGAAAAAAAGTAGTTATATTCTGCGTATAGTTGGCTTCGATAATCAGTTCAATACACCCATGTGGTACGACAACATCATCATCAATTACCATATAAGGCTTTGGATTTTCCATACCCCAATAGCACGCAATGAATGGCGATAATAGATCACATGGTTTATATATCTTTAAGTCTGTTTTTTCAAAAGGGTTTGACGATAAAGGGATATATGTGTTGATTAAGGCATTTATATTCTGCATAGTACCACCCCCATATAATAATCTGTTTCTATTATATTTCGTCCGGGCGAAGCATGCAAGGAAAATATAGCCTAACTCACGACGGAAGTCACAAGTGTGCGGCTCATATTTTATCAACAAATGCTTTTTTCTTTGCCAATGTGTGATCTATGAAATAGACCAAATATGTCAGACAAAGTATACATACCAATAGAAAAACGGCCCATTTTATTACACCAACCGCTCCTAAATTCCCCCAATCCATGAAAAAATAAACATAGGATGTATCTTTGCCGGAGATTGTGGCTCCATAATACCCATATATGCTGAATATTACAAAGTAAGCAAAAGGAACGACCGAACAAATGAGGGGTTCCCACTTACTGATTTTGCCTTTTTCATCAAACAACAACCAATCCGCAAACATACATATAGGCGTGATATAGTGTGCACCTATATTGCCATAAGTAAAAACCTGGTAAAATGGATTCTCTGCTATTTTTTCCGGTAGCAAAACAAAATGATATACCAACCCAGTTATAATCATCATCATAACACCTATAGCACGAGCCTTTGAAACTCTTTCGCTTACATTTCCGTTAAACAGAATTGTACTCAAAAGTGTTATTAGTGTTATAGCCAAAATGTATGTGCCGCTTATAGATGTGAACGAGTAAAGCGTTTGCAGTTGTAAAACATCGCTGAATATTCCGGCTCTATCTAAGATTGCAGTTAGGATGACAACCGAAAAAACAATTCTCCATAGTATTGGCAACATTTTCTTCCTATGAATAGTCAAGCGGCCTATTGTAAACAATTCATTTTTCATTTTATCATTCCTTTTCCGCGAAACTAAAATCGCTTTCATCAGCGTCAAGTAGAAGGGATATTATCTTTGACACCCCATTAAATATTGATAAAGTGCTTTCGTTGTTAAGATGATTGTTATTTCTTTCTTCATTTATCAATCCGAAAATTCCATAAACCAAAACGATTGCGGATTTACGGCTGTCGTTTGTTTTCACCAACCCCTTTTCGGCACCTTCGTCAATGTATAATTTGACAGGGTTTATGGAACCGCTCAACATCTTCCCTGATAATACTCTAAATACATTTATATCATGTTGAGTGCCACTTACTCTGCCGCGGCCATTTACCAAACCCATCCAATGATATAAAACCAGCTGATAGCGTTCGGTATAGGAAACCTCTTTATTGAGCAATATTTCCGCAACCTTTTCCACGAATAAGTCTGTATATTTATCCATAGCAGCCTCAAAAATTTCTTCCTTTGAACCGAAATGGTGATAAAACATACCTATGGAACCATTTGCTTCGGCATAAATATCTTTAATAGACGTGTTCCCATATCCCTTTTCCATAAAAATTTTAATAGCTATTTCAAGTAGTTCATCTTTTCTTTCATCTGGTTTTTTCACAACTCTAGCCACATAAAAGCCCTCCTTAACAGAATATCATTCTGTTATTATTTTATAAACAGAATGATATTCTGTCAAGTGGAACTTGTGCGGTTTTTCAACCATCCGCTAAACGGCAAGGCTCGAAATGGGGCTGACTATAATAATTTTAGCAGTCAATAAAAAACGAAAGGGACATATTTCATGCCAAAGGTCATAAGCGAGTTCCGTATAGACAAGATGAAACTATGTGGTGGCGATTATAAGTAATAGTTTAATTCGGCTTTGCCAGTTTCCAAAGATGATATACTAAACCGGCGCTTCGGGCCAACTTGACTCGAAGTGTGAGGAAAGATAAAAGGCCATCATTTTTGTTTGTTTTAGTGGTGGCCTTTTGTGTTTCCTCACAGGACAAAGGGAAATCGGAAATGATTTTATATATACAGGAGGCGGCGCACATGCTGAACATGAAAAAAATAGAGGAACTGCAAAACTTGGATATAAAAACTGGGCATAAAGCTCATGCAGCCTCATGATATCCATAGCATCGCCCAATTCTTTCTCCTGCTCTTTTGTAAAGCACTGTAATGCATAAAGTAAATAGCGGCCTTAAAATATACTGAAAATAGAACAGCGAATTAGTGCAATATGTATAAAGATGAAAAGACGTGTTGACATTTAACGAGCATTATGCTAGATTATAATTAATAAACATGGTCACGTTCCCACATAAAAAGCAAATAAAGAGGAATCCATGTTTTTATTATTTTTTATATGTGGGAACGTACCCACAAGAAAGGAGGGCGAAGATTGAAAACAGGAGAAAAACCGGAACTGGTTGGCATTGTTGGGACCGGTTTAATGGGAGCCAGTATTGCTACATTATTTATTGGTAATGGGATTAAAGTAGTGATGCTTGGCGTTTCAGATGAATTAATAGAAACGGGGGTAGAAGCTTGTAAAGAATTTTTTAATCATCTGCTTAATGCAGATTTGGTGACAGAAAAGCAAATAGAAGTAAGTATGTCGCTGCTAAAAACCACAGAAGGCTATGAAGATTTAAAAGACTGTGATTTTATAATTGAAGCTGTTGTAGAAAAGTTGTCGGTAAAGTATGACGTATATAAAGAGATAGAAAAGAATTGTACTGCAGATTGCATTCTAACATCAGTGACATCAGCCCTTACTGTAGAAGATTTACAGAAAGGGGTCATATATCCAGAAAGATTTTTAGTATCTCATCCATGGAATCCGCCTCATCTGGTACCCTGTATTGAAGTGGTAAAGGGAGAAAAAACCAGCGAGGAAAGCCTGAATAGAGCAATCGCCTTTTTTGAAGCTGTAAAAAGAGAAGTTGTTGTCGTCAGGAGAAGTGTGCCAGGCTTTATTGGAAACAGAATGATGCATGCCATGTACCGTGAAGCTACCTGGCTTGTGGAAAATGGTATTGCGACCCCGGAGGATATTGATCGCACGTTAATGTACAGCTTTGGACCAAGATATTCCAAAATCGGAATTTTTGAGCATAATGACTATGTCGGACTTGATTTGGTCAAAAATATATCGGAGTATTTATACCCTGATTTATGCGATAGCCATGTGCCTATGGATAAGCTGGTGGAACTCAACAACAACAGCGAAATTGGTTTTAAATCAGAAACGAAAAAAGGGTATCTTGACTGGAATCATAAAGATATCAGTGATTTCAGAAAAAGGCAGGAACAACCGTATTTACAGTTTTTTAATTGGAATTTACCACCAGATGCATAATGAAAATAGATACATTATAATGGAAAGGTGAGGTGTGAGATGGATGTACCACTTAATGTTAATTTAAATGGAAAGGTGGCCGTGATAACGGGTGCAGGTGGCATTCTTTGTGGCTGCATGGCAAAAGCATTGGCTTTATCTGGTGCAAAAGTGGCGCTTTTAGATATTAATAAGGCTTCTGTTGAAAAACTTGCGGAAGAGATAAATGAGGCTGGAGGCGCAGCGCTTCCCGTTATCTGTAACGTCCTGGAGCCGCAATCCGTGAAGGATGCAAGGCAGCAGGTTTTAGGGAAATATGGTCCATGTGACATTCTGATTAATGGTGCAGGTGGGAATGATCCCAGAGCCACAACTGACAGCGAAATCTTTAATAAGGAGCAACTGGATAAAGAAAAGACATTTTTTGATATTGGTAAAGTAGACCTGGAGTTTGTATTCGGATTAAACTTTACCGGCACATTTTTACCGATCCAGGAATTTGCTAAAGATATGATCTTGAAAGATCATAGTAACATCATTAATATTGCTTCAGTAAATACATATTTACCGCTTACAAAAATTCCGGCATATGCAGCTGCAAAAGAAGCGGTTGGTAATTTTACAAAGTGGCTGGCAACCTATTTTTCAGATGCAGGAATCAGGGTAAATGCAATCGCGCCAGGTTTTCTGGCCACGCATCAGACAAAGGCATTATTTTATGAAGCGGATGGCACAACGCCGACAAAACGTTTTAATAAAATTATCGCAGGAACACCTATGAAACGTTTAGGGGAGCCGGAAGAGCTGTTGGGGGCGCTGTTATTCCTGTTAGATGATAAAGCAGCCTCTTTTGTGACAGGAGCAATTATTCCAATCGACGGTGGATTTACTGCTTATAACGGTGTTTAAAAGCAGCAAGGAAACAAAGGAAGATCTGATTATATTTATGTGAAAAATGGGCAAAGACCCACAAATAGGAGGTATAAAATGAAAAAAATAAGCTTGTCAAAAATGATGGTTGCTGTCAGTTTATCCGTGTCCATGTTGGCTGGATGTTCAACCGGTGGAGCAGGTACCACTGCAAGTGAGCAAACAACGGCCAATGACACGGCAAAGAGCGAGAGCCAGGGAACGGATTCCGGAACTGTAGTCAAAATTGCGGTCCTTTTTCCATTGTCAGGCGTTGGTGCAGATAATGGAAAGCAAAATTTGAATGGATGTCAATTGGCAGTGGAGCACATTAATGCGGCCGGTGGAATTAAAGCCCTGGGCGGCGCTAAACTGGAACTGGTTACCGGGGATTTGATGAGTGATACCAATCAGTGTAAAACAGTAGCTGAGCGTCTGATGCAGGATTCCTCGATCGTAGCGGCAACAGGGGCCAGTGCCAGTTCCTATGTACTTCCCATGCTGCCGGTATTTGAGAAGGCGAAAACTCCATTTGTTACAGCGCAGGTTGCTCCGGCTATTACAAACCAGGGTTATCAGTATGTTTTTGAAACCACGGCAATGGCTCCGGAGAATGGTAAGGTTCAGGTGAACTTTATTAACTACTTAAATGAGCAGCAGGGGATGGGACTTAAAAAAATCGGTATCATTTATGAGAACACAGAGTATGGGCAGTCAAATGCAAAAAGTGCAGTGGAATTAGCTGGGAATGCCGGCCTTGAAGTGGTATTTAATGAATCATTTCCAGCTGGAATTGCTGATGCAAGTGCATTAATCGCTAATTTAAAGCAGAGTGACGCTCAGGTTGTTATACCTTCCTGCTATACACAGGACGCAAAAACTATTTTTAATACAATGAAGAGTATGAATTATAACCCGGTTATTGTTGGTGGCGGTTCAGGGTTCTTATATCCGGCCTTTGCTAATGAATTGCAGGATGCAGTTAATGGGATCACTTCTTCTGCGTCAGGATCATGGGATACAAAAAGTGTGCAGGATAATGAGGCATTTAAAATGGTTCCCGAGCTATATAAGGAAAAATACAATGAGTTCATGACCGAACAGGCATTAGCCTCTTATAACATTATCTGGATCATTTCACAGGCATTAGAGACAAGTGGAAGCACTGACAAGGATGTGCTCAGAGATACGATTCGCGGTATGAAGATTGAAACAATGGTGGTTGGCGGAGAACTTGCTTTTGATGAAACCGGCTATAATACCAATGCGTATTCGATTATTAACCAGTGGCAAAAACAAGAAGATGGTACTTATTTACCACGTACCATTTTCCCGGAAAAGGCAGCAACGGCAAAATACCAGAAACCTGAATAACAAACGATGTGGTGTGACGACTTCCTCGGTTTACTTTCCTATGTATTCGGTAATTATGAGGAAGTCGGTTTTCAAGACTATAAACTGGAATGTGTAAAGGAGTTACATATGATTTGGTTATTTGTACAATCAATGATTAATGGTCTGCTCTCTGGGGGAGTTTATGCGTTGGTTGCGGTTGGAATTACCATTGTATTTGGAGTAATGAAGATGGTCAACTTTGCCATGGGTGAGTTTCTGATGTTAGGTATGTATGCAACCTGGATCAGTTATGGGTTATTTAATTTCAGTACTTATGCAAATGCACCTTTCGTAATTCTGGTAATGGCTGTAGTTGGATATTTGAGTTATCTTTTAGTAATCAGGCCGGTCCTTAAGAAAGGTGGAACCGCATTTATTCTAGTAACAGTGGGGCTGTCTTACTTTTTGCAGAATCTGATTGAGTTGGTGATTGGTCCTAACTTCCAGACAGTTCCTTCTGCTATCAAGAATTCTTCAATCGCTGTGGGCGGATTTACGATTGCAATTCCCCGATTGATTGCATTGGCGGTTGCGCTTGTGCTGGTGGTTTTTGTGAATGTGCTTTTAAATAAGACGCTTTTGGGTAAAGCAATGCGGGCAACCGCAGAGAAGTCCGAAGTTGCCCAGATGCTTGGTATCAACATTAATAATACGTATGCCTTTGCTTTTGTTTTGGGAGTTGTTATGGCAGGGATGGCAGGGCTTTTAATTACTCCTCTTTACTATGTATACCCGCAGGCAGGAAAGATTTACAGTACAACGGCTTTAATGGCAGTAGTGCTTGGGGGAATGGGAAATATCAAAGGAGCATTTATTGGTGGAATTGCAATTGGGTTAATCGAGGCAATCGTAGGAACACTGATTGCACCAGATCTGGGACCTGCCGGAATATTTGTACTGTTTTTGGCAGTGTTATATTTTAAACCTCAGGGATTATTCGGAAAGGGGGAAAGAGTGGCATGAGCTTATTGTTTTCCAAAAAGAAGTTTTCAGCGAAAAATCTTATTCAGTTATTTATATTGATTGTTTTGCTTATCTTACCTCACCTGATTAAAAATAATTATCTGACAGCAGTAATTATTACCTGCTTTACTTTTGGGGCTCTTGGCGTTGCATGGAATTTAATTGGCGGTTATGGTGCACAAATTTCATGGTGCCATGCAGCATTTGTTGCAACAGGAGCTTATACCAGTTTTATTTTAAACAAAAGATTTGGAATCAGCCCGTTTGTATGTATTCCAATCGGGATTCTGCTGGCGTTTTTGATATCTACAGCAATTGGATATGGAACATTAAAGCTAAGAGGTCCGTTTTTCTCCATCGCTACCATTGCTTTTGCAGAAATACTGCGGGTGCTGCTTTTATACTTTAAAGGAGTTACCGGAGGCGCATCAGGGCTGTATGTCACATATCGTGAAAATAGTTTTGCAAATTTGACATTTAGTAATGATATACCGTTCTATTATATTATGTTAGTTGCCTTGATTATTGTTTTATTGATCACGGCCTTTTTTGAAAAGTCAAAGACGGGGTATTATCTGGGGGCGATTAAAGGCGATGAGGATGCTGCAATCTCGTTAGGAATTCCTGCCTTCAAAATCAAACTGAGAGCGTTTCAGTTAAGTGCGGTGATTGCAGCCGCAATCGGTACATTTTATGCCTTTTTCTTAACTTACATAGATCCTGCCAGTATCTGTGGGATGGATTTATCCGTTAAGATCGGGGTGGTTGCAATCGTAGGCGGTATCGGAACTTTATGGGGACCGGTAGTGGGCGCATTTGTTATCATACCTCTGATTGAGCTGGCGAGTAATTTAGTGGGACAGCAGGGCGGCACCAATCTTCTCTATGGTTTGGCATTGATGGTGGTAGTTATCTTGCGTTCTGATGGATTGCTTTCCATTTATACTGAGTTCAAAGAGAAACATGATAAAAAGGCAGCACTTCATCATTCTAAATAGGAGTCAAAGGAGGAATACTTATGGAAAGATTGTTACATGTAGACAATATATCGATCTCTTTTGGCGGAATTAAAGCGGTGCAAAATGTCTCATTTGATATCGGAAAAGGTGAAGTGCTGGGGTTGATCGGACCAAATGGATCGGGTAAATCAACTACGGTTAACTTGATCTCCGGAGCATATAAAACTCAAACCGGCGGCATAAATTTTGATGGAAAAGATTTGACGGAAAAAGACGGAATAGTAGAGCGGGCTCATTTGGGGATCGGCAGAACGTTTCAGTCCCCTCGCCCTTTTGGAAATTTAAATGTGTACGATAACATTTTTACAATTTCCCTGCAAATGTATTCACACCACGAGGCGCATATCAAAACCGAGGAAATTTTGTCAGATACCGGTCTGGATAACATGCGGGATGTAAACAGTTTGAAGCTTCCGATTGAAAAACGAAAATGGCTGGATCTTGCCAGGGTGTTGGCGATCGAACCTAAACTGGTTATGTTGGATGAGGTAATGGCAGGATTAAATCCTTCCGAAATGGAGGCAAGCTTAGCACTTGTCAGGAAGATAAATGCCAACGGAATCTCCGTTCTGTTTATAGAACATGTTATGAAAGCGGTAGTATCGATTTGCACCAGAGTTGTGGTATTAAATGAAGGGAAGTTTCTTTGTGAAGGAAAACCAATGGAAGTGCTCCAGCGTAAAGAAGTGATTGAAGCATATCTGGGAGGGGGGCACACCAATGATCAAAATTGATAAGATTTGTGCGGGATATGGAGATTTAAAGGTGCTGTTTGATCTGTCATTGCATATTGAAAAAGGAGAGGTTGTTTCACTGGTAGGGTCAAACGGTGCAGGAAAAACCACCTTACTCCGAATTATTTCCGGTCTGGAGCCGGTTACATCTGGTTCTATTGACTTTATGGGGACCGACCTTCTTAAGGAGAAGCCGGAGAAAAGAGCAGATTTAGGAATCGCGCATATTCCGCAAGGAAGAGGGATCCTTGGTACGCTTACGATTGAAGAAAATCTGATCCTGGGAGCTTATGCTAAAAAGGCAAGAGCCAATCTGGATAAGAATATGAAACAGGCATATGAGTTATTTCCCATCCTTAAAGAAAGGAAAAACCAATTGGCAGGGATGCTAAGCGGTGGGCAGCAGCAGATGCTGGCAATTGCGAGAGCACTGATGATGGAGCCTCAATTGCTGATGCTGGATGAACCGTCTTTGGGATTAGCCCCGATTGTGGTGGAGGATATGTTCCGGATCATCGCAGATGTGGCTAAGAGCGGAATGAGTATCTTGATTGTAGAACAAAATCTTATCCAGGCGCTGTCTGTGGCAGACCGCGGTTATGTTCTTGAAACAGGAAAGATTGTATTGGAAGGAACTGCAAAAGAGTTACTGGAAAATGAAGATATCAGAGCAGCATATTTAGGCGTTTAAAGTATCGTTTTATCATTTTGACAGGTGAGGCTTACCTATAGTATACTGAAAACATCTTAAAATAATCGATATGGGGTGAAAAGTCATGCCAAATATATCAATAAAGGATGTTGCAGCGTATGCTAAAGTTTCAAAATCCACAGTATCCAGAGTGGTTGCCCAAAACGGCTATGTAAGTGATAAATCACGAGCCGCTGTCATGCAGGCAATCGAAGAACTTGGATATTCTCCCAATACGCTGGCGAGAAGCCTTGTGAGTAATCAAAGCAAGACAATAGGGATTTGTGTTCCCTTCTTAAACACGCCTTTTTTTGCCAGTATGATGGAAGGAATTGAGTCAGAAGCAGATCGAAATGACTATGATGTATTTATCTGTCATACGAAAGGTAGTATGGAACAAGAAAAAAGGGCAATAGAAAAGCTGATTGCAAGAAGAGTCGACGGTATTGTTATTATACCGGTGGATACAAAGGGAAAACAGATAAAAAAGGCGATGGGTTCTACTCCTTGCGTTTATTTAATGCGTCACCCTTCTGAATTACGGTCAATTAATATAGTTGCTGTTGATGATTATATGGGAAGCCGCAATGCATTGGAGGTTTTGATTCAGAAAGGGCACCGGAAAATCGGAATGATTAAAGGGGTAGATGTTTATTCCACGATGCGCGACAGGTGGCGCGCCTGTGAGGATGTTTGCCATCAGTATGGAATCGATTTGGATTTGCGATATGTAAAGACCAGTGATTTGAATTTTAAAAGCGCTTATGTAGCAGCGCAGGAACTTTTAGCAGATTATAAAGAAGTGAGCGCAATTTATTCTCTGCATTATTGGGGCTGTGCAGGTCTTATGAAAGAAGCGAGAAACAGAGGAATTCAAATCCCCGGGGATATATCGTTATCCTCTTTTGAAGCATTTGATGATTGGAATACGATCATGCCGATGAGTATCACATCAAACAGTTACCCTTCTGTTGAAATGGGACAGTCGGCAGTCAAATTATTGCACCAGATCATTCAAAGCGATTCCCAAGTCTCTACAAGCAGTGTATTATTGCAGCCAAGTTTTCGGGAGGGGAAGTCGGTTATAGACTTCAAGGGCTAGCGCTACTTCTTCTTTCGTCATTTTTAGTTTCCTCTCATTACTTCCTTGTAGAAGTCACTTTAGGTTAGTACCGAATGTCCGCATCTTTCCATACATTTGAGCCATAAGCTTCACAACAAAAGCATGGGGAGAAGAACGCACCAGGCTGACCGTCGAGCGGAAACAGGAGTTATAGTCGAAAGGCGCGGCGGGTAGTTTTGAACTACTCGCCGCGTGTATCAAGAATTTTACTTTTACATGCGCTTACGGGATACCAACCGCAATCGGAGCAAATATCATCCATCATAGATTCCGTCATTTTGGAG
>Ga0153941_1001003_pt1 | contig 11709 bp, 10 predicted proteins | sample TSNJ025MetaG_FD_104733 | JGI IMG/M metagenome (GOLD analysis project Ga0153941, IMG submission 104733) | Attine ant fungus gardens microbial communities from New Jersey, USA - TSNJ025 MetaG | ecosystem: Host-associated > Fungi > Mycelium > Unclassified | place: USA: New Jersey, Brendan T. Byrne...
CTTCCCCTCGCCCCCTAATAAACTTACACCGCCGATAACAGCGGCCGTAATCACATCTGTTTCATAACCGCTTCCCGTGCTTGCCATCCCCTGCTGGGTCATAGATGCAAGCACAACACCGCCAATGGATGCGGTAACTCCGGAAAAAACATAACATAAAATGGACACCATTTTGTCATTGATTCCGGAATTTTTAGCCGCCTCCCGGTTTCCTCCCACGGCATATACATAACGCCCAAACACGGTCTTATTCAATATGTACCAGCTGATCAAAGCGACCATTGTCATAAGGTAAATCGGGAATGTAAACGGTCCGATCCTTCCCAGGCCAATTGCCGTAAACAGATCCGGTTTCAGGCAGCTAATGATCTTATTGTTTGTTAATACCTGGGATATCCCTAAAAATACGCTCTGTGTCGCAAAGGTTACTAAAAAAGCCTGAACATTACATAACGTAACGACAATTCCGTGGAAGCACCCTGCCACGACGCCAATCAAAAGTGCACACAAAATGCCCCTGACAAGGCCCTGATTGGTAAACCCAAACTTCTGAATCATCAAAACAGTGGTACAGGCGGAAAGTCCCATCAAAGACCCAACCGATAAATCAATGCCGCCCAGCAGCAACGTAAATATCGTACCAGAGGTTAATAATCCAACCACCGAGATGGACCACAGTACATTGGAAATATTTCCAATCGTAAGAAAGCTTTTTGGTTTTAAAATAGTTAACACCACTACAAATGCAACCAGTATCAACCATTTACTATATTTTCTGATATTTATCTTATATTTCATAACCGCTCCTCCATTAAGCCAGATGCGGCTTCTAAAATATCGGCCTGGGTTACCGTTCCCGCGGAAAATTCTTTTACGATTCTTCCTTTTCTCATGACCAGAATCCTGTCCGAAAGCCTTAGCAGCTCCTGTAAATCAGAAGACACAAGTATGATCACTACACCACTCCTGGCAAGTGCCTGCAGCAATCCGTAAATTTCATCTTTTGCACCTACATCAATCCCGGCCGTGGGTTCGTCGACAATCAGCACTTTCAGCTCCCTCATCAGCCATTTTCCAATAACGACCTTCTGTTGATTTCCTCCGGACAGTAACCCAACCTGCTTATCCGGGTCCGGGGGACGTATGTCTATTTTTTCAATGGAAGAAAGACACATGGCCAACTCTTCCTTTGATGATATTGCCATTAATTTCTTAGAAATCAAATCATAGTTTGTAACCGCAATATTTTTATTTACCGAAAGAAGGGGAATAAAGCCCTCTCCCCGACGGTCTTCCGGAACAAATCCAAAGCCTTTTTTAATACTCTTTTTCGTTGAGCCAGGCACATGCTTTTCACCATATAAATAGATCGTTCCGGATGTGTATTTATCTGCACCATAAAGACAGCGAACCAATTCTGTCCGGCCGGCTCCGATCAGTCCTCCGAATCCAAGAATTTCTCCTTTTTTTACCTCAAAGCTGATATCATTGAATTTTCCGCGACTCGTCAGATTTTCAACCTTTAATGCTGTTTCATTTGTGTTCTTCGTCAGTGTTTTTACCGATCCATTTGACTCATCCACTTCTTTGCCAATCATGAACCGAATCACTTTTTGCAGTTTGATTTCCGCCTTTATAAGCACCGCTTCATTCACTCCATCCCGCAGGATGGTCAGCCGGTCAGACAGGCGATATACCTCTTCCAGGCGATGTGATATGTACAGAATACTGACTCCTTTATCCCGCAGTGTTTCAATCGTACGAAATAAGATCTCTGCCTCCTTTCCACTTAAGGAAGCGGTCGGCTCGTCCATGATCAGCAATTCCGCATCGCAAGACAACCCTTTCAGGATTTCGATCAGCTGACGAAGGCCGATTCCCAGATCACCGGCCATATCCGTTGGCTTTAACGGAAATTCATAATTATCAATAAGCTCCTGGGTCATTCTGTTCATTTTTTTATAATCAATGAATCCGGTCTTCCCAATTTTAGGCTCTCTTCCCAGATAAATATTTTGTGCCACAGTCAATACCGGAATGACGGATAATTCCTGATAGATACAAGCCATGCCTAAATTCTGGCAGTCCCGAAGACTGCTGATTTCCACTTCTTTCCCTTTCCAGAAGATACTTCCACTATCTTTTGTATAAGCACCTGTCAGTATTTTAATTAAGGTGGATTTACCGGCACCGTTTTCTCCCATAAGTGCATGAACTTCACCTTTTGCTATTTCTATATGAACATCCTTTAAAACTTTTACACCGGAAAAACTTTTATTAATATCTTTTGCTTCTAACATAATATTCATACGGATGCCTCCGAACGCTTCTGCTCTTTTGTGATCCTTGCCATTCTCTTGCTATACCATGAGTCAAAAATCACAACACAGATAATAATCGTGCCTTTAATAATCAACTGATAGGAGGTACTTATCTGGAATTTGTAGATTCCATTGTTCAGCGTCGCCATAAACAGAGCGCCGATCAATGTACCGGTCACATCACCCCGGCCACCGCTTAAGGCACATCCGCCCACTACCACCGCCGCAATCACATTAAATTCCATTCCCGTCCCGATCAGTACCGTCGTATTCTGCATTCTGGCGGTTTGAAAAATCGTTGCCACCGATACGCAGAATCCTACTGCGGCGTATGCCAGTAATCTGGTTTTTTCTATGTTAATTCCCGAAAGCTTTGCCGCTTTTACATTAGAGCCTACCGCATATAAATTGGTACCAAAGCTTGTATATTTTAAAATAATCTGTCCTGCCACTGCCATTAAAATGAAAACTATAATAACATAATAAAAACCGCCCACACCTCCCCCGAGCCAGACAAAATCAACTGCTTTTAAAGGCTGACTGGTAATTAACCCATTTTTTTTAATGGCAATAATATAGGTAAGCGCACGAAAGATCCCCATCGTTGATAATGTTGCAATAAACTCCGGAACATGTAATCTGGTAACAATCAATCCGTTGAACAGACCGGCGATGATTCCCACGGCGATGCCTGCCAGAAGCATGAGCGGTATGGGCAGTAATGTATATTGATAGATATTAGCCATAACCATCCCGACAAGTCCCATCATGGATCCTGTCGATAAATCAATGCCGCCGGTTAATATAACAAAGGTAAGTCCTACGCCAATGATTCCCACGATTGAAACATCCCGGAAAATAGAGATAATATTGCCGCTTGTCAGGAAATATCTGCTGCTGCCGGCAAAAGCAATAACAAGCCCCAGGAGCATTCCCAGTGATATCAGCTTTCTCATGATACTTTGTTTCATACTATACTCCTTGTATATCAGGCAGGAGTAATCTGATTACTCCTGCCTGTCAATCATATCCTTACCAACGGTCTTCTTCTGCGATACTCCCCACCGAATCTTTCGTAACAATTACCGGTTCCATAATTACTTTTGGTGTTGCTGAAAGAACGCTGTAATTATATTCAGAACCAACCATCAGCAGTGCAATCTGAGCAGCGGAAGATCCCTGATCCCAGCAATTTGTATAGATTGTTCCTGTCATTGTACCTGCTTCGATCATATCCAGTGCTGCCGATTCTCCATCGGCGCCCCAGATAACCATCTCTGCCAATCTGTTCGTCTGTTGGATGGCCAGAGAAGCACCTTCGGCCATCGCATCATTAATAGCAAACACACCGTCAATTTTATCAAATTGGGTCAGGAAACTATTCATTACCGTCGTTGCTTTTTCTTTTTCAAAATCTGCCGCCTGGCTGCCTATGATCTTTATGTTGGAATAGTTTGCAATCGTATCACGAAAACCTTTTTCAAGATTATCGGTTCTTGACACGCCGGCAATTCCCTGGATGATAACGATATTTCCTTCTTCGCCTATTTCTTTTGCGATTTCTTCTGCAACCAGACGGCCGGCATCATAATCCGCCATTTGTACCAATGCGGAATGTACCGTATTGGCATCAAGGTTCAACGTAATAACCGGTATTCCTGCCGCTTCCGCCTGTGCTACTGAGTCCGCCAACGCCCCACCATCAGAACACTGGATAATAATAGAATCAAATCCCTGATTGATCACCTCTGACATTATTTGTACCTGATTCTCTGCTGAACTGTCCCCGTTAAATTCCTGCACCGTAATATTATCATAATATTCACATGCCGACCGGATCCCTTCCAGCCATGCCTGATTGACCGGTGTACTCAAGTCATGTGCTATGTACGCAATCTTTGTATCTTCCGTATAAGGATCCTTTACTTTTCCATTGCTTCCTCCGGCTTCTTCTGCTCCTGCCGCAGCAGCTGTGCTTCCTGAACCTTCGTCTCTCCCACCGCTTGAACAGCCAGCCAATGATGTTGCTCCCATTACTACAACTAACGCTAATGCTAATAACCCTCTTTTCATTGTTACCCTCCCTGTGATTGTATTTTTCGTTTATTAATATACGTTTAGTATACAACAGTGGTATTTCATTTACAATACAGCAAAACACCCAAACTTTATATGATTTTTTTGGGTGTTTTGCTGATTTTTTCTTTTTTTATTCGCTTGATTTTTTATTTGTTAAGAGATATAATACAATAGAAGTATACTACAAAGTAAAGGGAGCGCCTATGAAGACAAATTTGAAGAACACAGCTTACAATATATTGAAAGAACGCCTGATTAACTGTGACTATGCTCCCGGCAGCATGTTGGTAGAATCGGAACTGGCTTTGGAACTGGGGATTAGCAGAACACCTCTAAGAGAAGCAATCAGTTTACTTGAATCAGAAAAATATCTGGTCATCGCTCCCAAAAAAGGAATTTTTGTAACGGATATCAGTCTGAATGATGTCCTCCAGATATTCCAGGTGCGAATGGAGATCGAACCGGTCACACTAAAAATGGCGGGACCAAATTTACCAATTGGTGATTTGATAAAATGGCGGACGGAATTTGAGAATACTACCGGAGATTTCAAAGATTCTTATAAAACAGATGCAAAAATGCATCTATTTATTATTGAGCATTGTTACAACAACTACTTAATTGATATGATGAATACCGTCTTTGACAAAAACGCACGGATTGTTATCTCAAGCAAACAAAATTCCCTGCATTTTAAAGATGCTAAAATGGAACATATTGAAATACTGAACAGTCTTATTAATCAGGATTTTGAATTGGCAGCGAATCAGATGTATTCGCATGTCGTTAATTGCCGTAAGGCTGCTATTGATTATTTTTATGGGCTGAGCCAATAACTGGAATTACCGGCCTGCATCTCCACCCATAATAGCGGAGGATTATGGCTTAAAAGAAGCCGGCACACGGCCGGCTTATCTTTTTTTTTCTTATATTCTCTTACCCAGTAATCCTTTAAATCGTATTGGAATAACAACTTAAGCAGTACGTTAAATGCAAAAAACAATTGTAAACCAAAATGTAAAATAAGGTTGACAATCCAACTCTTTTATGATAAATTCTCCTTAAAGGAGTGATTAGTGAAGATGAGAATGGGAAATAAAAAATCGTTAAATATAACTCAAATAACTTTGTGTGCCTTATTTACGGCACTTATTGCAGTAGGAGCTTTCATCAAGATACCACTGCCTGCTGTTCCGTTTACGCTGCAGTTCCTGTTCACCAATCTTGCAGGATTATTGCTTGGTAAAAGGCTTGGCAGCATTTCAGTTGCGGTATATATTGCCGTAGGCTTAGCCGGGCTTCCCATATTTGCAGCCGGAGGCGGTCCTGCTTACATTTTCCAGCCAACCTTTGGATATGTCCTGGGGTATTTACCTGGTACGTATGCGGCAGGTTATATTATGGAAAAATCACATCCCAAAACTTATAGAATACGGCTGATAGCAAGCTTTGCAAATTTTGCCATTGTTTATGCTTTGGGCGTGGGCTATTACTACCTTATTGCAAATTATTATTTGAATTCTTCCATTGGGGTTTGGGCGATAATACTTCATTGCTTTATTTTACCGCTGCCAGGAAGGATTATCTTATGCATTACAAGTGCATCACTATCTCAACGGCTAACCCCTATTATGAAAAGAGGTTAAATAATATGAATATCGTAAGTGAACTGAAAAATAAAATTTTACATGGCCATGAAATAACGAAAAAACAAGCGATGTCCTTAATAGACGCTGACCTGGAAGAATTGTGCAGCTGTGCCAACGAGCTTCGTAAGCATTTTTGCGGAGACAGTTTTGACATATGCACCATTATCAATGGTAAAAGTGGAAACTGTACGGAAGATTGTAAGTACTGCACGCAATCAGCACACTATAAAACCATTGTGGAAAAATCCCCCTTACTTGACGGTGCTGCCCTGTTGGAGGGAGCACTATACAATCGGCGAAAAGGGATTTTGCGCTATTCTGTTGTTACATCGGGTAAACAGCTCACTGATGAAGAAGTCAGTGCCGTTTGTAACAGTTACAGGAGAATAAAAGCTTCTTGCGACATCTCTCTGTGTGCATCCCACGGGCTGCTGAGCTATGAGCACTTTAAAAAACTAAAAAATGCAGGGGTAACACGCTACCACAATAACCTCGAAACTTCGCGCAGGAACTTCCCTAATATTTGTACGACCCATACTTACAACGACAAGATAGCCGCAATCAAAAATGCGCAGCGGGCAGGGCTTGAAGTGTGCAGCGGCGGCATCATGGGCCTTGGGGAAACGATGGAGGACCGAATTGACATGGTTCTCGATATTCGCGATTTGGGTATTACATCAATCCCGGTAAATATCCTGAATCCCATTTCCGGAACACCCTTTGGGCACTTGCCCTTGCTTACAAACGACGAAGTGCGGCATATCGCTGCTATTCTTCGTTTTATTCTTCCTGCCGCAGCAATCAGGTTAGCTGGAGGGCGTGGGCTTTTGAAGGATAAGGGAAGGTCAGCGTTAATGTCTGGTGTGAATTCAGCTATTTCCGGTGATATGCTGACCACCTCGGGAATCAATATAGATGAGGATATGGCGATGATAAAAGAACTTGGGTTTGAGGTGAAATTACTGTGAGCAAAGGGCTTTTTATAACTGGCACCGGTACGGATATCGGTAAAACTTTTGTGACCGCTTTAATTGTAAAAAAGCTCCGGGGGGTGGCACTAAATGCAGGATATTACAAAGCCGCTCTTAGTGGAGCTGAAGCTATGAACGGAACCCTGACCGCCGGGGATGCCGAATATGTTTGCCGAATAGCAGGATTACAAGTGGAGGCAAACAATTTGGTAAGCTATGTCTATGAAGCCGCGGTATCTCCGCATTTGGCAGCGCAAATGGAGAATTGCCCTATCGAAATGGACAAGCTAATCGCTGACTTTCATAAGATAAAAACACAGTTTGATTTCATCACAGTGGAAGGCAGCGGCGGAATTGTCTGTCCACTCCGGTTGGATAAAAAAATAATAATGCTGACTGATGTGATAAAGGCGCTTAATCTCGATATTATCATCGTTGCTTTGGCAGGACTTGGCACAATCAACAGCACCGTTTTAACAGTAGAATACGCAAAGAGACACCGTGTCAATGTAAAGGGTATTATATTAAACGAATATGAATCCGACAATTTTTTGCATATGGATAATAAAGAGCAGATTACATTTTTAACCGGTGTACCGGTGCTCGCCTGCGTACCCCCAAATGCTGAGGATTTGGCACTGGATGTGCAAATACTTGCAGGCCTATACGAGGAGATATGAAAATGAACTTTGTTAAAAAGGATTTGGAGCATATTTGGCATCCATGCTCGCAAATGAAAGACTATGAAGAGCTTGCGCCCATTGTGATTGACCATGCAAAGGGAGTATATCTTTATGATATCCAAGGCAACCGCTATATTGATGTAATCAGTTCGTGGTGGTGCAATCTTTTGGGGCATTGCAATGAACGAATCAGCACAGCGGTGAAAGCACAGGCAGAAAAGCTTGAGCACGTTATTTTCGCCAATTTTTCACACACACCGGCAATTACTTTATGTGATAGACTAAGCAAACTCATGCCGGAGGGACTAGTCAGGTTTTTCTTTACAGATAATGGTTCTTCTGCTGTTGAGGCAGCGATGAAGATGAGCTTCCAATACCACTTTCAAACCGGAAACCCTCAGAAAAAACGGTTTATGGCGCTCACCGATGCCTACCACGGGGAAACCATAGGCGCGTTATCGGTTGGTGGTGTTGATCTGTATTCTGCGCTATACAATCCCATGCTTCTTGATGTGATTCGGATAGAAAGCCCTGATTGCTACCGCTGTAAATATGGAAAATGCCGGGAAACTTGCGGCGCCGAGTGCTTTGTGCATGCGGAAAACGCCTTTGAAGAATATGCAAACGAAGTTTGCGCAGTTGTAGTGGAACCCCTTGTGCAGGCAGCGGCGGGAATGAAAATTTATCCTCCTGTATATCTCAAAAAGCTAAGGAAGCTTTGTGATGCATACAATGTGCACTTGATTGCTGATGAAATTGCTACTGGTTTTGGCAGGACAGGTAAGCTTTTTGCGTGTGAGCATGCAGATATTGCTCCGGACATGATGTGCTTGTCCAAAGGCTTAACAGGCGGATACATGCCGATGGCTCTTGTTGTTACAACTGACAAAATTTACGATGCCTTTTATGCCGATTATGCCGAAGGGAAAGCCTTTATGCACAGTCATACATACTGCGGTAATCCCCTTGCCTGTTCTGCCGCAATTGAAGTACTGAACATCTTAAAAGATGAGAACATACTGGACGCAGCAAATAAAAAAGCTGAATACTTTAATACTTTGGTCAAGGAGCGTATGATGGCCGGCAGGTGGGTTGGTGACATAAGACAAATAGGACTGATTAATGCCATTGAGCTTGTGAAGAATAAAGAAACAAAAGAAGCATTTGACAGTAATCATCGATATGGCTACCAGGTTTACAAAAAGGCTCTCAAAAAAGGAGTATTACTGCGCCCTCTTGGTGATGTATTGTATTTTAATCCGCCACTTATTATAAACAAAGAAGAAATGGAGCTTGCGGTTCGTGTGTGTGCAGAATGTATAGAAGAAGTTATGCAGAACAATGTAAAATTTTCTTAAGGTGAGGTTAAAATGAAGTATAACGTTAAAATGCGGGCGGAAAAAGATGGACGGCATATTTCAGGTGCGGAACGTATTGTGGGTGAAAATGAAATTGAAAGTGCCCTGCATGACCTTGTGGAAAGGGCTAAAGAACATCCAAATGGGGAAGCAGAGAATATTACCATTAAAATTTATAAAATCAAGCGGGAAATCATAACAATTCCCCCATTGAACATCACCGAATCACAAATTCGCAGTCCGGAAGAGGCCAGGGCACTGCTCAGCAAAGAGCTTGAGAACCTGGGGCTGTCAAGCAAAGAAATTTTGAATTTATTTTATTCACTAAAAAGTATGCGTGGAGCAGTGCTGCTTGATACCAAAACATTAAAACGCCTCGAACCAAAACAGGAAAGAGGCATTCGCGCCACCTGTATGGACTATGAAGGAAATGCCGGCAGTGCAAAAAACCATTTCAAAGAAGCGCTGTGCCTTGCCAGCAAGGTGGCAAGCTGCCCTTATATTATAGGTGAATTATGTGCATCAGATGATGCAGAATATACAACAGGGTATTTTGCATCATCTAAGCGTGGCTACATAAGGATTCCCAACATCAAGCAGAAAGGCGATGTAAGGGGAGGCAGAATATTTTTATTCAGTGGTGAACAGGAAAATGTGAAGGAATGTATCGATTATATCGAAAATCATCCTGTTTTTGTAAAGTGAAACCGTGCAAGGAGTGAACATCGAATCATGGACTTTAATAAAAATCTGACTGAATTGAAAGAGAACAATTTATATAGAACATTCAATACAATTTCAGCACCACAAGAAAAACAGACTATTATCAATGATAAGCAAGTGTTACTCTTTTCATCCAACAGCTACCTGGGGATTTCAAATAATGAAATGGTTAAGAAAAAAGTGATCAGGGCCGTGGATGAGTATGGTACGGGGGCGGGTGGATCACGGCTGACCACTGGAAATTATGATCTGCACATGCGATTAGAACGTCTGTTATCAGGATTTAAAGAGAGTGACGCCTCGATTGTTTTCAATTGTGGATATATGGCTAACGTGGGAACACTTTCCTCTTTATGCAAGGAAAGTGATGTGATTTTCAGTGACGCTTTAAATCATGCGAGTATCATTGACGGATGCCGTTTATCCAAAGCCAAAACAGTGATTTATGCTCATAATAATATCAATGATCTAAAAGCAAAAATAGATGAAATCCGTCCAAAAAGCGGAATAATCATTACTGACAGCGTTTTTAGCATGGATGGTGACATTGCCCGTCTGCCGGATTTAGCGCAAATAGCCCGGGACAATAATCTTTTGCTCATGGCGGATGATGCACATGCCACAGGCGTTATCGGCAAGACAGGACGAGGAGGTGCAGAATATTTTGGCATGGCGCATGATGATATTGATATTGTTATGGGCACGCTGAGTAAAGCAGTGGCAAGCGAAGGCGGATTTGTTTGTGGCAGTACCCAGTTATGTGACTATTTAAAAAATACAGCTCGAAGCTTTATCTTCTCAACAGCACTATCTCCTGCAACCATTGCTGCAGCAATAGGTGGTATTGAGCATATACTTACCCACCCTGAGATTATTCGCAGACTGCAGGATAACATTTCTTATTTTGTCGATCAGCTCAATAACAACGGGATAAAAGCGGCCAGTGAAACTGCCATCATACCAATCATCATTGGGGACGAAAGAAAGGCAACAAAAGCCAGTGAAGCGCTTTTTGACAGGGGCATTTTTGTCCCATGCATTCGTTATCCTACCGTAAAAAAAGGCGAAGCACGCCTAAGGTTCACACTGATGTCAAACCATACTCATAGTGATATGGACTATGCAGTCAGCTGCTTGAAAAATGTTCTTGAACAAATTGAATCATGGAATTAGATTATCATTTGGTGTGAATTGAGGGCAAAACAAGCAGATCTACATCTGCTTCCCCAAAAGGTATGATAGTAATTGATGAAACTACTACTAAGCTGCCCGATATATAAAATATCGTGGTTTTCGGACTTCTGGAGTTTTGTGCCGTTTTTAGAATTAATGAAGCACTTTTCTACTTTCCCAAGCGTCAAACACAGCTTCCTTCTTAGATAGAAAGTTGTGTTTGTTAAATAATATTATTTTGACGTTTTTTCATCTCTTTTATAATTAATTCGTTTAAATATGAATCATCAAAGATGTCTGTATTTATTTCTTTAATAATTTGTTTTAATCTCGTGAAACTTAGTTTCTCAAGCTTAACAGAGTAAAATGATGTCATTAGTTCCAATTGATCATCTTGTAATAAACCAATTGATGTCATTCTGTTTTTTACTGATTCTAGCGGCATCAAATTTGCTACTAAATCCAAATTCATTATGGGGATTGCAAATTCAACAAAATCCTCATAGTCTATAATTTCAACAGCTTTTTCATCCAATCTTGCTTGGACTATAATGTTTCCATTGCGTAGTATTAGTGGTTCAAAATCAGTTTTACTTGCTATTTTTTCTGATGCAGTGGCTAATTCCTCACCTATTGTACGCTTATTATCCAGTGTCTTCATACAATCAAGATGAAAAGTTCCTCCGCTCAAATCAAAGAATTTATGCCATTTGGGCATATGAGGAAAATGAAATTTGGGGTCACTTTTTTTA
>Ga0153941_1001006_pt1 | contig 11683 bp, 10 predicted proteins | sample TSNJ025MetaG_FD_104733 | JGI IMG/M metagenome (GOLD analysis project Ga0153941, IMG submission 104733) | Attine ant fungus gardens microbial communities from New Jersey, USA - TSNJ025 MetaG | ecosystem: Host-associated > Fungi > Mycelium > Unclassified | place: USA: New Jersey, Brendan T. Byrne...
AATTACGCCAATCACTAAGGAACAGTCTTTACCTATCAAAAACGGTACCCTCCGTTTTGTGCAGATACCAACTACAGTTTCCTTTAAAAATTTACCTTTTCCCAGCAAACGAACCATATACTCACCATCGACCATCAGCGCTCCTTTCCTCATTGCCGATGGTCGAGTTGCAAAAACACCATGGCATTTGTTGGTAAGAGAGAGTCAGCCCATGCATTCAACTTCTACAAATAAAACGATCCAGCAAGCTTTCATTTATCGAAAAAATGGTAGTGATTTTCCTATCTCCTCTTTAGCAACCGAAGTTTATCAATACACCGCAACGGACGATAACAATGTAGAAATTCCTTGGAACCAACAAAATGGACTTTTTTTAAGCGTTGCTCCTGACCTTAACTTAACGGTCAAAGAATCTTACACTGCCGAATTACAATGGATTCTTTCTGATACACCCCTCTAATTAGGATTTAGCTTTTTTAAAAGTTAAAAATAAACAAGAAAGAAGGAATAAAAAATGAAAAAGATCGTGCGCATTTCAAGCATTTTGTTCGTTGCTACGCCTCTTATGCTTTTAAATAGTCCAAAAGTTGAAGCAGCTCAAGTCGCTTCTATTCAATCCAACGCTGATATTACGTTTACTCTTGATAATACTGTCACGCCACCTGTCAACCCGACGAACCCTTCTCAGCCTGTGACACCTAATCCTGCTGATCCTCATCAACCTGGTACAGCCGGCCCCCTTAGTATTGACTATGTTTCAAATATCCATTTTGGATCAAAACAAATTCAAGCCGGAACAGCGATCTATTCGGCACAACTGGATCAAGTGCAAAATAGTACTGGCGATTTAATTAGCGTGCCAAACTATGTCCAAGTAACTGACAAACGTGGTCTAAATCTTGGCTGGAAATTATCAGTTAAACAGAGTGCGCAATTTGCTACAAGTGATTCAACACCCGCTGTTTTGGATAATGCGTCCTTGACCTTTTTAGCAGCAACACCCAATTCAACACAGTTACTTTCTTTGGCGCCATTAACGGTCCCAGTAACCTTGGATCCAACTGGTGCCGCCACTTCTCCTGTGGCGACTGCCGCTCTTTCAACAGGAATGGGCACTTGGACATTAGCTTTTGGTAGCGGAGCGACCGCTGCTCAAGGCATTCAATTAACTGTTCCTGCGACAACGAAAAAAGTTGCAGCTAAACAATATAAAACAACGCTTACTTGGATTTTGGATGATACACCACTTTAAAAGAAAACAAACAAGGTATTGCATGAAGTTGTTTCATGCAATACCTTGTTATAAAAAATTGTCAAAAAGGAGTGCACACTATGAATCAGCAGCTTTTTAAATGGCTCCATGCTATTAGCGTCATCATTTTTTTATTTTTTATTGGCTCTTATTCTGTAGAAGCAAGCGAAATGACTTTTTCTGTAAAAGCCATTTTACCCGACAATCAACGAACCAAAGAAACAAGTTATTTTGATTTACGTGTCGCTCCAAACCAAACACAAAAGCTACAAATCGAACTAACGAATCAAACAGCCAACGACATTACCGTGCTAGCTTCAGCCAATGCAGCGATTACTAATGATAATGGCTTGGCAGATTATTCTCATGCTGAAACAAAAAAAGATCCATCTGCACCTTTTACCTTTAATGAGATTGCGCAATTACCAAAAGAAATCTACCTACCTAAACACTCAACCAAGACTGTTGAATGTCAGCTTACTTTACCGGAAAAACCATTTAATGGGTATGTTTTAGGAGGACTCTACTTTGAACAAAAGTCAGATGAACAACCTGCTCACTCAGAAAACGGCGTGGCCATCAATAATCGTTTTTCTTATGTAGTCGGTGTCTTACTTAGTGAAACAGATGAACCTGTTCAGCCAAAATTATCTTTAAATGAAGTAAAAACCGATCAAGCTAACGGTCGTAACCGCGTATTAATGAATCTCCAAAACAAACAAGCGGCTATGATTAAAAAATTACAAGTCGATGCCTCTTTATATTATGAAAAAGAAGCTAAACCTCGCTACGAAAATCACCAAGAGTCGTTAACAATGGCCCCTAATACAAATTTTAATTATCGAATTGACTTAAAGGAACAACCTTTTGTTCCTGGAAATTATACTGTAAAAATCAAAGCAAACGATGGCTATCAAGACTATTCGTGGGAAAAACACTTAGTCATCCAAGAAAAAGAAGCTAAAAAATACAATGCTACCGCCGTCAACCTCCCACCTGAAAAACACACCAATTTCCCTTGGAAACTGGTGAGTAGCATCACGCTAGTTTTTCTATTCATTTTGGGAAGCACGATTTATTATTTCAAGAAAAAAATACGTGAAGCGCAACAATAAAAAAGCACATCGACAATTGTCGATGTGCTTTCATAATCGCTTAATTATTTTGTATATTCTTCAACTAATGTAACGACTTCTTCCATCGTGTCGCATTCTTTTAATGCGCGGTCAGCAAGTTCAGCCATTTTAGTTGTGTCTAGACGTTTCATCAAGCTACGTGTTTTAAGGATAGATGTAGCACTCATTGAGAACTCATCTAAGCCCATACCCAATAGTAATGGAACAGCTGTTTGATCGCCCGCCATTTCACCACACATACCAGCCCATTTACCTTCAGCGTGTGCTGCATCAATTACATTTTTAATTAAACGTAAGATTGATGGGTTGTATGGTTGGTATAAGTAAGAAACGCGTTCGTTCATACGGTCTGCCGCCATTGTGTATTGGATTAAGTCGTTGGTTCCAACACTAAAGAAGTCTACTTCTTTGGCAAATTTATCAGCTAATACGGCAGCTGCTGGAATTTCAATCATAATACCTACTTGGATATCGTTTGAAACTTCAACACCTTCGTTGACTAATTTTTGTTTTTCGTCTTCAAAGATTGCTTTCGCTGCTCTAAATTCTTTCAAAGTAGCAACCATTGGGAACATGATACGTAAGTTACCATGAACAGACGCACGTAATAATGCACGCATTTGTGTACGGAACATGCCGTCACCTAGTTCTGATAAGCTAATACGTAATGCACGGTAACCTAAGAATGGGTTCATTTCGTGTGGTAATGTTAGGTAAGGAAGCTCTTTGTCCCCACCAATATCCATTGTACGAACCACAACTGGTTTTCCTTCCATTCCTTCAAGAACTGCTTTATACGCTTGGTATTGGTCCTCTTCAGTTGGAAAGTCAGATGAATCCATGTATAAGAATTCTGTACGATATAAACCAACAGCTTCGCCGCCGTTTTTGTGTACGCCTTCTAAATCTTTTGGTGTACCAATGTTTGCAGCTAACTCAACATGTTTGCCGTCAGCTGTCACTGTTTCTGCATTTTTTAGTTTATCCCATTCTGCTTTTTGATCTGCATAAGCTTTTGCTTCTGCTTCAAATTCAGATTTTTCAGCATCTGTTGGGTCAATAATAACATCCCCAATGATTCCGTTCACTGCTAAAATATCGCCTGCTTTTACTTTGTCAGTAATTTCTTTTGTACCAACGATTGCAGGGATTTCTAACGAACGAGCCATGATTGCTGAGTGAGAAGTACGTCCGCCGATGTCTGTAACAAAGGCTTTAACATACGTACGGTCTAATTGTGCAGTATCACTAGGTGTTAAGTCATGGGCAACCACGATTACTTCTTCGTTAATCATTGAAGGATTTGGAAGAGTCACACCTAATAAATGTGCTAAGATACGTTTGGCAACGTCACGAATATCTGCTGCACGCTCTTGCATGTAAGCATTATCGTCCATTGCTTCAAACATACCAATATACATATCCGTAACTTCTTTCAAGGCAGCTTCTGCATTGACTTTGTTGTCTTGGATATTTTGTTTGATTTGACCAACCATTTCTGGGTCAGATAAAACCATTAAATGAGCATCGAAAACTTGCGCTTCTGCTTCACCAAGGCTTTGAGCTGCTTTGTCGCGAATTGCTTGCAACTCTTCAGTAGATTTTGCTAAAGCATCGTCTAAGCGAGTTGCTTCTGCATCAGTATCTTCTACGGAAGTTTTGTTGAAAGACAAGTCAGGTTGAACTAGCAGGTAAGCTTTAGCAACAGCAACGCCATCACTTGCGGCAATCCCTTTTAGCATCTCAGACATTATTCAGCCAATCCTTCTTTTTGTAATGTTTCAACGATTGCTGCCATTCCTTCAGCTTCGTCAGCACCATCAACAGTGATTGTTACGTCAGAACCTTGACCAACGCCTAAAGACATAACGCCCATGATTGATTTTAAGTTAACAGATTTACCTTTGTATTCTAAGTTAATATCTGAGTTAAATTTGCTTGCAGTTTGTACTAATAAAGTAGCTGGACGTGCGTGAATTCCTGTTTCTGCTACAATGTGAAATTCTTTCTTTTCCATATAAATCGGTCTCCTTCGTAAATAAAAAATTTTTATGTTAGGGTTTTCCTTTCTTGATACGCTAAAATCAAACGTCTACTCGAAAAAAGACCCTTTCAGTTTCTAAGATTACCATTTTTTTCTATCTTACACAACACTTTTTGCTTAAATTTCGTGATGTTTTGCACTGACTATTCTTCCTCTTTTTGGTAACGATAAATGATTCGTCCATTTAACCCCGCTTCTCCAACAATTTCCGCGCGGTCAGGCAAAGAAATCCAAGCATCACGAAATTGGAAAAATTCATTTTGCTCCACGATTAATTCAGAGATTTCTCCAGCTTTTAATGAAGCAATTTTTTCTACAAAAGGATTTTCAGCCATTTATTTCACCACTCTTTCTCTTAAATATCAACTCTTATAGTTTACTTGAAAATGGCGCAATTGTCTGTAAAAAAATCGAATCTTTGCCTTTTTTTAAACAAGGTCTTTTACTTGATTCTCTTACAAAAAATGCTATAATAACTTCAAAGGTCAAAAATGGTCAAGTAGTTTTATAGACAGAATTTATTCCTGCTATCTAGTACTTGGCTGGTTTGAGGAAAAATGGTCTGTTTACTAGAAATAATAGAGCAAACAACTATTTTTCTGGCCTCAGTTATTTTGAAAGGATGTGTTTCATTCAATGATTTGTCAAAATTGTCAACAAAATGAAGCAACAATTCATTTATATGCAAATGTGAATGGTCAAAGAAAACAACTGGACTATTGCCAAAGCTGCTATCAAAAATTAAAAAATCAAGCAAATAATTCCCCTCAAAATATGGGACAAGACCCTTTTGGCTTTGGGAGTTTAGACGATTTATATCGTTCTCTTTCTCGCCAAATGCAACAAGGTAATCCTTATGAACAACAAACACCACCCACTCAATTTGGTGATGGTGGTAATGGAGGTCAACCCCCTCGCGGAGGCGCTGGCGCTGGTCAAGGTTTACTAGGCGAGTATGGGATTAACATCACCGAAGCGGCACGCCAAGGAGATATCGATCCTGTGGTAGGACGTGATCAAGAAATTAAGCGTGTCATTGAAATCTTAAATCGCCGTACAAAAAACAACCCCGTTTTAATCGGTGAACCAGGTGTTGGTAAAACAGCCGTTGTCGAAGGTTTAGCCCAAAAAATTGTCGATGGCGATGTGCCCCAAAAATTATTGGACAAAGAAGTCATTCGTTTAGATGTGGTTTCACTTGTTCAAGGAACTGGTATTCGCGGACAATTTGAAGAACGGATGCAAAAATTGATTGAAGAAATCACTGAAGCTGAAAATGTCATTTTATTTATTGATGAAGTCCATGAAATTGTGGGTGCTGGTGCTGCTGGTGATGGCAATATGGATGCTGGCAATATTTTAAAACCAGCCTTAGCACGTGGTGAATTACAATTAGTCGGTGCCACAACTTTAAATGAGTACCGTATTATTGAAAAAGATGCTGCCTTAGAACGTCGGATGCAACCAGTCCAAGTAGATGAGCCAACCGTTGCCGAAACCATAACGATTTTACATGGTTTGCAAAAACGTTATGAAGATTATCATCATGTTAAATATACAGATGAAGCGATTAACGCAGCAGCAAACTTATCCAATCGTTACATTCAAGATCGCTTTTTACCAGATAAAGCGATTGACTTGTTAGATGAATCTGGTTCAAAAATGAATCTAACTATCCAACTCGTCGATCCAAAAACAATTGATAAAAAATTAGCAGAAGCGGAACAACAAAAACAACAAGCTTCCGCAGAAGAAGATTTTGAAAAAGCGGCTTATTATCGTGATCAAATCAATAAATTACAAGCAATGAAAGAAAAACAAATCAGCGATGAAGAAACACCCGTCATCACTGAAAAAGATATTGAAGCCATTGTGGAACAAAAAACTGGCATTCCTGTCGGTGACTTAAAAGAAAAAGAACAAACCCAATTGAAAAATTTAGCTGTTGACTTAAAAGCTCATGTTGTCGGACAAGATGATGCCGTCGATAAAGTAGCTAAAGCGATTCGTCGCAATCGTGTAGGCCTAGGCAAACAAAACCGCCCAATTGGTTCCTTCTTATTTGTTGGCCAACAGGCGTTGGTAAAACAGAATTAGCAAAACAATTAGCTTTTGAGCTATTCGGTTCAGAAGATTCGATGGTTCGTTTTGATATGAGTGAGTATATGGAAAAACACAGTGTTTCTAAACTGATTGGTTCTCCTCCAGGCTATGTTGGGTATGACGAAGCTGGACAACTCACAGAAAAAGTCCGTCGTAATCCTTATAGTTTAATTTTATTGGATGAAATTGAAAAAGCGCATCCTGATGTTTTACACATGTTTTTACAAATTCTCGACGATGGTCGTTTAACAGATGCACAAGGTCGTACGGTCAGCTTTAAAGACACCATCATTATCATGACAAGTAATGCTGGAACAGGAGCTGTGGAAGCCAACGTTGGCTTTGGCGCTGCCCGTGAAGGTGTGACTAAATCTGTTTTAGGTCAATTGAACAACTTCTTCACCCCCGAATTCCTTAACCGTTTCGATGGTATTATCGAATTCAAAGCATTAAGCAAAGAAAACCTGATGAACATTGTCAGCTTGATGTTAGAAGAAGTAAATGGCTTATTAGCTAAACAAAAATTACACATTGAGGTTCCAACAGAAGTCAAAGAGAAACTCGTTGATTTAGGTTATGATCCTGCAATGGGCGCTCGTCCTTTACGTCGAACAATTCAAGAACAAATTGAAGACGGCATTGCTGAATACTATCTAGATCATCCTGAAAATCATCAATTAGTCGCAGCGTTAGATAACGAAGGTAAAATTATCGTAACTGGCGCACAAGAAGTGACTAAAACAGAAACTTCAACATCTGACCAAGCAGAATAATCAAAAATCCACACGCATTAATAACAATGCGTGCGGATTTTTTTATGCTTTTCACTTTTTATTTTCATCAAAAAAAACTATAATAGAAGAAAGATATTCGTATACTTGTTCCTCATAGAAAAAATTCAATCTGGAACTCCTGTACATAATTGGAAACGCTCTTTTGCAGCACACAACTATAATGAGGTGATAAAATGAAATTAGTGAATGTGACCAATAGCTACAAACAATTAGTAAATAAACAATTGGAAAACACGGATGCTTACTTTGTAAAAGTCTACTCAGCAGGAAACACGACCGCTGTCTATTCAGAAGCAGCTCACCATGTGGAAGTTCTGATTATGAATAAAAATCGTCGCATTCGTCCGACAGAAGTAAAAGAAATTTTAGCAAAACTGTTAAAACGATTACCTAAAGAGGCTTATGACCCAGATGAAATTTCTATCATTGAGTTAAACCATGTGACCGAAGTGTCTGTTCCATTAAAAGTTTCCCTCATGGAAAACTAGAAAAACTGCCGAAGTTTCCCCACTTCGGCAGTTTTTTAATTTATTGTGACGTTATTTTTTTTACAAGCCTTTGATAATTTTCCGACCAGGCTTCCTCATTTGTCGGACTGACTAATTTGTTTTCCTCGATTGCTTTTTTTCTTAAGTCATCCACTTCTTTTTTGAAATTTTCTCCCGATTTTTGAGCATAATCTTTAGAAAAATATTTTGATTGGCGAGAATAAGCCTTCAGTTTCGCATCTTTAATCTCTTCTTCTGTATCTGCAAAATATTCATCATAACGAAGATCGGTTATTTTCCCTGAATCTTTTAACGTAATAACCGTTAAACGTCCAGAAAGCCCCTCCCCAAAATCTTCTGTTAGACTTGTATAATGTTCTTTTGAAGGTTCTTTGATTTCCTTGGCTAAAGCCCTAGCAGCAGGAAGATAACCATTATTAGCGCTATTGGATTGACCTTTGGCTGTCTGGAATGCGCCATCTAGACGATTTTCAGCAACCATTTGATTTTCTAGAAAAGTCATCGTATTAACAACGGTCACTAACGATTGATCAGTTCGGGCGTTGTTCGCTTGAAAATTTGCATAGCCGGATAAACGTTTTGTCACTCCTGCCCATTCTTCAGAATAATAGTTTTTAGGTCCACGTTCATCAAATTCTACTAACTGAATTTGTTGATCCTTAACAACGACATCAATTAAAGCCGTATAGCCGCCATCAAACACGACTTCATGATGATAATAATCCCCTTGAACTTCCCCGATTTCTGGACGACCTGACCAATACATCTTCTGAGCTTTTTCTTCTGGACTAATTCCTGATTGTCCATTATTAGCTTCTACTGTAGCGCCAGAAACAGCATCAACTTCAAAGGTATGTCCATTACGCTCATAACTCACTTTGGCAGCACTCTCCTTCGGTTGATCATTCGTGTTTGTCTGCTCCTCCTGCTTTACAGAAGTGGCATTAGTGGCTGCCGAGGCACCACTCGTTACTTGGACTGCTTCTGCTTCAGTACTTTCTTTCATTTTTTCAGTTCGTTGATCTGGTTGGCACCCCATTAAAATAATCATTGAACAAAATAACCCGACAACTATCTTTTTAGTTTTCATTTTTCCTCCTTTCAAAACTCATTGAATTACCATTTAATTTTAATATAAGTAGAATGAAAAGTATAGCTAAGAAATCGTTTTTTCTTCATACGGCGATAAACTTAACTGTCCAGATAAATACTCACCTAAATAGATTTCCTGTAATCTTTGGAATCCTTGTTCTTGGATTTGCGTTAATAGCCAGTGCTCATCTTTTTTGATTAACTCTAGGACATCCATGTTGGCTTGACCGTCCACAATAATCGGATAACGAATACTTTCATCGCCATATTCGACGATTGTTAATTGACCATTTTGTTCTAAAACCGCCCGTTTAACAAGCTGGACTTCATAAATACCATTTGCTCGTAATTTAAACATTAGATCATTTGCAGAAATACCATTTTTCAAACATTCCTTCACCACAACCTGTCCATCCTTGATTAAAGTAATGGGTTTACCATCCACAATTTGCTTCACATAGCGATTGTGTTCTTTTGCAAATTTTAAAATTAAGACTAATAATGTCCACAAAATTAACACTAATACAAATTGGAGCACCGTAATTGAATCATTATAAATAACACCACCAATAATGCCCCCCAATACATAGTTTTGCACTTGGTCCATAGCCGATGTGGGCGCCAAATTGCCTTTTCCCATCAAATTAATTTGGACAATTAAACAAATAATACCTAAAGCAAATTTAATAATAATTGGACTATAAAACTGCATTAATTTTCCCTCACTTTACTTTATGATTTCAATCGTTGGTGTTAATAAATACGTTTCTTGTAATGTATAAGACTGCTGATCCGTACTTAAACTCATTTTATAAAACACTTCGTCAATTTTAACTATGGTTCCGTCAGCCAATTGTGTACCATTGACATAAACTTTTTCTGGAGAAACATTTTTTTCCTGTGCCACTTGTTCGACAAAATGTACCATTTGTGAAGATTGTGAATGCTGATTTTGGTTCAGTTGATAATTGGAATATTGAACCCCTAAAACAAATAATAATGATAAAAAAATAATAATACTTAATTCACGATATTTCGTTTGAATTTGATGTCGCACATAAAAACTAAACACAATGACTAGCCCGATTAACAAAGCAAAAATAAAAAAATACTTTAAGTAATCATTTAAATTAGATTGGCTTTTTAAATACTCGATGCCATAAAAATTCATGTTCTTGTCCACTCCTTGATAGGTTAGTTATAATAAGTATTCTATCTCAAAAAAAACAATCACGCCTGCTTTAGTGCCTTATAAGAAGAAAAAGCTCAGCGCAATCATCTTGAGAATGACTGCGCCGAGCTTCAATCTTCTAAAGATTCAGCTACTGATTGATTACAAATTAATTTTACATCAAACTTTTCAGTTCAACATCTGGATATTTATCCGCAAACCAGCGTTCCGCAAATTGGTTTTCAAATAAGAACAATGGTTGATCGAAACGGTCCCGTGCCAAAATGTTTCGGCTAGAGCTCATGCGTTCATCTAAATCTTCTGGATTAATCCAGCGGGCAATTTTAGAACCCATTGGCGTCATTACCACTTCAGCATTGTATTCATTGGACATTCGGTATTGGAAAACTTCAAACTGCAATTGACCTACTGCGCCAATGATATATTCTTCCGTTAAATATGTTTTGTATAATTGAATGGCTCCTTCTTGAACCAGTTGGTAAATTCCTTTATGGAAAGATTTTTGTTTCATTACGTTTTTGGCAGTCACTTTCATGAATAATTCAGGGGTAAATGACGGCAACTCTTCATATTGAACATTCATTTTCCCTTCATACAAAGTATCGCCAATTTGGTAATTTCCTGTGTCATACACGCCGATAATATCGCCTGCAACAGCTTCTGTGACGTTTTCGCGGGCATCCGCCATAAATTGTGTCACGTTACTTAATTTGACTTTTTTGCCTGTTCTACCTAAGGTCACGTCCATGCCTCTTTCAAAAACACCTGAACAAATTCGAACAAAGGCAATTCGATCACGATGGGCTGGGTTCATATTCGCTTGAATTTTAAAGACAAAGCCTGAAAATTCTTTTTCATAAGGACTTACTTCGCCACCCTCTTCTGTTTTATGCGCATGTGGCGCAGGCGCAAATTGTAAGAAGGTTTCTAAAAATGTTTGAACCCCAAAGTTTGTCAAAGCAGAACCGAAGAAGACTGGCGTTTGATCACCACGAGCGATTTTTTCCTCGCTAAATTCATCGCCTGCTTCTACCAATAACTCAACATCTTCCAACACTTGTTGATAAACGCTGTTATTGTGCAATGGTAAATCGCTTGGGATATCGCCATCTTTTAAAGGAATAAAACGCTCCCCGCCATTATTTTCTGGACGATATAATTCCACACGTTCATTATAAATATCGTATAGACCTTCTAGGCCTTTTCCCATACCAATTGGCCAGTTCATTGGATAAGATTCAATATCCAATAGTTCTTCCAATTCTTCTAAAAGTTCCAATGGTTCCCGTCCGTCACGGTCCAATTTGTTAATAAAAGTAAAAATTGGAATACCACGTTTTTTAACAACTTGGAAAAGTTTTTTCGTTTGTGCTTCAATCCCTTTGGCACTATCAATAACCATCACAGCACTATCCACGGCCATTAAGGTCCGATACGTATCCTCTGAGAAATCCTCATGCCCTGGGGTGTCCAAGATATTAATCCGTTTGTCTTGATAGTCAAATTGCATCACAGAACTCGTTACCGAAATTCCCCGTTGTTTTTCAATTTCCATCCAGTC
>Ga0153941_1001009_pt1 | contig 11682 bp, 9 predicted proteins | sample TSNJ025MetaG_FD_104733 | JGI IMG/M metagenome (GOLD analysis project Ga0153941, IMG submission 104733) | Attine ant fungus gardens microbial communities from New Jersey, USA - TSNJ025 MetaG | ecosystem: Host-associated > Fungi > Mycelium > Unclassified | place: USA: New Jersey, Brendan T. Byrne...
TCGGAGGTATTCTTGCCACTGTAGCTGATAAATGTATTTTGGAAGATTGTAAATATTTTGACTCAGTTAGCCGTGGCGAAGGTGAATACTTAATAACAGAGTTAGCATACAAATTGCTTTATGCATTGCCTATTGTTGATATTAATTCACTTACATATCGAAAAGGGGGGGATGTGGTCAGAAATTCTTCACGAAAACGTATTGCAAATTTGGATGAAGTTCCTCAAGCTTTTAGAAATGAAATGCACGAATTAAAGGAAAGAGGGTTGCCACAACTTACATCAGCATATATGTTTACATCAAGAGGATGCTTTGGAAATTGTAGTTTCTGCTGTGTACATCAATTGTTAGGTAATCATATTGTCTATAAACGTAGTCCCGAAAATGTTGTAAATGAAATTGCAGACATTGTAACCAACTATGGAATTGATGAGTTTTATTTTATAGATGATTTGTTTATTATGCCATCTAAACAAGGAGAAGTATGGATTGACAAGTTTTGTAGACTACTAGATGAAATGAATTTGAAAATTAAATTTCATATTGAAGTACGTGCAGATACAGTTAGATGCGATTTGATTAAAAAAATGATTAATCATGGTTTATTTCGTATCTTTATTGGAGCAGAGGCTGGTTGCAATAGTGTGCTTAAAAGATATAATAAAATGTGTACTGTAGAACAAAACAATATGGCGTTATATGAGCTAGAGCAGTCAGGTATACCAAAATCTCAAATTGAGTTGGGTTATATAATGTTCGAAGCCGCAATGACATATGAAGAACTCAAAGAGAATTATTATTGGTTAAAAGAATCTGGATTAAGTACGGTACAAAATCTACAAAATAGAATGAATGTATATTATGGAACACAAATGTATTACGATTTAATCCAAAGATTCAATTTGATTCCTCCTAAATTTGGAGAAAGTTGGATTAATAATTTCTATATGGATAGGGATGTGGAAATTGTTGAAGTAACACTAAGGCGTTTTCGAAAAAAACTCTATAAAGACAACACAGGATTGCTTTGTAACTTTTTCGAAGTGTTAGATAGATATAAAAATGAGGTAGGATTCTTTGGATATACACTACAAAATGAAGAGAAAGGAACAGATGGCATTCATTATTCTATACTTTATGCAATATATAGGTTTTTAAGTAGCGAAGAACGTGAAATTTATAATGATATTTTCGAAAATTGTTTTGATTTCATTGAAAGTAAATCATCACAATTTGAGGATTTTGAATTATTATTAGCAGAGAAAATTGAAATGAGAGCTTCCAATTTGAGCCAGGCTACTAATTTTTTTGCTAAGATAATTGATGCTTTTAACAGCGGATGTTTAAATGTATGTCAGACAGAAGATGTGTTTTATATTTATGCTGATTCACATACTTATTTTGAAGTTATTTTATTAGAAACATTGAAGGATAAATTTACTAGCAATGTTGCTCTTAGATTTCTTTAACTTTTAAATTATAACAACAAAAGCATTTTGCCCTAAGTTCTACAATAAATCTTATTAAGTGATAACGTACATGAAAGAGACTAGGTGATTTATGGATATTACTAGAGAAATTATTGGAGTTTTACTATCATTGCTATATGTTTTTGCGGTGTTACTCATTACAGAAACTTACGCTAAAAAGAAGAAAAATATTAAGAAAGGAAATACAAGAAAAACAATTCATATTTTAATATCGCACTATGTTTTCATTGTATACTTTTTTAATAGTTCAGTTTGGTTTGCGGTTATTCCTTCTTTGCTTTTTATCGTTGTCAACACTCTGTCAAGAAAATATAATCTTATAAAATCGATGGAAAGAAGTGATAATAATGATTCTTTAGGTACAATATGGTATTCTGTATCAGCAACACTAGTTGTTGTGTGTGCTTACTTACTTAATATTAAAGAAATTTTACTCATAAGCATGCTGATTTTAGGTTATGGGGACGGAATGGCTGCGTTAATAGGCATAAAATATGGTAAACATAAAATACTAACATCTACAAAAACATTTGAAGGCACATTAACAATGTTTTGTACTACTGCAATTTTATATAGCGCTTATCAATATATTATATATGAAAAGTTTGAATTAAGGTTAATCCTTAGTATATGTATTTTGGCTACATTTTGTGAATGTATAGCAAAAAAGGGCTTAGATAATCTATTAATTCCCATAACAATTTCGTTAATACTAACATATTACCATTTTGTTCCAGATTGTGTTGCTACTATATTTATTATAAGTATAATTGTATTATTTATGGTGTTAGTTTGAAAATGGGTCGGTAATAAAAATAACTCATCAGTAAACTGCATAAAAACTGGGTGTTCAAATTGGAAATCATAGTTTCCAACCCACTTTCAAACTAACACCTTATTTATTTTTATTGTTTGGATTATTGGAGCATTAACTTTATCTGCTTGCATTATGACTATATTAATGATGACTCTAGTATATTTGTCAGTAGGTATAGTTCCTTTGATTGGAATAGTTGTATTCCTCATTTTCTCATCTATTATTTCTATTCCATCTAATGTTTCAAAAAATAATGCTCGACAACTACATAAGCGTAGTGGTGTACGCTCATGTATTCAGGTTTTGGCTAATGGTTCGGTAACAGTTATATTATCAATTATTTTTTATTTCACAAAATTGGATGCTGTTTGGTTTGGAATATTTGTCAGCTTGGCAGTCGCTTCATCAGATACATTCTCTTCTGAAATAGGAATGCTTAGTAAGAAAACTCCTGTTTCAATATTAACCTTTAAGAGAATTAATACAGGTCTGTCTGGTGGTATTACATTTCTTGGCATATTAGGAAGTTTTATCGGTGCAGCTGTTGTTGGAAGTGTTATATTATCTTCTAGAATAGAAATGTTTATGGGTATAGTTATTTTTGGAGTTATTGGCTCAATAATTGACAGTATTATCGGCGCTACATTACAAATAAAGTATATAACTTTAGAAGGAGTAATTACTGAAAAAGAGTTTTACAATGAAGAGAAACTAAAGGTTTATAGTGGGATAACGTGGATGAACAATGATTATGTAAACTTCATAAGTATCTTATTAACAACATTTCTATCGATTTTTATATATCAACTATTTTCATAATTAGATACTGTTTCAAAAAACATCTGTTATGTACTAATATACAATTAGGAGATTTGATATGAACACAATAATTATTCACCTCGAAAGCATTAGCATGATGCAACTTCAACAATTTCCAAATTTGTATTTCATGTTATATAATTTGCCAATTAAACGATGTTGGTTTAATAAATTTTATTCAACTTGCACTTCGACAATAATGGCGATTGCTGATATGCTATCGGGTGATTTAAGTAGATATGAGAAATCTATTTCACCATCTTATCTAACAGATAGTAAACCCCATAACTTATTACTTAATGAAGTAACTCCAATTAATAAAGCTTTTTTTTATCCAAATTTCTGGAATGAAGATGATGCTTTGGCATTACGACATCTTTTTTCAGACTTGACTTTCTTTTATGATTATTCATTATTTAGAAAAGAAATAGAAATTTTCATGCGAAAGAATGATAATTTCACTTTGTTTATTTATGATGGAAGTAGCAGTTTAGCAATGTTAGAAGATGCAGAATTTAATAGCAGATCCTATTTAGAACATTGGTATAATGGTAAGTTACGTACTATTGAAACCGTCTATTTCGTAATAGAGACATTGTTTACATGTAAATTGCAGGACAAAGTACAACTTCTTATTTATGGTGACCATGGGAATGATTTTTTGACTCACAAATCAGGAGGAGGGCATACACATTGTTTTGAACCTTACAATAATTTAATTCATGTTCCTCTTATATATTATCATCCATTGCTAGAAAGCCACCAAGTTGAAAATGTTTTAAGCATGGAAACTTTACACGCCTTACTAATTAATGGATTAAGTTGTAATATTAATGATAATTTTTTTACACAATTTCTTGATAAGCAAGAGTCGTTTGCATTTGCCAGAAATCTTTACTCAAATCAAAGCGGTGTTGATATGAAATTAAAAAAAGCATATTCTATAACGGATGGTATATACAACTTAATTGTATCATGTGAGGGGGTTAAAATGTATGCTAGTAATTTTGACCCGACAAACCACTGCAATTTGCTTAGTTATTTTTTAATGCAACCTAATGGTATGTTAGAATACCAGCATTTTTGTGTGAGTGAAAATATGCCAAAACAGTTTACATTTGTTATCAATCAAAAGCGTGCGCTTGAAATAATTGATGCATACACTATTCTTCAATCTAAGTTGCATGAAGCAATCAAGACAGTGAGTGAAGAAGCTAATATGTATTTATTTGATGATTTGGATTTTAAAAGAATTAATTACAACAGTAGTTAGCAATTATCTATAAGGTTAGCTTGTGACTGGACGAACAAAATAAACTTATTATTGATAAGAGTATAGAGAGGTGTTTAAAATGGAAAACATAGAAAACGTAAATATCCCAAAACATATTGGTATAATAATGGACGGAAATAGAAAGTGGGCAAAAGCAAATAATAAAAACATAGCTGAAGGCTATTTGAGAGGACAGCAAGTTTTTGATGAGGTTTGTTTAAATTGTATAGAGATAGGAATACCATATCTTACTACATTTGCTTTTTCACTTGAAAACTTAAAGCGAAGTGACTTTGAAATACGTTCTTTGTTAGATTTGTTATTTGGAAAGCTTCGCGATGAACAGTGGTTTGCAGAAAATAATATTCGTGTTTATTTTGCTGGAGCAATTAATTTATTTTCCGAACATGAACAAAAAATTCTTCATGATCTTAGTACCGTTACTTCAAAATGCAACGGATTGAATGTAACCATTGCGCTAAATTACGATGGATATGATGAAATTATTAATGCGTTAAATCAGATTATCAAGAAAAAAGACATTATAAAGAAAGTATCTGAAGAAACTATTGATAAATATCTCTATACTTCTCATCTTCCGCCTCTTGATTTGATTATACGTACAGCAAACATTCAGAGATTAACAAGATTTTTACTTTGGAAATCTCCATATGCTGAGTGTATATTTTTAAAAAAGTATTGGCCAGATTTTACAAAAGATGATTTTATAGAAGCGATAAATGAATATGGAAAGAGGGAAAGAAGATATGGTAAATAAACAAGTTTCGTTGGAAATGCCAAATCATATAGGAATAATTATGGATGGAAATAGACGATGGGCACGACAAAATGGATTACCAGTTATGAAGGGTCATGATGAAGGCGTTAAGGTTCTTAAAAAAATCATCCCCAAATGTGCAACAATGGGTGTTAAGTTCTTGACTGTTTTTACATTATCTACTGATAATCGTAGTAGAAATAAAATGGAAATGAGTAATCTCATAACCTTAATTAATCTTAATCTTAATGCAATAAAAGATTTTAAAAAAGAAAATATACGAGTAAAAGTCATAGGTAATAGAGATAATTTATCTGATTCATTACTACATACCATAAATAAAGTGGAAAAAGAAACAGCTAATTGTACAGGACTAGTTTTATCTTTTGTATTTAACTATGGTGGACAAGATGAAATTGTGTCAGCTTTTAACAGTATAATATCAGACAATAATCTCAACGAAGTATCTGTTGAGATATTTGAAAAATATTTATTTTCTGGTTTTTTGCCAGAACCTGAATTAATAATACGAACAGGGGGAGATAAAAGAACTAGTGGATTTTTGCTCTGGAAAGCGGCATACTCCGAACTAGTTTTTTGCAATAAGTTTTGGCCAGATTTTACCGAAAATGACTTGATGGAAATGATAAATGAATATCATCATAGAGAAAGGAATAGAGGGCAATGATTAATGCATACGACTTAAAGACATTGTCAGAGAAGTTTGATGATGTACAATATTCAATACCACAGTATTACTTTACTAAACAAGAACAACTACAGAAGTATGCTTTCATAATAATAACTCCAGATGCAATCCAAAGAGGATTGGTACCAAATATTATGGATTTTTTGAGAAAAAAAATTGTATTTAATATTAAGCTATTAAATACATGTAGAATTTCTATTCGACAATTAGAATTACTTTATAAATATGCTTTTAAGAGAATGTTTATTAATGGTGAGCTTGTTTACTGGTGGTTACTTCAAGAGTCTTGGTCTGTAGGTCCATGTGCTGTTATGCTTATTCATTCTGAAAACTGCGATGATAAACCATTAATAGAATCCCTGCTTGAACTTAAGGGAAGTTATGCAGAAAAAGATCAAATGACGGTGAGATCAGTATTTGAATCAACTAGTATGATAATGAATATTATTCACAGTTCAGATGACCCATATAATATGATTCGAGAGGCATCCATATTTTTTAATGAATTTGATTTATATAATGCCATAGATAATCCTGAAAGTAGTGAAATAGAGTTTGACATATTAAATAATCAGTTTTTACTAACCGACCAGCATAGTACGGTAAACGATATTATAAATGTTGTTCGGTTGCGCACATATGCTACTATTTCAATGAACCTAAAATATTCACTAGATAAATCAAAGGATATGGTTGAGTTATTGATTTCATCCAATACTTACGATGAATTTATAATTAATATATCAAATATCTATGCAAATCAATTTCAACTATTTGTGACAGCTTATGCATTAAGTGGGAAAAAGGATGTTCCTATCAGAGATTTAGAAAAATTATTTGAAACGAAGACAATTCTTCTTACAGAATGGGAAAAAATTGTAATTAAGAATACTTTATTACAAGGTATATGGACTCAGCGTAACGATAGTCTTTTTGCAGTATGATCTAAAGAATAACCATGAAGGTTTTCGCCAGCAACTTTCTTCAAGGCAGTTACTGGCTAGTGCGACATTAACATTTTAGTGGAGTGAGTTCTATCATAAGACATACAAAGGAAACCTTATTCTCATGCTCTTTCCATTACAGATAAAATAGGCTACATCACAGTAAAAAGAGCAGATAATAATTGTTTTTTGTATCCACCATATAAAAATTATCTTAATCAATTTATCAATGGCTGTGTTGAAAAGTTGCCCAATACAGAATATTAGCTAAGCAGCAACAGGAAATGATTTCATTATAAGTTTCATAAACTGTCCTTATATTAATGGTGTGAAGTTTGTGTTTGATATTGAATATTGGGAATACAATAAAGTCCTTCAGATAATTTCTGATATACACAATAAATCATTGGTTTTGATAGAAGATCGGTTAAAACTAACAGTACTTTCAAGAATATATAAGGGGCTATGTATATTTGGAAAATCAATCAAAGAACAGATTAACTATGGGGAAATTAGAGACTAAAAATGGAAAGGATCAATGTACATAATGTTATCAGAGAAACAATTTATTTTACTATTTTCTATCTATAGCAATAGTCAATTGAATAGTATTCCGCAAAAGAAACTTGCGCTACCGTTTAGTATGTCCCCACATCTAATTAAGAGATATTACAAAAAGCTCAAACAAGACAGATTCGTTGATGAGAAAATGTGCCTTACACCAACTGGTATACAAGCCATGGCTCCATATCGAGTTAAAAATGCAATCATTATGGCTGCTGGTATGGGTCAACGATTGGCCCCCCTTTCTTATGAGAAGCCCAAAGGTTTACTAGTTGTCAAGGGTGAAGTTCTTATAGAACGTCAAATAAAACAGTTGCAAGAAGCTGGCATAAATGACATCACAGTAGTTATCGGCTACATGAAAAATAAAATGTTATACCTGGCCGAAAAAATGAATGTAAATATTGTTGTGAACGAAGACTATTATCGCTACAACAATACATCTTCTTTGATTCGAGTAGTTGACAAACTGAGTAATACATATATCTGTTCCTCAGATAACTATTTCTCTCAAAATGTTTTTACACCCTATGTATACCAGTCCTATTATGCAGCAGTATACGAACCGGGAAAAACTAACGAATATTGTCTGAAATACAATTCCAATGGTAGAATTAAACAGGTCGATTTTGGGGGAAGTGAATCTTGGTATATGTTTGGGCATGCTTATTTTTCAAAAGAGTTCAGTAATAAATTCGTCAAAATACTCAAAACAGAATATAAGTCATCCATAACCAGAATGCATTTGTGGGAAGACATGTATCTTCGGCACTTAGACACACTTGATCTTTATATTAAAACCTACAACAAAGATATAATTTATGAATTTGACTCACTAGCCGATCTTAGAAAATTTGATTCCAGTTATATAATATAGGCTTTCAAATATTGGATAAAAATTAAGAACATTATACAAATAAAACGAAAAAATAGTTTATTTAGGCTTTTAAACAGTAAAATTTAATACTCCTATAATTTTTTTCTTGTAATTCAAAAACATGTATTTAGATAGAAACAGGATTCTTCAATTTTTCAATTACTAAAGATAACAAGTTTCTCTTGTTAATGGCTTTATAGGGCATTAGCAAAACCATTCAAGTGTTTCCATATACTTGGTATAAATACTTAAAGCAATATGGTATACAAGCATTAACAATATACAAAACGAAGTTAGGAAAATTATGAATATTATATTAGCAGATGAAAACAGCATCAAAGAGCTGGCGCACACAATATTTACTGAAAACTATGTAGTTTCATTGACACGTCTTGGCGGATTAACCAATCGTTCTTACTGTGTTGTACTTGATAATGGTAAAAAGTATGTTTTCCGTATTCCAGGAAAAGGGACTAACGAGATTATTAATCGACAACATGAAAAAATCAGTACAAATCTTGCATATAAACTGAAAATTGATGTAGACCTACTATATTTCTGTTCAGAGACTGGTATCAAAATTTCTAGATATATAGATAATGCTCAAACTATGTCGCCCTTAAGTATGCAGAAAAATAAAAACTTCTCTGAAGCTGCAAATCTGCTTAAAACTCTTCATAACAGTGGTTTTGATACTGGGATTCCTTTTAAATTTTCCCAAATGGTAGAGACCTATGAAAAGTTTATTCAATTAAACAACGGTAACTTTTATGAAGATTATGGCGATATTCGCTGTCAAGTCATGCAGTTAAAAAGCAAAACGGACAAAAGCAGTCCTTCTTTTGTTCCCTGCCATAATGATCCGTTGTGTGAAAATTGGATATGCGATGATAGTCGAATGTATCTTATTGATTGGGAATATGCTGGAATGAACGATCCATTTTGGGATTTAGCTGACATGTCAATTGAAACTGGTATGAATGATGACATGGACACCACTTTTCTTACATATTATCTTAATCAAAAACCTACAGTAAATGAATTTTTCTGTTTTATGGCAAATAAAATTTATCTTGACTTCCTATGGAGTCTTTGGGGAAAAACCAGAGTTCCTTTTAACGGTTATCCAATGGAACAATATTCGCTTGAGCGATATCTCCGCTTAAAAAATAATTTATTAACTATTAAGGCACTTTACAACTTGAAAAAGATATAGGATGAGCAATTTGATGTATAATAAGTTTACCAACAAAATATACGAAGTAAAGTGACGCTTATTAGTCATTAATCCGCCGTGTTTTTACTAATATTTTTGATTGATAGAAGTACCGGACTATGCAACTTCGACAAAGAAAACGGAGACATCCAACGTTTTTTAGCACGGTATTCCTAGAACAGCCGTAGATTTTCTGCGTATGACAGGAAAAGATTCCTTTAAATCGGGTCTATTACAGTTGGATACAACATATTCCATTGTTTTTATACTTCTTCTAAAATATTAAGTAAGCTATGATGAGTATACGAATCCACAAAGGGATATAACAACAAGTGAAACTAATCAGCATCAATTACTGTGCAATGAAGATACTTTCATACATGGAAGATGTATTTTCAAAATACTGCAGCCAAAATTAGATACCATTTATTAAGTTATAAAATGTTGTAAAATCACACGAATTTTTAAAAAGACTAATTCTGAAGTTTTTTGTTTTGTAAAAGAAAGGAATATTACTAGATGATATATGATTGTATTATAGTTGGATGTGGGGTATCTGGTTCAATTGCAGCTTATTTGTTAAGCTGTAAAGGATTTTCCGTCTTGGCCTTAGAAAAACTACCAACTTATGGTGAAAAAATTTGTGGTGGATGGATATCACATCGCAGCATTAATCAATTAAGTTTAATCGGCATAGAAGTAAATGAACTATTATCTCGTGGGGGAGCTAGTATTAAAAGCGGAAAGCTATTTAACAATGAGACTTGCGAAACATTTGACTATGCACCAACTAAATATAGTATCGGAACAACTCGCAATAATTTTGATAATTTATTGGCTGAGCAGGCTATGAAGGTGGGTGCAAACTATATTTTTGGTGAATATGTAAAAGAAATATCAAAATTAAGTGACTTATATTTAGTAAATGGCTACATATCCAAAAAAGTTATATTATCTATTGGTGCAAGGCGATTCAATAACAATGTTACCATTCCCCAAACACCCGCATTTGGTATTTCTGAGCTGGTAGAAGGAAGGGCAAAAATAGATTCAAATACATTTTGTTTCTTTTATGATGCTGGAATGCTATTACCTGAAACAAAGCGTAATGCACTAAATTATTTTTGGATAATACCCATTAGTGATTACACTTGGAATATTGGTATGGGGTTTTTAACAGCCTGCAAAAACATGCATGAACAGTATGCGTATTGCAAAGAACGTTATGCCACTAATCTTTTTTATAATATGAAAACCATTCTAGAACCAAGAGGCAGTATATTAGGAACCGTTGATTTTTCTGGTGGTAAATGTCCTTATCACACGGCAGGTGACTTTTGTGGTACATGCAATCCAGAGACAGGGGAAGGAATTCTTAATGCTATATTATCAGGAATAAAAGTAGCTAATCAGATCGAAATTGAGCTAAATAGTTAATATTTATTGAAAATATCATAGGGTTCCCTTCGTTATTAGTTTAAATGATATCATACCTGAAGGCAGTAGTTCCTGCCTTCAGGTATGATATCATTTATTGCACCTGGTAAGATGCCTGTGATCGAAGAAATTTACTCATGATCTCCCCAGAAGACGACTCTGTAGTTTAAACAATAATTTATATCACTTATCATTAATAGACCAAAGAGATAAAGGAAAAATATTTGATTTTAGTGAACATCTAAAGGGAATCATTTACTCATTTCTCACTAATCAGAGACTATGGTATCTGATTGTACCGAATTTGAATGATATTGATAAATTGTTTTTTAATTACAATTATGAATTGATTTTAAAAAATGATGCTGACTATTTTATAGAAGGTATATTGACATTAAAATGTGGAAATATATCCATTAGAAAACAGATGAATAGTTTAAAAGAGAATATAGATAGATTATTGCAAATCGAAAAGAAATATAAGAGCTTAGATAAATTTGTAACAAGTGACTCGCCATATGCAATAGCAAAATTGTTAGCATATGATAATACTTATAAAATTAAAAATATGGGAATTGCACTTGCATTAGAGTATTTACGTAATGTTGGTATAAATGAAATCAAACCTGATATGCACATTAAACGAATACTGAGCTCTCAAAGATTAGGAATCTGCAATTCTGAGAACCCATCAGAAAAAGAAACATTAGAAGCAATTGCCCTGATAGCAGAAAGAACAGGATATTCAGCAGCAGAAA
>Ga0153941_1001010_pt1 | contig 11666 bp, 10 predicted proteins | sample TSNJ025MetaG_FD_104733 | JGI IMG/M metagenome (GOLD analysis project Ga0153941, IMG submission 104733) | Attine ant fungus gardens microbial communities from New Jersey, USA - TSNJ025 MetaG | ecosystem: Host-associated > Fungi > Mycelium > Unclassified | place: USA: New Jersey, Brendan T. Byrne...
TACTAGACTCCCGATGGAGAGGGAACCAGTTACAATATCTTATTAAGTGGAGGGGGCAGCCATTGGAAGAGATGACCTGGGAATATCGTTCAGATGTTCGCGAAGGGGCTAATAAGGCTTGCCGTGACTTTCACCATAGACACCCTGATGCACCACACATGCCCACAATCAGAATTCCGGGGAGCACACACGCCAACATTGCGAGGACGCAAATTCTAGGAGGGGGGTAATGTAACGAACCTTAGCCACGCATCACATGGATATTACAAGGTCCCAACTCCCACCGAAACTATAGGTGACTCGCAAGTCATGTGACTCTAGTTGTATGGTAGCGACATAACTTAGTAGACCCCAGTTTCGAGCTGGTATACGCCTATTCGTCAATTCCCTAGCACAGGGTTGATAATTCCGTAACACAACCTCTCACTGACTCCGTACTCTATGCGCCCGTTGACAATCTCCATCCCCTCAAGGACGCGATTGACTGGGTTACTACCGCCTTTAGCCTGCCAATCGCCAGCTTGAAGACGCTCCACATGCAGGGCACCCTTGGCTTTTATTTCCAAGTCGGTGAGGATCTCTACGGTGTCACAGCACGCCATGTGCTCTTCCTAGCCGAGCTAGGCAATCTTTCCTACACCCACCAAAGATGTACACTTGTTTCCTCTGTCCCTTACAGAAGATGAGCGTAATTTGTGACTACACCTGCGCAGCCGCCCCTAAGAAGAATGTCGTCCTCATGGGCTTTTGATGACCTGCTTGCATCCATATTGGTATGTTAAACAACACCATCTCTGCCTTGGAGAAGCGTGTTGTGTCGTACATGAATCGTGTGCAAGCCGGCAACCAGCAAGCAGCGGTGAATCCGGCGACGACCCAAGCCGACGTGCGCAAGAAGAAGGAAATGATCGAGGAGCCCGAGAAGTTCTTTGTCACGATGAAGAAAGATTGGGCCAAGGTCAACAACCGCGTCATCGGCCATGTTGTCTGGGCACCCCCGATCACCGGCCTTGCTCCCCCTTACAACTACACCCTGGATGTATGTGTAATAAAGCTCGACTTCAAGGGGAATGTTATCGACCTAGGTGCGTGCTGACCCGTCTAACTGAAAGTGCCTAATCTAACTGTTCACATTCCAGGCCCTGAAATCGAGCCGGGCGAGTTCATGAGTCTCATGTGATGACGCGCAATCTTTGTTCAACTATCCTGAGGATCGCCTCTACAAGCCCGTATCCGTTCTTTCCGCTGCGGTGATCAAGGACCCCAACAACCAAGACCTCAAGGGCGACCCTGTGTGGTTCGTCATCAAACGCGGCCACACTATGTTCACATCCATTGGTCGTCTTACTGGATTTGAATCTCGTCAGCGCTGCTATGGCATCTTTGGCACCTTCAAGTCAGCAGTCCAGGCCTACAACAACTCCTGTCTTTTCTCCAGAGGTGGGGACTTATCATTGGCCCCAAGTGTGAGTTCATTGCCCTCCTTATTGGTGGCACGGCTGCTGACATTACCTTTGGCATGCCCATGGAGTGGCTTTGGAATGACGCTGTCCTCTACCCCTCGCGACTAGGTTCGCTTTTTTCTTCTTCAACAACTGCTCGCCACTTTCCCACTCCCCACGCTCTGTCGAAGGATGCAATTCGAGACCGGTTTCGGACTTCTTCAATAGCCGAAACTGTCGTCTATTGATATCATCTTCATGCCATCACGAAAAATTCCTATTAGTCATTGCAGCAATTTTTCTTATGATATAAAAGTGTACTCACCATTTTACTGAAGTTCGACTCACTTCGTTCGGACTTCAGGTGTGTATTTAGATAGTTTCTTTTGTCATTAATATAATTGACTCACTTCGTTCGGACTTCAGGCACTTGCCTATTGGTTGTTGAGATTCAACCCACTGACATTCCTTATTACCCTGCACCTTCTTTGAAATGCTCTTCTGCGGCTCATTCTTGTTTCTTTGTGTTCTGTTATGTCTTGGTTGGGTTATTGATGCAGATAGGCTCATCTGTCTCCGTCTTTTGACACTTGTAATAATTTCATGACAGCCGGCTTACAGTAATTGGATGTCAGTCATCGAGCCAGAACCCCGCCAAAAATTGGAGGTGAAACGTTCAAAAGTTGGTGTCTCATCGACTTGCTCTCATATTTTCGATGCCAAAGTTGACCACATATCTGCACCGCGCTGCCCGTATACACTTGATGATGGCCCGTTCTCTGATTGAAGTTTATTCTGTTCATTTGTTTTTTTGAGACGAGAACTGTTGTAGTTTTTTGTATTCTACATTGTGATAATTTTGAGCTGGTAGATCTAGCACAAACATATGCACACTTTGTCTACACTCTTTACTGACGCTAGTTCTCCATTCCGAGTTCCTGACCATAATTGATAATAAGACGGGTCTCTACACTACCTTTTAAAGTATAGCAATCCCGTAGCTCGGCATCATGTTCAATGCAGGACAGGATTCACCAGTGTGAGTGAACAGTGCGAGTCGTCAATCTATACAAAAGCAGTCTGATTCCGATATACAGAGCGAGAGGATTGGCCGTTTGGCTAGGTAAGAATCAAGTTGCATGCGCTCTCTCTCTCAGCAATCAGCGTTAGCATCTGTCTGTTTTTTTTTTTCGTATATTTCGCTTGAAACATCACATTCCCCATCAAATGAGGTCACAGCTCCGATCTGAGAGCCTTGTTCGACGATGGACTGGTTCTGAGAGAAAGAGATATTAATATTTGTTCATCACCAGTTCCAAACAAGCTGACAATCTTGCTCGCTATTCGATGTGTCCCAATGCATGGCGCTTGGCTTGACCGTACAAGGCAGTATAGCAGACACCTCCTCCAGTGTATATGGAAGGAATGACCACAATGTCTTCTTGATGCTGTTCGTGGCGGTTACATCGCGATCCAACTTCATTCTCAACAGCATACCAGGGCGCTGTTCCGAGGCTTGGTCTGGTAGGTCCTTGCCACTTGGAGGTATGCGATTCGCCGTTAAAGGCCTCCGAACAGGTGCAGGCTCCTTCCGAAGAACATATGAACAGGGGCGCTCCAGCTCCAACGTCTACTCGACCTCGGAGACCCCCCCCCCCTTTCCTATTGGCAAACAACCCACTCACAGTTCGCTCAGCCTTGGGAGTTTGACTACTTATGGGATCCAAGAGGCGATGATTAAAGGAGCCTCGAGTTCAGACAGTGTGTGTGCAATAGCTGTTGATTACCGTGGGCAGCGACACAAGAGGGGAGGAGTATTAGGAAACTGGTCGGGCTGAGACATGAGGTTGCGCTCTCTCGGAAACAGATGGATACAAATGGGTTTCTTCACTCGTTTCTTGGGAAGAACGGGTGAGGGTCTCTTCCCCTGTCTCAAAGCCCTGCTCACTTTGCTCTAGGGGTATGGATATGCATGTGTCGTCATCCTTGGTCCTTGTGTTGTTACCAGAGGACTTCTTCCATTACGTTGCTTCAGCTTCAATGGACTGCCAGAGGTGACCATCTACCCCTCTTGGTCAGGTCCAGTCCAGTCCAGTATACAAATCCTGTTATGCAGCGACGCTGATGCTGATAACCCGCAGCAGATCTACCAATGGGTTCGTTTTTGACTCCGTGTCCTGGAGGTAGATTGCATCGTGTCAACCTATACCCATGCCAAGCACATGCATCTTATTCTGTCATTCCAAGATCGAATGGTGGCTTTGACGTTTGCAGCAGGGTGGATAGAGACAGTAATATACAAATAATAATGAAGAGGGATTAATCAAAATTGTGGCTGTGCACGGCATGGTTGTCCCACAATCTAAACGAAAACCACTGTCAAACCAAGTGAAGCATCGGACCATCACACATGCTTTTTGTATGTTAGTCTGAGCTTTTTGCATCCGGTATTCTTCTTCCATGACAGATACACTGCTCCGTGTTTTCAAAGCTCGTCACAGCCAACTTGGGAGACTAGACAGGTGAAGAGGGAGTATGCTCGGGCCCAAGTGCCGCGGAAGCCCGGTGCGGGGAGGTGTATGAGTGCTGGATCAACCTATTGTTTGAATCAGCGGTTGCAACTTAGGCATCTCGTGTGAGACTGAGGGGATTTGCATAGCTTTCACGGACTCAATCATGCTGTTACAGAAGAATCAAAACTCGACTCACTCATGCCAATATACGCTCTTGCTAGCAACGATGCAACTTCTGGCTCGCGAGCAGGCTGATGCCTCCCACCGTCTTCAAAATATTCTTAGGTGGTTCGAGACCACTTGCATCTCGGAATTAACCACGGTCATCAGAGTAGAGTGTCGCTCGAAGGAGTGCTACGATATGTATATCTGGCGCTGCTGTGCACCTATCCAAGAAACCTCATAACATATGCACGCACACTCTCTCGATATCTTGACGTCAACACGTGCATCGACTTGATTAAAGCGGCTGTACGACAAATTAGTGATACTCGTTGACAGCGTCGATGTTGGAGAGTTCTCGGCGATGGTAGCTAGTCCCCAATGAGTAGAATATCAAGAGATGAGTTGATATCTTGCCTTTAACAAAGGCTGTTTTGATGCTCGGAAGCCTGCGCTTCCTTGATTAAATGATGGTGTTCTCGAGTTTCATAATCTCAGCTAGATGCTCTGAAGTCTGAGACTGAGGACATGTTTCGGTACCAGCGCGGATCTAAAGGAACGATAGCAGCCTGGTCGAGGACAAACAGAGAGAGACGAACCGATTATTCAACGGTGGTGTGGTCGGTCCTGCCTGCGTTGAGCGCGTTAACAATGCCAGAGGCATCAATGATCTCCTGAATAAGAAAGCAGAATCACGTGCTATGTCTCGCAACACTGAGGCACCTCAATCAAGTCTTTGCGCGGTCCACACTTCCTGGATGGTCCAAAAAACGCGCAAGCTGCAATTCCCACATTAGAGTAATAGCAAAGCGAGGCGAAAATTCCCTTTATCCATTCTCCCTGTTGTTGTTGAGTGTTCGGAAAATATGAATGCCTTACTTATAGCTCTAGAAGTGTTAGAACTTGCGAATGTAGCGGTGTGGATAACAGGTTTTACAGAACAAGGAAATCGGAATATACCGCGTGAGGCCAGTCCAGGTCCAGGGTGTGATTCTGCCACGGTTTTCTGGAGTCAATGGTTTATCCGAAGCCATTTTGACCCGAAACAACGTTCAACGTTGATTGAAGTACACTGCCTCTTCTCCCTCCCTTAACCATGTGTCTTTCGCTACCTTTTGCCATTCGGTTCCCTTTCTATCATTCTCATGCAAGCAATCAACTATTTCTACATTCTCCGCTAGATGTGGTAGATCTGGACAACGATGCTGTAGATATAGCCAAACGTTTGGGCCGCCTTTCTCATTTTCTCCAAGGTGCAAAGAGGCTGTTGACTTGCTGCTCCTTGACACCAGATGAATTCTGCCGGTATTCGAGGAAGGTCGGTCACTCTTTTTGTCCTGTTGTTGTGTCGCCACAATGAAATATGTGGTCGTCAACAGATTGTCTGTCTTATCGAGGTAAACTAGTTATTTCTCCTCCCAGGATGACTGACTCTATCTTTTTGATTACTTTCTTTCTTTGATTGATCATACCTGGAAGATCGCTTGTAAGACATTGACGAGAGCTGGAATCCCTCCGTATTCTTCATTCCGCCCAGCTTCTCCATTCAATCTACACAAGTCAACTTATCTGGATCTCTTGAAAATGCTCTACGATCGTCGACACCACGTCGATGTCGCACTACAAGGTAGTTTACTCACCTCTGTGATCCCCCCCACCGATCAAATATGGGACTGATTTATTGCCTTTTTACAGACCGCTGGGTGAGGCTGTTCCAGCCCCTTGCTTTCATTGACCCAACAAAGGGCATGGGAGCATCAGGTAATTTAGCTACAGAGGGGTCCAACGTGGCAATTCCGGAAGGTCAACACAAAAGATTTGTTACTGCCTCAGTGCAGCGGCCTTTGAAATGCCTACGACCCCAGCTTTCAACAAGAACAACATCTAAACGTGATATGCTGCTCATGCTACGTAAGTTTCAATCACCTATGTTTCGTCTCGAAACGCAAATCTCAATACTTAAAAAAAAACAGCCCCTGACAAATTTTCGGAACCTAATAAGATATATGAATTCGGCGCGGGAAACTAGTTTCCAGCAGGTGTGGGATCCTGAAATTGTGTTGCTGGCTTTGATGAATATAGAGGAGGAGGAGGAGGATCGAGAGGATGATATTCTGATGGACCTGGAGCCTCCTAGGCAGTTTAGGCCACGGCCACTATCCAACCGATTTGGAATCTATTGCACGAGAGACATCACGATGCATCAGAAAAATGAGAGGGCAAGTCACTTGGATACAAAAAAATAAAATTTTCATTTTTGTTCTAATTACAATAGGACACCTGTCGTGTCAATTGCTTGGCATGAATTTACCTGCTCCTCGCGACCTGAAGGTAAATAATCTTAGGTAGCAAGATAGCCCAACATCGACTTTGTTGCAGTATCTCGCAGAGTTCTGACCTCATTGCCGCTGTCTCCAGATTCCAAAAAGGTAATCGAGAATATGTTGTGGGAAAGATATCATTCCTTTGCCAATACTGTATTCTCGGTCTAGCATGACGTCGTTGCAAATCTTAGACAATACATTTACTCACGTGACTGGAGCTGCTCGATTACCTCAAAAGGCAACCGAGCAAAATCGATCGTATCGCTTATTGTCATCATTATGTCGGGCGACGAGACAATCCACAAACGAGACAAAGACGATGGGTTTGAGGAGGATGGTGATGACGAGTTAGAGCAATCCCGCACGTTGATCCTCTATATCCAGAAGTCATTTCGAAAGCATCTCCGAAGTTTGCTCGATTTTTGCGACACAAACACTGGGCTTATTTGTATCAATAAAGTTGGTAAGAGATTATCTTAGTTTAGAGGTTGTTTCACGCTGATTAGGAACAATCGGACATGGTAAACGAACAGTAGTATCTGGCACCTCCCTTTCTCACATCAGTGTCATTGTAGCTTGCACCATCCAGAAAGCGCGAACCCCGCAAGGACTCCATCGATGCCCGCTTCCATCAAATCGAGGTGCTTGTCGGCATCATGCTAGCGTCGCATGACCCCCGCGTTCAGTCACTGTTGCGAGGCATAGCGCGCGGGATCATTAATGCTTCTCCGTACGGTGTCAAAGGTCGCAGGCAGAATTTCGTGGCCCCATCACGCGTCCTCTACACACCACCCCTTCAATGAATGCCATTGTTAACGCGCTCAATGCAGGCAGGACGGACCATACCACCGTTGAATAACCGGTTCGTCTCACTATCTCTCTCTTTTTCCTACTAGTCCTTCACACCCTTATAACAGTCATCTCTCCCCTTTCGCTGCCTGTTATGGTACTCCTACTCAAGACCTTACTTTTCATGCATTCCCCTCTCCCTCCGCCCCAGACTCCTCTCCGCTGCCGGCGAAGTTTATTTGGACTCGGCCGAGTTTCTCCTTCAATCTGCTTTTGCCTCTTCATGTCCATCCACCTACTGAGCCCTCCTTCGTATGGGTTATTGCGAGATCGGCATTGGTGTTATGACACTTGCATGGTCATTTATTGGCTTTAGCGCCTCGAAACTCGAAGAGTGACGTCGGATTTGGTTTGGCTATGTTGTCATGGAGGAGGTCGAGTCTGCGCGTATGTACAACAAAGCTGATAGCGACATCCTATCACAATGTGTATCCGCTTGATAGAGCTTCGGTGTTTCTGTGTCTCTATGCGTTCACAGCCAGTATTATCAGTTGTACGTCTTTTTTTAACTCTTTAGCTAGTCAGTCTTTGTCAATCATCGTTTAGTTTTAGCTCATCCACTAGCATGTATCCGTCTCGGCCAATGTCTCGAAGCATTGACTGTGATATGGTTCATCTAGCCTAGTGCCGACAGAGCACTTAAGGGAGCCAAAACAAACTCCACCACTGCTTGTGGATACTCTATCAAGGGTGTTTATCAGTTTCAACGGCCATCATTACGACGACAAACGACGAAAACTATCCGATTATTGTTATCAGAATGTTGCCCAAACATATGCACTCCAGCCACCTAGATATATGTAGGGTGATAGTAGCAGCTGTGGTGGTTCATTGTCCGTATATTGCAAAATTATCTCCCCTTGCTCTTCACTTCTACTGGTACAGCATCTAAATCAGGTTCTGGATCCAGAACAATCTCTTCTGTCAGCTCGGCTGGTTCACTGCCAGGCGATGTATCGTGTCTGCTGCGGGATACGCATTTCGCACCAATTTCACCCCAACCAGATGCACAAATGTTTCTTCAAACCGAGGACTATGTTTCTAATGATTTGAGCATCCAGAATTCGAAGATGGCCTAGGCCTGGATCGTTGAACGATACTGTGGGTTTCCCCGTGGAAACCAAGAGAGGTCACGACGAGCGAGACGGGGAAATTTTATCTGGGGTTGCGCGTTGAATTCTAGGATCGACTATATCCCATGGCATAGTGGTACAGTGGATAGGTCGTCTGGAGAGACAGTGATTACCGTTGAAGAGCAATCAAAGTCTAGTGGTCAGGTTTCTGGAGTGCTTCCGTACGCATTTTGCCTTTACACAAAAACAGGAGAGTACACGACTGCTGGCGAGTGAGTGTCAGGTCAGGTGGAGGTGTGAGGATTCCGACTCGATCTCAAACCATGCTTTCCTTGCTCCTATGTTTGAAGATAAGAATGAGATCGCATTCCATAGATCATCTTGAAGCACCTATCCAAGTACGCTGTTAAATAAGCGGCACTTAAATCTTCTTTCGAACAAATTTTGGGTAAGTCAATTGATTAAATAGTTCTGTATTCAATGATTAATGTCGGTAGAATGTCAGAACTGACCATAGTATAGAAGTTCGATCCCCTACCAGTGATGCTTGTTGCCCCTGGTGTGCTCGAGAGCAGGTCCTATCTCTTTCACAGCAGAGGACAACCAAAGAAAAGGGACATGATCCTGAGCTACAATCCCTGGATGGAATTGCGAGTATCCTGGCAAGATTATTAAGTTGATCCTCAATGCAGCCTAGGATGCTTCGTAGATAAATGTTTTGGATGTTGGGGACGGCTCAGGACACCATCCCGCCTGCCGCAAAACTGATGCTCGCATTGTATGAATGGTACGCTCCAAATTTGATGGGCCTAGACGATAATATGTCTGGGACCTTCCCTCTTGTTAGCACCGATTTTCTGCTTACAAATGATCTATCAGCGCGATCTAGATTGTTGAAGTGAACCGACGAGTCAATGACGCATTCATTCTCCACTACGTCATTATTCCATGACCGTATAGATAGTATATTTTAATATTCTGTTCCTCAGCCGTCTACCATATTGGGTGACGTCTGAGTCTATATTTTATTCTAGTTTAGATCAGTCATGGTACAATGTGCTCTGGTCACACACGACTGCTTGAGGTCAATAACACAGCAATAACTATAGTCATTACAACTCCGAAGATGTGTGACACGGTGCTTGTAAGCTCGTGACCCATCATTATTATTAATATTTTTTGGTTCAAGTTCAAGGAGCGCCTGCCCGTGACCCATTATTATACACGTTCTTCCCCAATCATCCCTTTAGCTGATTATTTTAAGTTTTATCCTTTGGAATGCAGCCTGGTTTGGACCAGGAAGTTGACCATTGCTGCCAGACAGCTTTTGCAGAGGTTCGTCCATGTCCTTGTGGCTCAGGAAACTTGACGTCTTCCCCTATTCACATCCAGTCTCCAATGAGCCGTACTCATAAATCCAACTTTTCGGCTTCCACCTTGCATGGTGCCCAATCCGCAGTCATCCTGGGGTCTCATCATCCTGAACCGAAATCACTTCGCAGCTCAGGAGGAAGTCGTTCTCATTCCAGAAGTAGTAGCAGTGCTGCTGTTGCTCCTTGGGCTGCGTTAGATGTTGCAAAACTCTCGGAAGAAGTACGAAATCTGCGAATATCGGCAATCCCTCTCAAAAGGCCCACGTTCAGAAACCTTACGAAGACAAGGAATCTCTCATTTGAAGGACAGCGGACGCCCAGTTTGATGTCTCAACCACGGTGCCGTGACACATGTGTTCTGAAATCTGTTCGATTTAAAAATGCTGATCCTTGTGATACCCCAACAACTGATTCCTCCCCATACGGTTTACATAATTTGAACGGTTCTTTGCCGGAAATGCCCTGCTCAGGTTTTTTTTTACTCTCCGCCATCGACACAATCGTATCCGGATGTTCGCGATCTGCAATTGAATACCCCTCCGAGTTCGCCATCATTAGTTCATAATTTTGAATCTCGTAATTTTCTCTCGACTTCCCAAATATTGCTTCAGGTGGACAAGAAGCGCAAATCTTTAAAAAGGCAGAGTCGTCGAGCTAGTCTTTCTCTTACCAGCGCGTTATCCCTCCCAGACTTCAAACTTTATTAACAGCGGGAAAAACGATTCTCAGCACTCTATTGCTTCTGTTGTTACACCGACAGCCTCTGGATACACATCCCCTGTCTCGTCCTTGTCACCAATAATTTTCCAATCTGCTCCTTCCACTCGGATATCTGTTACAGATCTCATTACATAAAGGACTTCGAAGACTTAACTCCCGAAATGTACTCCGATGCATTGTCTACAAATTCAATCCGTGTCAATTCCAGTCGATTGAGTTCATAGTCGCATTCATCCTCCCGAAATCAATTCTCATCGATGGCAAAGACTTCACGCACTGTAGCACCTGAACCATTTCCAGCTACCCCTGACTAAATTTCGCCTACACAGGCGAAAAAACGGGAAGAGGAAGAGGAGGCTCTTGTTAATGAGTCTGCGGAAGGGGGGTTATGAAGAGACTTGTATCACTCGCTCTGAAGAAGTATGGGTGGGTTCCTGGAATTGAGGGTCTATGACTCTTGCCATTGATGCTTTGAGGGAGTTGTGTGTCCCGGTAATTTCAATTGAAGGTTGGATGGTTACGGTTACCTGGCTAATATCCATGATCCGTGAGCAAGGTTGAGTATCAGCAAAAGGAGCATAAGTCACTTGATGAAGATTAGAAAGATAAATGAGATTTGTGAGGAAGATTTACTGAAAAGAATACAGACTACTGTGAGGTGCTTTAACTTGAAGCTTTGCTTTTCATCTCGCATATATTCTATGCTTTCTGCTTGTGTATTTCTGAACAAAGTTACATGGTCACATTAACAATCATTCAATCAATTCAGCAATTAACCAATCAACGGTTACAAAAAGTGCGTAGAACAGTGAGGTATCCAGCAGATCACAATTAGCAGACAGAAGCGAAAAGCCATCAATAGCTGGGCCGAAACAGACACATTGTGAGCGAGGAGATTGTCTCTACTGCCCAAAGGGGTCTTCAATACAGTGTCAGTCGCAGTGGCAGTGGCAGTACCAAAGTCCCTGGTGGAATGCAGTTTACCATACATCGGCCCTAACAGAAAGTCAAACCTGCTGCAAGCGATACTGTCTGCCTTCGCATCGACAATGGCCTTCTCTCCAACCCTCAAACTACGAGGTGCAGCTCCATTGCGTATACTGACTTGTTCGTCTGTCCAGATGACATCTGCGGTATCGGAAGCTCCTGGTACGCCAACACCAGCACGTCTACCAACCAACTTCCAATCGCTGAGACAGTTGATACTCAA
>Ga0153941_1001012_pt1 | contig 11652 bp, 10 predicted proteins | sample TSNJ025MetaG_FD_104733 | JGI IMG/M metagenome (GOLD analysis project Ga0153941, IMG submission 104733) | Attine ant fungus gardens microbial communities from New Jersey, USA - TSNJ025 MetaG | ecosystem: Host-associated > Fungi > Mycelium > Unclassified | place: USA: New Jersey, Brendan T. Byrne...
ACGGTCTGCGCAAGCAGGCAGGAGATGCGGATCATTTAGGGATTAATGACAGCATACCTGCGACCTGTTTTCCTACTGCAAGCGCCCTGGCCAGTAGTTTTGACAGGGAATTAGCGCGTGAAGTAGGGGTTGCCCTGGGAGAGGAATGTCAGCAGGAGGATGTCTCTGTACTGCTTGGGCCCGGCGTAAATATCAAGCGGTCTCCATTGTGCGGGCGTAATTTTGAGTATATGAGTGAAGACCCCTATGTAAGCGGGGAAATAGGAGCCGCTTTGGTGGAAGGTATACAGAGCCGGGGAGTTGGAACCAGTCTGAAGCACTTTGCTGCGAATAATCAGGAATTTTGCCGTATGACAGGAGATTCTGTTGTAGATGAGCGGGCTCTGCATGAAATATATCTGACCGGTTTTGAGAAGGTTATTAAGAAAAGCAGCCCATGGACTGTCATGTGCAGTTATAACAAATTAAATGGAACATATAACAGTGAAAATAAATGGCTGCTTACTGATCTGCTTCGTGAGGACTGGGGATATGATGGAATGGTGGTGTCAGACTGGGGAGCAGTCATTAACCGTGTGAATGGAATCAAGGCAGGAATGGATTTGGAAATGCCCGGCAATACCGGTCGTACCCAGGAGGAAATTATTGAGGCTGTAAAATGCGGTGAATTGCAGGAGGCAGACCTTGATCGGGTCGTTGCAAGAATCGTAGAATTAGTCTTAAAAGCCCAGGATAATAAAAAGACAGGATTTCGGTATGATCAGAAAGCCCATCAGGCAGTTGCCCGAAAAGCGGCAGCCCGTTCCAGTGTCCTTCTTAAAAATGAAGGGAACATGCTGCCACTGAATCCGGACCAGTCGATAGCTGTTATTGGTGCATTTGCCAAAACCCCCCGCTATCAGGGATCCGGCAGCAGTAAAATCAATCCCAGTATGCTGGAAAGCGTATGTGATGCTCTGCATGAAGAAGGGGTTATCTATGATTATGCGGAAGGTTACAGCTTGAAACCGGATGGGAAATCAAGTGATGAGAGAATAAAGGAAGCATGTCAGGCGGCACAAAATAAAGATGTTGTCCTCCTGTTTACCGGTCTGCCGGATGCATATGAAACGGAAGGCAATGACCGATCGGCACTTGAAATGCCAAAGAGTCATTTGAAGCTTATTGAATCAGTAACGGCAGTAAATCCCAATGTGGTAATCATTCTGCAGCTGGGGGCTCCGGTAGAAATGCCATGGAGAGATAAGGTAAAAGCTGTCTTGCTTTCCTATCTTGGCGGTCAGGCAGGCGGAAAAGGATGTGTGGATATCCTGCTGGGAAAAGAAAACCCAGGAGGTAAGCTGGCGGAGACATGGCCTGTACAGCTGGCAGATGTACCTTGTGCCAAGTATTTCCCGGGCGGTTCAAACAGCGTACAGTACAGAGAAGGCATTTTTGTGGGTTACCGCTATTATGATACGGTGCAAAAGGAAGTAGCTTATCCCTTTGGACATGGATTAAGTTATACCAGCTTCTCTTACACCGAACTGCAGATCAATGAGAAAGAAGTCAGCTGCCTCATTACGAACACAGGCTCCAGAGCAGGAGCAGAAGTAGTGCAGCTCTACATCGGAATGGAAAACAGCAAAATCTTCAGGGCACAAAAAGAATTAAAAGGTTTTAAAAAAGTATTTTTAGAACCGGGGGAAAGTGCCGCTGTGTCGTTTACAATGGACAACCGCAGCTTTGCCTATTATAATACGGCAATTGGAGATTGGGCAGTGGAGGAAGGAGATTATACGATTTGGGTCGGTACCTCCAGCCGTGATATCAGGCTTGAAGGCAGTCTGAAGATGAATGGAGACGGACAGGAAGAAAAGCTGGCAGACCAAAAAGTAAAATTACCAACCTATTATGATCTGCCTACCGGGATACTGGAAATACCCGAGGCAGAATTTACAGCACTGTATGGCAGGAAACTCCCTCTTCTGAATAAAACAGAAGGGAAACCCTATACGGTTAACAGCACATTTTACGATATAAAAGATACCATGGTGGGAAAAATGCTTTTTAAACAAATGATGAAGCAGGCATCAAACGTTACAGGAGATGATTACGGTCAGACGGAAATGGATGAGTCAGCTTTGCATATCCCGCTGCGGTTAATGGTTATGATGAATATGTCCGAAATGATGGTGGAAGGACTCGTTGATATGGCAAATGGGCATATACTGAAAGGAATCGTAAAGTTGGTAAAGAGCAGGAAGAAATAAAAATAATGAAAAAAGACTCTTTACAGATCGGAGAAAAAAAGGTAGGATAATAAGTAGTTAATAAGTTGCATCATGTTATTATTTGCAGCGCAGGTGTGAACTGTAATGTTTAAAGAGTTCTTTGTAATATGGAAAACGTAGACGGGAAGAGTAAGATGTGAAGTGCAGCAGAGAGAACCGTCCGCCATCAGGCGGAGCTGGAAACGGTTTTGCAGGAAGCAGCTGAAGACCATCCCTGAGTGGCTCTAATAAAGCCCGGCAGCTGCCGTTATCAGCGAATGAGGCGGCCGGAGGTGTTTTGTCCGGCAAGAAGGGTGGAACCGCGTAATTTTACGTCCCTTGCAATAGAAATATTGCAGGGGACTTTTTGTTGGCTGCTTGTTTTAAAATTACATGATTGGATATTCTAAATTATATGCAGAAAGGAAATAACGATGAAGATTACATTAAAGGATGGTTCTGTTAAGGAATATGCAGAAAGCAAGAGTATTTATGAGATTGCATTGGATATCAGTGAAGGTTTGGCCAGGGTTGCCTGCTGCGGGCTGGTTAATGGAGAAGTAAGAGATCTGCGGGAGGTAATCAGCGAGGATTGTGAACTCAGTATACTGACAGCAAATGACAAGGAAGGGCTTAGTACGGTCAGACATACCGCGTCTCATGTGCTGGCAGAAGCGGTTAAGCGGCTGTATCCGGAATCCAGACTTGCCATTGGACCCAGTATTGATACCGGATTTTATTATGATTTTGAACATGAGCCCTTTTCCAGAGAGGATTTGGATGAGCTGGAAAAAGAGATGAAGAAGATCATCAAGGAAGGAGCCAGGCTTGAAAAGTTCACCATGCCCAGGGAAGACGCCATCAGGTTCATGGAGGAAAGGCAGGAGCCTTATAAGGCAGAGTTGATTCGTGATCTGCCGGAGGATTCCATTATTTCTTTTTACAGACAGGGCGATTTTGTGGACTTGTGTGCAGGACCCCATATTATGAGCACCAAGGGGATCAAAGCATTTAAATTAATCTCCTCATCCGGGGCATATTGGAGAGGTAAGTCAGAAAATACCATGCTTCAGAGGATTTATGGCACTGCTTTTATGAAGAAAGAGGAATTAAATGAATATCTGGAGTATCTGGAAAATGTGAAAAAACGTGATCATAATAAGCTTGGCCGTGAGATGGAGCTGTTCACAACGGTTGATGTGATCGGGCAGGGACTGCCGCTGCTGATGCCCAAGGGTGCCAGAATGCTCCAGACGCTGCAGCGCTGGATTGAGGATGAGGAGGATAAGCGGGGTTATGTGCGCACCAAGACTCCTTTTATGGCAAAAAGTGATCTGTATAAAATTTCCGGACACTGGGATCATTATAAAGAGGGGATGTTTGTGCTGGGAGATGAGGAGAAGGATAAAGAGGTATTGGCTTTGCGTCCTATGACTTGCCCGTTCCAGTATTATATCTATAAAGCAAGCCAGAAATCCTATCGTGACCTGCCGCTGCGCTATGGTGAGACATCCACATTATTCAGAAATGAGGAGTCCGGTGAAATGCACGGTTTGACCCGTGTCCGCCAGTTTACCATTTCCGAGGGTCATCTGATCGTAAGGCCTGATCAGATGGTGGATGAATTTAAGGACTGTCTGGCACTTACGAAATATTGTATGGATACACTGGGTGTAGGAGAGGATGTAACCTACCGCCTGTCCAAATGGGATCCGGAAAATAAGGAAAAATACATTGGCGATGCATCCGTGTGGGAAGAAACACAGAATAGTATCAGGCAGATTCTGATTGATCTGGAGATCCCATTCTATGAGGAAGACGGTGAAGCGGCATTTTATGGCCCCAAGGTAGATATCCAGGCAAAAAATGTATACGGGAAAGAAGATACCATGATTACCATCCAATGGGATGCTGTCCTGGCAGAGCAGTTTGATATGCATTATATCGATAGTCACGGGGATAAGGTAAGACCGTATATTATCCACAGGACTTCTCTGGGATGCTATGAGAGAACGCTGGCCTGGCTGATTGAGAAATATGAAGGAAAATTCCCCACCTGGCTGTGTCCTGAACAGGTACGTGTGCTGCCCATATCTGAAAAGTATAAGGAATATGCCCAAAAAGTGGAAGAAGAATTAAAAAATAACGGCATTTTAGTGACTACGGACAATCGATCTGAAAAAATTGGTTTTAAAATCAGAGAAGCCAGGCTGCAAAAAGTACCATATATGCTGGTGGTTGGACAACAGGAGGAAGAAGAAGGCCTGGTGTCGGTAAGAAGTCGTTTTGCAGGAGATGAAGGACAGAAAACGTTAACTGATTTCATTAACCAGATTACCAAAGAAATCCGCACAAAGGAAATCCGTAAGACGGAAATAGAAGAAGCGGTAAAATAATGCGTAATAAGCACATATTTTTTACTCCGGATGCAGATACTAAAGTGGAGATGTTATGTTACGAACCAGAAGGAACAATATCCGATTGATTCGTAACGATGTAATAGAACAACCCGCTATCAAACAGAATGGAGGAATCATATGGCAGAGTTACAATGTAGGGTAGAAAACTGTTCCTATAATAAAGAGACTTATTGCTGTAAGGGAGATATCATGGTCAGTGGTATGAATGCTACCTGTGACAGGGAAACCTGTTGTGACAGCTTCTCCCAGAGAAGAGAAGGACATGATTCTTACAGCAATTCCGCCTATCAGCCCAGCAAAATGATCAGCATAGACTGTGACGCGGTAAAATGTATTTATAATGCAAGTTATAAATGTGTGGCAGATCATGTGGATATCAAAGGATGCGGAGCTGCAGACAGCAGGGAAACAGCCTGTGCTACTTTTGCGGAGAAATAAATGTTGACGAAGGACAAGCCGGATGCGAAGAGCACATCCGGCTTTTTTCTCATATTAGTTCTGTCAGCTGTTACTGAGGCTGGCGTATTTCTTCGGTGATACGCCAACAGCCTTTGTAAATGCCTTGAAAAAATTACTGTAATCAGAGAAACCGCATTTTTCAAAGGATTCAAAGACGCTCAGACCGTCATTCAGCAGGGATTTCGCAATACTGATCCTTCTGGCGGTTATGTATTTATTAATTGTAGTTCCTGTTGCAGATTTAAAAATCCGGCAGATATAGGATTCACTCAGGTAAAAACACTCAGCCAGCTGTCCGATTGTCAATTCCTGGTTTATATTCTGATTTATGTATGCCAGGATTTCATCCACCTGCTGACTATATTTATAGGTATTGCCCGTAAGGGCGGCGGCATTTGAATTAGATAAGGTATTAATCATCACCATCAGTTCCATAAAAGCAGCCTGTTCAATGATATCGTGTGCATAACCGTCTGCTGTGGTTATTTTATTGACATAGTATTGAAACCTGCTCTGCTGTTCCCTGTTCAATGAAATCTTATGCTGGAAATCCGGCGGGCGGTGGGTAAAGCAATAGTCAAGACAGGTGTGTTCTGTGGATATTTTCTTTACATAATCAGGATGGATGGAAAGCACAATCCTGTCATGGATCATACTGTCAATCTGCGTCAACTTGTGACTCTCATATTGGTTGATTACAAACAGGTCGCCGGGAGCTATGCTGTAAAATTTATTATCAATCAGAAACTGTTTACCGCCGGAAATGGAGTAATACAGTTCACAACAGTCATGGATATGCATATCCATGGCTTTTTCTTCCTTATACAGGTGGGCAACGGAGAACGTCCGGGTTCTGATACAGTTTTCTATGGAAATCTGACAGGTAAACAATTCTTTCATATAAGCTCCTTTCCAGATTGAAAAAGTTACATATAAAAAGCTGTTGCCGCCAACTCAAGTCACGAGAATGCGCGGCAAACTCTTCAATTGGGTAAACAGGGTTTTCCTATAGTATATAAGATTAGTTCATTATTTGCAAGATTTTGAAAACTTTTTGAAAAGACACAGGAAATATTTTCTATTATAATAAATAAGAAGCAAGTTCAATACAGGAAACAACATGTTTAAAGATGGAAAAGCTTTCCTGTATGTGCTATAATGTAAGTGCTTTCATGAAACTAAAAATGTTCCGGCAGATTCTACAGGAAAGGAAGTTATGCCGGGCATGCAATATGCTAAAAACAGATATGCTAAATGCAAATATGCTAAATGCAAATATGTTAAATGCAAATATGTTTTTGCAAATATGCTAAAAGCAGATATGCTTTTGAGCATAGGAAAGAGAGGTACAACGTGGAGCTTAGAACAGCGGTATCACCCAGAGATGTGAAGCATTATACAACAGAACGCCTGAGAGAAGAGTTTTTGATCCAGAACCTTTTTGTGCCGGGCGAGATCAAGTTGGTATACAGTCACATTGACAGGATTATTACAGGAGCGGCAGTACCGGTTTCACCCATTACACTGACTGCCGGGGATGAACTCAGGGCGGATTACTTTTGCCAGAGAAGAGAATTGGGCGTGATCAATATCGGCGGTCCGGGAACCATCAATGTTGACGGAAGCGTATACAAGGTTGGACCACGGGAGGCAATGTACATTGGCATGGGATCTGAAAATATCGTATTTGCCAGCGATGATGCAGGCAGACCTGCCAAATATTATCTGAATTCAGCGCCTGCCCATATGACATATCCTACTGTCCTGATCAAGCAGGAAGGAACACCCCAGGAAGGTGTTGTCATTGTAAAGGATGAGAATAAAGTGGAACTTGGCAGCCTTGAGGATGCGAACCACAGAGTGATCTGCAAATATATCCTTCCCGGTCAGGTGGAAAGCTGCCAGCTGGTAATGGGGATGACACAATTGAAACCGGGCAGTGTATGGAATACGATGCCCTGCCACACACATGACAGACGTATGGAGGTGTATCTGTATTTTGATATGCAGGAGGATTCTTTTGTAATGCATTACATGGGAGAACCCGGGGAGACCCGCCACATTGTCATGAGAAATGAAGAAGCTGTCATTTCTCCAAGTTGGTCTATCCATTCAGGATGCGGTTCCAGGGCTTATACCTTTATCTGGGGTATGGTTGGTGAGAATCAGGATTTTGGCGATATGGACGGCGTGGAAATGAAGGATTTGATGTAGTGTACATCACAGTAATGTAATCACAGTAATGTAATTATAATAAATAATCACAATAAATAATCACAATAAATAATCACATATAAAGGAGAATGATAATGGGAAATTTTACACAGAAGTTTTCACTGGAAGGTAAGACAGCGCTGATAACCGGGGCTTCTTATGGTATTGGTTTTGCAATTGCAACAGCATATGCGGAAGCAGGTGCGAACATCGTATTCAACGATATTAATCAGGATGCAGTAAACAGAGGACTTGCTGCATATGCGGAAAAAGGCATTAAGGCACATGGTTATGTATGTGATGTGACGGACGAAGATGGGATTATCGCAATGGTTGCCCAAATTGAGAAGGAAGTCGGTCTGATTGATATCCTGGTAAATAATGCAGGTATCATCAAACGTGTTCCCATGCATGAAATGCCGGCAAAGGATTTCAGACAGGTAATTGATATTGACTTAAACGGACCTTTTATCGTATCCAAAGCAGTGCTTCCCACCATGATGAAGCGCAGGAGCGGTAAGATCATCAATATCTGCTCCATGATGTCAGAATTCGGCCGTGAGACTGTTTCTGCATATGCCGCAGCAAAGGGCGGACTTAAGATGCTCACCAAGAATATTGCATCAGAGTATGGTGAATATAACATACAGTGTAACGGCATTGGCCCCGGTTACATTGCAACACCCCAGACCGCGCCTCTTCGTGAGACACAGGCAGACGGCAGCAGGCATCCATTTGACCAGTTCATCATTGCCAAGACACCGGCAGCACGTTGGGGAGAGGCAGAGGACCTTCAGGGACCGGCAGTATTCCTGGCTTCCGAAGCATCTGATTTTGTAAACGGCCTCATCCTTTATGTGGATGGCGGTATTGCAGCATACATTGGAAAACAGCCTTCCTAATGTAAAACAACATAAAAACCTATAAACAGTCAGACGTATAAGATACGGCTGGCTGTTACGGCTGTAAAATGAAGCAGTATTCAATAACAATAATTTTATAGGAAAGAATGATTCGGAGGATTGTAAGAAATGAAAATTGCATTGATTAATGAGAACAGCCAGGCGGCTAAAAATGAACTGATCTGCACTGCGCTGAAAAAAGCAGTGGAACCATTGGGACATGAAGTGGTAAATTATGGTATGTACAGCGCTGATGACTTGAATTCCATTACCTATGTACAGATTGGAATTCTTGCAGCAGTGCTTCTGAATTCTGGAGCGGCGGATTATGTAATAACCGGCTGCGGAACCGGTGAAGGTGCCATGCTGGCATGTAATTCGTTTCCCAGGGTATTGTGCGGACATATTGAATCTCCCCTTGATGCCTACCTGTTTTCCCAGGTAAATGACGGTAATTGCGTAGCCCTTCCTTTTGCAGAGAATTTTGGATGGGGCGGAGAATTGAACCTGGAATATATCTTTGAAAAATTATTCTGTGCACCGGGCGGCGGCGGGTATCCCAAGGACAGAGTGGTGCCGGAACAGCGCAATAAGAAGATACTGGATCAGGTAAAGGAAGTCACCCATGCGGATATGGAGACAATACTTAAGAATCTGGACAGAGAGCTGGTGAAGGGTGCCCTGTCGGGTGAAAAATTCAGCGCTTATTTTTTCAAAGACTGTAAATGTGACAAACTGGCAGCATGTGTTAAGGAAGTATTGGTATAGTGAAAGGAGGTATTATGAACGAGGTTTTAGAAAAACTGAAAAAAATCGGTATTGTTCCGGTGGTTAAAATTGACAGGGCAGAGGATGCGGTACCTTTGGCAAGAGCACTCTGCGCAGGCGGACTTCCCTGTGCGGAAGTTACATTCCGTACAGATGCGGCTGCAGCTGCGATCAAGGCCATGACGGATCAGTTTCCGGAAATGTGTGTGGGCGCAGGAACCGTTTTAAATGCTGCCAATGTGGATGCGGCCATAGAAGCGGGCGCACAGTTTATTGTCAGCCCCGGGCTGAATCCCAAAACAGTAAAATACTGTATAGAGAAGAATATTCCCATTACACCCGGAACATCCAGCCCCAGTGATATTGAGCAGGCTATTGAACTTGGTCTGGAGGTGGTAAAATTCTTCCCGGCAGAGCAGTCCGGCGGTCTGGCTAAGATTAAGGCTATGGCAGCCCCTTATGTAAATATGAAATTCATGCCTACCGGCGGTATCAGTGCCAAGAATCTGAATACTTATTTGGATTTTGACAAGATTATTGCCTGCGGCGGTTCATGGATGGTTCCCGGTGATTTGATCAATGCAGGAGAATGGGACAAGATTGAATCCCTGACAAGAGAAGCCGTACAGACCATGCTGGGTTTTGAACTGGTACATGTGGGTATAAACGGGGAAAATGAAGAAGAAGCAGAAAAAACAGCACGTCGTTTTGGTTTCATTTTCGGTATGCCTGTTAAGGCGGGAAACAGCTCTATTTTTGCAGGAACGGCTCTTGAGGTCATGAAAGAGCCCTATATAGGCAAAAATGGTCATATTGCAATCAGAACCAATTATATTGACAGAGCAGTGAATTATCTTGAAAATGTGCTGAAAGTTGAGTTTAACGAAAGTACTGCCAAAAGAGATGAAAAAGGCAGATTAAAGGCTATTTACATCAAAGAAGAAATAGGCGGCTTTGGCGTACATCTGGTACAAAAATAAGAATTTTATAAGAAAGGGATATAATTATGGCAAAAGTAGTTACCATGGGTGAAATCATGCTCAGATTATCAACCCCAAACAATGAGAAGTTTATCCAGGCAGATGAGTTTGATGTTTGTTACGGCGGAGGAGAAGCAAATGTAGCGGTATCTCTGGCAAATTACGGACATGATGCCCGGTTCGTGACGGCAGTTCCGGATAATGAAATCGGAGAATGTGCGGTGGCAGCCCTGAGAAAATACAATGTAGGCACCAAACACATCGCTAAATGCGGCGAAAGACTGGGAATTTATTTCCTGGAGTCCGGCTCTGCCATGAGACCTTCCAAGGTGGTGTATGACAGGGCATATTCCTCTATTTCCACAGCAGTGGAAGCTGATTTTGATTTTGATGCCATTTTTGAAGGTGCAGACTGGTTCCACTTTACAGGAATCACCCCTGCCGTATCCGACAGTGCGGCCGTGCTGACCGAGAAGGCGCTTATTGCAGCCAAGAAGCATGGCGTTAAGGTATCTGTGGATCTGAATTTCCGTAAGAAGCTATGGTCCTCAGAAAAGGCGCAGAAGGTTATGAGCGGCCTGATGCAATATGTAGATGTATGTATCGGCAATGAAGAGGATGCGGAGCTGGTTCTTGGCTTTAAACCGGGTAAGACTGATGTAACCAGCGGTGAACTGGAACTGGCAGGCTACAAATCCATATTTGAGCAGATGGTAGAGAAATTCAACTTCGAGTATTGTGTATCCTCCCTGCGCGTCAGTAATTCAGCTTCTGATAACGGCTGGTCCGCATGTATTTATGCCAGGGATACCAAGGAGTTCTACCATTCCAAAGAATACAGAATCCGTCCCATTGTGGACCGTGTAGGCGGCGGTGATTCCTTTGCCGGCGGTGTGGTATGCGGCATGCTGGATGGTAAGGATTTCAAGGCAGCACTGGAATTTGGCGTGGCAGCATCCGCGCTTAAGCATACAATTCCTGGTGACTTCAATTTGGTATCCAGAAAAGAAGTGGAAACACTATGCGGCGGTGATGCTTCCGGACGTGTGCAGAGATAGTGATGATGAATTTAAGATTGACGATGCAGGATTTTCTGGATACTTTGAAAAAAGATATCAGAGAACAGGCTGAAATACTGAAACAGAGAGAGATGCCCGCCCTGACAGAAGATTTATTTGCCTTGTTTGAAAATACCGGGAACAGAATCCGATACGAATCGGTTTATTTTGAACGCCGGAAGTTTTTAAGCGTTTACGGCATGATTTCCTACCTGGAAAAGCAGGAGTATGGAACATTATCAGCCGGTACAAAGGAAAAGCTGATACAGATTATTAAGGGCATCTGCCGTGAAGAATGCTGGGCTTTACCAGCTCACGTTAACCGCAGTGAGAATCCCCGCTGGTCTGTCACGGTGGATCTCTTTGCAGCAGAAACAGCCCAGACACTGGCAGATCTGGCGGATCATCTCAGAGCGGACATAGGGGAAGATGTGTATGGTGAGATTGCGGAAAATGCAGACCACAGGGTTCTTCAGCCTTTCTTCGATTCACCGGTACCCTATGGACAATGGGAACATGCAGATCACAACTGGAATGCCGTGTGTGCCGGCTCCATTGGCAGCGTCTGTCTGCATCTGGAAAGAGAAGATGCAAAAGAG
>Ga0153941_1001015_pt1 | contig 11635 bp, 11 predicted proteins | sample TSNJ025MetaG_FD_104733 | JGI IMG/M metagenome (GOLD analysis project Ga0153941, IMG submission 104733) | Attine ant fungus gardens microbial communities from New Jersey, USA - TSNJ025 MetaG | ecosystem: Host-associated > Fungi > Mycelium > Unclassified | place: USA: New Jersey, Brendan T. Byrne...
AGGCAATGATGTGACAGTAACGCCGCTTTCCTGGCACATCCTCACCAATACTTCTCCCGGATCGGAAATGGCAGGTGTTCCCGCATCTGTAATCAATGCAATATTCTTGCCATTCAAAAGCTGTTCTGTAAGCTGTCTGGCTTTTTCCACTTTATTATATTCATGGTAACTGGTCATGGGTGTACGGATCTGAAAGTGATTCAGCAGCTTGATACTGTTACGGGTATCCTCTGCCGCAATGACATCAACCATCTCAAGAGTCTCCAGTACCCTTGCCGTAATATCTTTTAGATTTCCAATAGGCGTTGCACATAGATATAAAGTTCCTGCCATAGTCCCTCTTTTCTATCAATAATTATGATCCTTGGCAACTGCTGCCAAAAGCAAACATGTTCGCTTTGCAAAAGTTTAAATAACGCACAATTTTGACTTCTGCGTTCAACAAAGCTGCACTTGAAATGGCTGTGAATTGTAACATCAATAGCCATAAATATCATATATTTCAGGCATATATACGCCCGGTTCCTGATAGACGATCAGCGGCTTTTCCACTTTCATCCGTGCCCGGCCGCCCCGTACAGCTTCCAGCAGCACCATATTAGGCTCTTTGTCAATAAAAGGATAAACCATCTGCATCCGTTTCGGCTCCAGCTTATAACCAGATAAAGTAACCATGATTTCCGCAAGCCGAAAAGGCCGGTGTACAAGATAAAAATGTCCGCCCGGTTTTAAAAGCCTGGCCGTCTGACTTACCACATCCTCCAGGCTGCACAATATTTCATGTCTGGCAATTGCTTTGGGGGAGTCGGTATTTATAAGACCATGCTGCCTGATCATATAAGGCGGATTGCAGGTAATGACATCAAAAGAAGCAGACTTGAATATCCTGTCTGCTTCCTTTATATCACCGGTAATAATCTCAATCTTGTCTTCCAGTCCGTTCAAGGCAACACTGCGCCTTGCCATATCGGCACTTTCTTCCTGAATTTCCAGACCGGTAAGGTGGGAAGCTTCCGTCTTGGCCTCCATAAGGATAGGGATAATACCTGTTCCGGTCCCCAGATCCAACACCCGGTCACCCTTGCGGGCTGATGCAAACCCTGACAGCAATACCGCATCCATACCAAAACAGAATTTATCGGGATTTTGTATGATCTGATAACCATTTCTCTGTAATTCATCCAAACGTTCATTCTCTTTCACAAAACACCTCGCAGGATAGTGGTCACTGAACAATATCAATTAATCGTCATCGAGCTTTGATTTTACTTCCTGTTTCTCCTGCTTTTCCTGCTTTTCAAGGCGTTCCAGCTCTTTCAGTTCTTCCCTGGACATTTCATTCTTCCCATTTTCCTTCTTACTGCGTTTCTTCCGAAAGCGCAGTCTGTCCACTTCATATTCCCTGATTTCCTTCTCTTCGTTAATGTCAACCACAACTTTAACCAGCTGTCTGAGTACATTTACGCTCCGCACTTCGCCTTTCAGTCCTTCATCTGTCGTTACGTAATCTCCCGCATTCGGCAGCTTGCGGTTTAACTCTTCATAGGTCTCTTCTTCATGCTTCAGACAGCACATCAGTCTTCCGCAGACACCTGAAATCTTGGTAGGATTCAGAGGCAGATTCTGCTCCTTGGCCATCTTGATGGATACGGGTATGAAATCTGTCAGATGCGTATGGCAGCACAGGGTTCTTCCGCAAGTTCCAATACCGCCGAGAATCTTTGTTTCATCCCTTACCCCGATTTGCCGAAGCTCAATTCTGGTCTTGAATACTGCCGCCAGATCCTTAACCAGTTCCCTGAAATCAATCCGCCCGTCGGCGGTAAAATAGAAAAGCACCTTGTTATTATCAAAGGTATATTCTGCATCAATCAACTTCATTTCCAGGCCATGCTTCCTGATCTTCTCAAGGCAGATCACAAATGCTTCTCTTTCCTTTTCCTTATTAACTGCTTCCTGCTCCTGATCTCTTTTACTGGCGACCCGTATAACCGGCTTCAAAGGCTGTACCACCTTCTCCTCCGCCACTTCCTTCATGCCGCCGACTACAGTTCCGTACTCTATACCGCGGGCTGTCTCCACGATCACGTGGTCACCCTTTTTTATATGCAATTTTACCGGATCAAAGAAATATACTTTCCCGGCAGTCCGAAAACGGACTCCAACTACTTTTACCATCTATACACCACCTTCTTCATGCTGCGTCACTATTCACAGCCAACGCTGTTCATATATTTTAACACAAAGTTCCTGCTCTGGGAAGCATTATACTATGTATTCTCTTTAATTTCCAGTAAAAGCAGTTCCATGGTCAATTCAAAATTCACATTGGCATTCAGGCGGTTCTTGGCTTTTTCCAACGCATCCAGTACCCTTTCCAGACCTTCGTAGCTGCTTCTTTCCGTAATCTTTCTGATTGTCTGGATTTCCTCACGAAATACCAGATGATTGGCATCACTGGTTGCTTTAAAAAGCAGCACATCCCGGAACCAGACAGCCATGATATCCAGATAATCATTAACATCCATCTTAAAGTCAGATATTTTTTTGATTGCTGCCATAATTTCATGGAGCTCCATATCTTTAATATATTTTAACAGCGATGTGGCTTCTGCTTTAATTTCCTCAAAATCTTCACTGGAAGCCAGGGCTTTTGCCTTACCCACATTTCCCCTGGCAAATGCTGCGCAGACTTCCGCTTTATAATCCGGCACCATCAATTCCTCCATCAGGAACCTCTTCACCAGCTTGTCATGTACAGGCTTCATGTTCAGTACCACACAGCGACTTAAAATAGTGGGCAGTAAGGCTTCCTGATTGCCTGTGAGAAGCAAGAGCACCGCATAACCCGGCGGCTCCTCCAGCGTCTTCAGAATAGCATTCTGAGCCTGGACAGTCATCTTTTCCGCTTCATTAATAATATATATTTTATAGGGACTGCTGTAAGGCATGATGGCAATATCATGATTCACCTGGGTGCGGATATCATCCACACTGATGGTATTGGGTTTTTCATGGGTAATCTTTATGATATCCGGGTGATTCGCAGATAATGCCTTCCTGCAGGAAGGGCATTCCTGACATGGCTTCTCCCCATCCCTTTCGCACTGTAATGCCATTGCAAATACCTTGGCAACAAATTCTTTGCCCGAAGACCGTTCTCCGTTTATGATATAAGCATGGGAAATCTTTCCGGATGCCAGTGTATTCTTTAAATGCTCCTTAATCTGTTCCTGTCCGATTATATCGTTAAATCCAGCCATAAACTCCCCCCTTTCCATCAGGTAAAAATATCAAGCAATAATCCCCTGATTTCTCCAATCTTATTTAAAATAGCCAGATTATCTTTTTCTTCCTTCATCAGCTCCTGTGCCAGCTCATCCAGATTTTCATCCACAAGCCGGATGATTCCGTATACTCTGTGCCGTCCTCTTCTGTCAAGAAAATTCTCTCTGGAAAACATATGGGAACGGCTGATAATTTCATTCAGGAACTCCTTGACCAGTCCCCTGTAATGCTTCATATCCTTTACATCCCGGCGCTTTGCCAGCTTTTCACCCTCTGTGGTGATCTCCTGCATAAGCAGCTGAAGCTTTTCCTGCAATTCGCTTTCCTGTATATGATTTATAAGCGTAAACTTAAAACCATCATCTGTAACCGGAGTCTGGCTTTTCGTTTCTACTGGTGCTGTCTGATTAACCTGATTTACTTTAATATCCATATACCATCTCCATAAGATATCTGACCGGCTTTCTTGATTATCTGATCCGCTCTTTGATGTAGTTTCGGATGTTGCACAGGCAATGATCCAGATCATCATTCTGAAATCTTCTGTTAATTCCGGCTTCCTTTATTTTCTCCTCCTGGAAATCCTTGCCGTCCGCCAAAAAACGCCTGCACATTTCTTCGTATTTGGGCTGCTCCTGCGTACATTCCCTGTTAAGTGCACGCCGCAGCCGACTGCCGTCATCCAGTTCAATCAATACCGGAATCAGCTTGTCCTCTCCGAAATATTTTTTTACACGCTGATAAGATTCAAGAGTCCCTATCATGATATAATCATTGGCAGTAAGATCGATTTGGCCGTCATCCACGGTAAAATAACGCCATACCCCATGATAAGTATGATATTCCCTCTGTTCCACGATTTTACCCTGGGCGGACAGCTTTTGATAACCTTCCTCATTTGTGAAAAAATATTCCAGCCCATTCCTTTCACCAGCCCGTATGGGACGGGTGGTATAGGGCACAATGACCTTTAATGACCATGTACCCTCTTCCACAAGCTTTCTGAAGATGGTATCCTTACCTGTGGAGCTTTTACCCATAATATATACTATCTTCCCCATGAAAATCAATCTACCTCGACTACTCTTATCATATTCGTCTTACCGGAAATACCAAGGGGAACGCCCGCTGTAATAACAACAATATCCCCTTTCTGAATATAGCCGGCTACTTTCGCCGCCGAAATTGCTTCTGCAAATAATTCATCGGCAGATTCTTCCCGTTTAATCAGCAGAGGTCTGACTCCCCACATGAGATTCAACTGCCTGCTTGCGGAAGGAAGCACCGTACATCCAATGATCTGACAATCCGGCTTATATTTTGAGATGGTACCCGCTGTATTACCGGATATTGTTACCGTAATGATCGCCGCCGCATGCAGCTCCATGGCAGTAGTACAGGTAGCCTGGGAAATAGCTGCTGTAATATCCGTCTGGTCCGGTATACCTAATCGGGCCATTCTTTCTTTATAATTAATATCCCTTTCTGCACATTCTGCTATCCTTGCCATGGTATTCACCGCCTCAACAGGATACAGTCCCGCTGCTGTTTCACCCGAAAGCATGATCGCCGTGGTCCCATCATAAATAGCATTGGCAATATCTGTTGCCTCAGCTCTTGTAGGTCTTGGATTCTTGATCATGGACTCCAGCATCTGCGTTGCCGTTATTACATGCTTACCCTGCGCAACAGCCATTTTTATTATCTTCTTCTGCAGGATTGGAACCTCCTCCAGAGGAATCTCCACTCCCATATCGCCCCGGGCCACCATGATTCCATCAGAGACCTCTATGATCTCCTCCAGATTCTCAATTCCCTGCATATTTTCTATTTTGGCAATGACCTTCATTCTGCTGCCGTAAGTATCCAATATTTCCCTGATCTGAAGAATATCATTCTTGGTTCTTGCAAAAGAAGCTGCCAGAAAATCATATCCTGTATCAATCCCAAATATGATATCTGCTCTGTCCGTATCACTGATATAAGGCATGGAAAGAATCGAACCAGGTACATTCACTCCTTTTCGGTTTGAGACAACGCCGCCATTAATTACCCGGCATACGATATCGTTATCTTCCATCTTCTCCACTTTCATTTCAATCAATCCATCATCAATTAAAATAATGGCGTCTTCTGCTATATCCTTCTTCAGATTTGCATAGGTAATGGAAGCTCTTTCACTGGTACCAACCACATCATCAGTGGTGAGGGTGAATGTCTGACCGTCAATCAACTCCACCTTCCCATTTTCAAAGGTCTTAAGACGTATTTCAGGTCCCTTTGTATCCATCAAAGTGGCAATCGGCATGTCTAATTCCTGCCGCACCTTATCAAATCTATCGTATTTTTCCTTCTGCTCCTCATGCGTGCCATGTGAAAAATTAAATCTGGCAACATTCATACCTGCCAATATCAGCGCCTTCATCTTCTCTTCACTTTCACTAGCGGGTCCTATGGTACAAATAATTTTGGTTCTTCTCATATTCGCTTCCTTTCTTAATTTGATTGTGAATATTAATAGTAACAAGTATTATTTGGACCGGCTATCCATTTTTATTACAGGTATCCGGTAGCCGCCTTCACCATGTATCACCCCTGTCACGCTCAGCCTGTTCTTCAGACTTCCCATTATAAGCTTAAGTTTTCTGCCGGTTATTACTTCTCCCGGCACCAGAAGCGGCACTCCCGGAGGATACAGGCTGATAAAGTCACCTGCATACCGGCCTGTGCATAACTTCAGCAGGAGCATCTCCACTTCCAGATCCCACGCCTGTGACAATGGTATTGCTTCTGGGGTATCTGCCCTTCTTAAGGACATAACCTCACCCCAAATGCTGACGACAGGGTCATTCCCCTTTCCGCTGTCTTCCATCCGGCCATATTCACCGCACCGTAAATCAATTTCCTTCAGGGCCTGTGTCATCCTTAAGAAGCCTTCCTCCCGGTCACTTATGGTGAACATTGCCAGCACACAGGTATCAGACGCCATTTCCAACTGTAAATGGTATTCCTGTAACAGCATATCATATAACTGCAGTCCGGACAATTTATTTTTCTTTATAGAAATAATCATTTTACCCGGATCCTGATGACCTGTCTGATCTGCAAGTATCTGCAGATGCTTACATTCCGCCAATTCCTGCAGCATTGCATTCCATCGGTTAAGAAAGATTTCAAATAATTCGCTGCCCTGTTCCCGCAGAATCCCCAGCGCATTATCAATACTGGCCATCAATACATACGAAGGGCTGCTGCTTTGATAAATCCTGAGAAACCGCTTCACCCTTTCCCTGTCCGCCAGCTTTCCGCTCACATGAAGCAGAGCAGTCTGGGTCATAGCCGACAAAGTCTTATGCACACTGTGAATGACATAATCTGCTCCCAATCTGCAGCTGTTTTGGGCAAATCCTCCATGGAATCCCAGGTGAGCCCCATGTGCTTCATCCACGATCAGCGGGATTCCTCTTTGATGGGTAACTCTGGCAATCCCCGCCACATCAGCAATACGCCCTTCATAAGTTGGTGACACCACAAGCACCCCCCGAATATCTGGTTCTTCTTCCAACGCCAGCTCCACCTGTCCGGGAGTAACCGCCTCACAAATAGCATACTCCTCCATCATATCGGGATAAAGATAAGATATTGATAAATGTCTCAGATATGCCGCATGATATACCGATTTGTGACAATTTCTGGGCATCAGCAAATGCCCCTTTTCCGGCAGGGCTGCACTGACCGCGCTTAAGATCCCTGCGGTACTGCCATTCACCAGATAAAAACTTTCTTCTGCTCCATAAAGGGCAGCAGCCTCATCCTGCAAATCCTTCAGTATCCCTTCTGCATAATGCAGATTATCAAAACCAGTGATTTCCGTTATATCACACGAAATCCATTCACCCGGAAGCCTTCCTGCTTCATTCCGTTTATGTCCGGGCATATGGTAAGGATATATATCTGTGTCATTATATTGCTTTAACTTATCATATAAATAATCCAAATTATCAATTACACTCTTCTTTCAGATAATTCTCACGCTGATCAGGTAATACGCCATGTCCCCTGTGACGGCCGATGGTCTCCATTATGGAACACCATTTATCTGCCGCAGTTACGATCCATGCCTCACGGCACATGGGCGGTATCACAGTCAGCGGCCACATATGCTTCTTAATAATATCTCTTTCCCTGTCTGTCAGATGATACTCGACAGATGCATTCCTGAGCGCTGCACCCGGATGATAGAATCCATGCAGGTTATGGGGATTTATATAATCCGGATGATGCCAGTCATAAAGGAAATAATCATGCAGCAGAGCGCCACGAACCAATTCCCGGCGATTACAGCGAATGCCCATTTTCTCACTGATGGCAAGACTGTAACGTGCAACATTCATACAATGTCTGTTTACCGTTACGTTACCATGCTGAATATGGCCCCTGGTCTTCCTGAAATTGCTGGAATTCAATATATCTTGCCCAGATTCCCATATCTGCTTGTGAAGTGCCCGGTGCTTCTCATAACGCTGCTTCCATTTTTCAATTTGCTTTTTGTTTCTTTGCCCTATTCTTCTTTCTGCCATATTGGCCTCATCCTTCAATAATAACAAATTATCGGAAACCCTTCTTCTACATAAGAATAAATACTTTTTGCCGCATCATACGGCAGATTAATACATCCATGTGAACCATTTGTAAGATAAATATCACCGCCAAAACTGTTGCGCCAGGTAGCATCATGCATTCCTATATTACCATTAAAAGGCATCCAATAGCTGACCGGCGTTTCATAATCATCTCCACGCAGAACCGCATTCCTGGTCTTATAGGTCAGTCCATATATACCTCCCGGCGTTACACTCCCGCTTCTGTTCATTCTGCCGGATACAAAATCCGATTCCAGCACGATTTTTCCACTCGCATACAGATATAAGTGTTGATTTGACAAATCAATTTCCACATAGGATTTACCAATATCATCCACCCCTTTTTGCGCGGCAGTAATGCTGTATACCGGTTCCCGTTCCGTAACCGCCCCATTATGGATCAGCTGAATCAGTTCCTCTGTTTCTGTGTTCCGATCTGTTTTCCAGCCATAAGCGCTTGGTAGAACCAGTTCCGCTCCCTGTGTTGTTACAAAGCTGCGTTTTCTGCCATACGTATCATATTCCTTGGCCCATGCTGCCACAAACTCCGCCACAGCTTCTTCATCAAGCTCCGGTTCTCCCTTTTCCTCTGATATCCATTCATATATGATATCACCGTCCAAAATTACTTCCCGGCCATTCCAATCATATGTGACAGCAGTTGAAACCCACTTATTCATTATATCCAGTCTTTTATTCAATCCTGCATCTTCATCAGTTACCGATGCCTTTACATAACAGTCTTCCTCCTCCAGATTGACTGTTGTCCGCCCTGCATGTATGGCATCGGTAAGTACTTCCCTTACCCTGTCCATATCCAGCTTACTGCCGTGAGTCTCCGCTATGATTTCATATTGCTTCATTTCAGGCAGGTAATCACTTATATAAGCATCCTTAGGCGTCTCCATATTCTTACGCTGAAATGCTTCCCAATCCCCAATCGCCTCCGGCAGTATATCGGTATCAAATTGGATTTCATAAGTAATCGCATGCCCGTAGGTATCAAAAAAAGCCATGATCCAACAAAAAATATCCTGTTGGCCCAACAAAGCATTTACCTCATCCTTAACATCTACAAAGACACCCACATCAGAAGCTGTTAAAGTTCCAATCTTCCCGCCTTCATAATCTTCCACATCAATCACATAGCTTTCAATCTGCTTCTCCAGAATATCCGATGCCTCCCCGGCCGTTAAATAACTTATATCTGCTCCATTGATCCAGACATTCGGGAAAAAATGTGACTGAAAATAAAATGCTGTCCCGAAATACACCAATAACAAAATACCCAGAATCCCGCTTAATATCAATATGATAATCCACTTCTTACCCTTACTCTTCCCACCCTCTTTTGTCTCTGCAATAACTTCACTCATTGACTATTCTCCGCAACATATATTTATATAATACAATACTATTATATCATTAATATGCAATAAAAAATAGTTATAAAAAATTGAAATTTAGACCTTTTGTACTATTTTATAAGCATAATTGTCAATTTCCCCATTTAAAAGACAAATTGAACCAAAATCATATAACAAATCGTACCTGCCCCAATACTAAGCAATGTGTTTTTTTTCCATAAATGCAGAACAATAACAAGCATAATGGCAAGAATCTCAGGTATCCACCTGCTTCCCTGAAGGAAACTTATCCCTTTCAGGCAATAAACAACCAACATAGCCATAATTGCAGGCGGCAATACTTTTCCCAAATAGTGAACAGCAGTTGGAACTTCTTTCTTTCCGCCGAAAATCAAAAACGGAACTGCCCTTGTTATTATTGTGCATACTGCTATCACACCTATTATTGCTAAAGAATGCCACATAATTTAAACCTCCTTTACCTCATCTTTTTCTGTGTGCTCTTCTTTTTTCTGTAATATCGGCTTTTTATCCAATACTGGTTTTTTATCCAATACCGTTTTTTTATCCAATACCGACCGCAAGCCCAGGAGGACTGCAACCGTTACTGCCAGCGCCGGAAGCAGGAAATTGTCCGCACCAAGCATCAACAATGCAGCAATCCCTGTCAGAAAGCCTATAATGGCCGGCCTGTGTTCCTTGCTGTCCATCCACTGATTTAAAACAATCACAACAAATAATGCAGTCATGGAAAAGTCAATTCCCCTGGTATTAAATGATAACAATTGTCCTGCAATTGCTCCCAGTACGGAACCTGTAATCCAGTAAATTTGATCAAACAGGGAAATCAGAAAAGAAATTTTTTTCTCATTCATTCCCGGCGGACATTTCAGACTGCAAAGTACCGAGTAGGTTTCGTCTGTTAAAGAAAAAACCATATACGGATATGCCCTTCCCATAGTCCGGAACTTTTCCAAAAAGGATAGCCCATAGAATATATGCCGCCCATTAATAAAAAGTGTCATCAAAGCGCAGTAGAGTAAACCTGCCCCGCTGCTTAACAGTGTTACCAGTACAAATTGCATGCTGCCGGCGTAAATCACAACACTGCTCAAAAATGCCCACCAAAAACGATAACCGGCATCCTGAAGCATAAGCCCAAATGCCATCCCAAGAAAGAGATATCCCAACATAACCGGCATCGATTGTATAAATGCAAAACGTATCTCATTTATGTTCTTTTGTTTCATTACTTCCCCTTATATATGTGAGTTCTGATGACTTCTGTATCCTGTTATGATATATGAATATTGTATCAGTGAACTATGTTCATTTCTGCCAATCATTCCTTCGTAATATAATAAAACAGGTACAAACATACGCTTGTACCTGTTTTATATTAATTTCAAAATTAATGAGACATCGGGGGCTCGAACCCCGGACAACTTGATTAAAAGTCAAGTGCTCTACCACCTGAGCTAATGTCCCGTTATCATAATACAGCGTAAATGCCCAGAGCCGGAATCGAACCAGCGACACGAGGATTTTCAGTCCTCTGCTCTACCAACTGAGCTATCTGGGCATCTAGACTTAACGTCTGAGTAGCGGGGACAGGATTTGAACCTGTGACCTTCGGGTTATGAGCCCGACGAGCTTCCAGACTGCTCCACCCCGCGTTATTAAATTATATTACATCATATGCTGATAAAAAATATATGTTCTTATCAGTAAATGGATGGAGGTGGATTCGAACCACCGAAGCAATTTGCAACAGATTTACAGTCTGCTCCCTTTGGCCACTCGGGAATCCATCCATAATGGTTTACACCATGAAGCCGATGATCGGACTCGAACCGATAACCTGCTGATTACAAATCAGCTGCTCTGCCAATTGAGCCACATCGGCACTTTCAAATGGGACCTATAGGGCTCGAACCTATGACCCTCTGCTTGTAAGGCAGATGCTCTCCCAGCTGAGCTAAGATCCCATTCCCAAGAAACTGCACGCAGTATACTGCGCGACGACCCAGAAGGGACTCGAACCCTCGACCTCCGCCGTGACAGGGCGGCGCTCTAACCAACTGAGCCACTGGGCCTTATAAAATAATGAAAGCATATATTAATAGACATACAATCATTTATACCTTCAAAACCGAACACTGAACATAATCTGACAATATCATCCGTTTTTTGTAAGCTTAATTTCTTTTTAAGTTTGCTTACTTAGTGAGTTTCCTCACTTTACCCAGCCATTTCAGGTCAAGCTGTCGACCGATTAGTAGATGTCAGCTGAACATATTGCTATGCTTACACCTCATCCCTATCTACCTCATACTC
>Ga0153941_1001016_pt1 | contig 11632 bp, 10 predicted proteins | sample TSNJ025MetaG_FD_104733 | JGI IMG/M metagenome (GOLD analysis project Ga0153941, IMG submission 104733) | Attine ant fungus gardens microbial communities from New Jersey, USA - TSNJ025 MetaG | ecosystem: Host-associated > Fungi > Mycelium > Unclassified | place: USA: New Jersey, Brendan T. Byrne...
AAATAAGAAAATGGAAGTACTGCATCAGTCTGGTGATGACATCATAGAGAGAGTGTCAGTCTCGTCTGGTAGAGAACGATGTAGTTATGTTACTAGACCAGTTCAACACACCAGGATACCCTCACTTCAATGAACAGAAGCAGACATTCTTTGAGAACTTTCAAACCAAGCCCGTGAAGCATTGCTTGAGGGCAAAGTTGAAGAAGCAGTTGGCCGATGTCAACATAGGTGTGACATATGTGACAGCCAAATTTAGTGCCAAGTGACAGATCAGTCGACAACTGATTGTCCGCCGTGTAAAGTATTCCATCATCAAGCCTTTTCTCGACCAATCTCATTTATTTTACAAGATTCTGACGTGCAAATAAATGAATGGGGAACCACTACAGGCATATTAGGTCTATTCTCTACAGTACCACTCCGTAGGTTTTTATGGCATCATTCCTCAAATGCCTCAACGCCTCATAGTCGTGCATCCGATGAAATTTTCTTAAATTATATCATAGTTCATCATGATCAAAACCGGACTCGTCGTCATCATCGGCAGAATCCGAGCCGCTGGAAGAGTAGAGTTTGGTAGTGATGGGATTGACAATGCCTTGCACCTCTGAAATAATCAACTCAGTGAAACGAGCCCATATAAAACCTCAAAAATTACATACCAGCCAACTTCTCCTCAAGATCCTCGACACTAGCACTTGAACCGTTTTCGTCAATCCATTCAGTAGCTTCTTTGACAGCGTCAAGAATAGTCTTTTTGTCCTCATCATCAAGTTTGCCACCAAGACCTTCAGAGTCAGCGACTTGATTCTTCAGACCATAAACGAACGACGAAAGTGAATTAAGAGCCTCAATCCTCTTGCGTTGGGCTTCATCCTCAGCAGCGAATTTCTCAGCTTCTGCAACCATGCGGTCGATCTCCTCTTGGGAGAGACGGCCCTTCTCATTCTTGATAGTAATTGCCTCTGACTTGCCACTGAAAAGAATGAGAAAACAACCAAAAGTTGTATAGAATGTCACCTACGTTCCCTTGTCAGCGGCTGAAACCTTCATAATACCGTTGGCGTCGATTTCAAAAGTGACCTCAATCTGAGGGACACCCCGAGGAGCGGGGGGGATACCAGTGAGCTCAAATTTACCGAGAAGATTGTTATCCTTGGTGAGGGAACGTTCACCCTCAAAGACTTGGATGAGAACAGTGGGTTGGTTGTCCGCAGCGGTAGAAAAGATCTGACTCTTCTTGGTTGGGATGACAGTGTTACGAGGGATGAGCTTGGTGAAAACCCCACCAGTAGTCTCAATACCGAGGGTGAGGGGGTTGACGTCAACGAGAACGACATCAGCGGTGCCCGGGACACCGGAGAGAATACCACCCTGGACAGCGGCACCATAGGCAACAGCTTCATCAGGGTTGATTCCTTTCGAAGGCTCCTTGCCACCAAAGAATTCTTTAAGGAGCTGTTGAACTTTAGGAATACGAGTGGAACCACCGACAAGCACAACCTGAAGAATTGATGAGTAACATAAGATGAAACTCACGAAATGGCCTACCTCATCGATATCCTCTTTCTTGACGTTGGCATCCTTCAGAACCTGTTCAACGGGCTTCATGGTCTTGCGGAAAAGATCCATGTTGAGCTCCTCAAACTTGGCACGGGTAAGAGTTTCAGAGAAATCGTTGCCATCCTCGAATGATTCAATTTCGATGCGAGTGGACTGTTGACTGGAGAGGGTCCTCTTGGCCTTCTCGACCTCACGCTTCAGTTTACCGAGAGCGCGAAGGTTCTTGCTGACATCAGTGCCAGTTTTTTTCTTGTAGCTCTTGACGAGGTAGTCAATGACGCGATTATCAAAATCTTCACCACCAAGATGGGTGTCACCAGCAGTAGCCAAAACCTCGAAGACACCATCGTCAATGGAAAGGAGAGAGACATCAAAGGTTCCACCACCAAGATCATAGACAATAATCTGAGATTCGCCGCCTTTCTTGTTAAGGCCGTAGGCGATAGCGGCGGCAGTAGGCTCGTTGATGATGCGGAGGACAGTAAGACCGGCAATGGTTCCGGCGTCCTTGGTTGCCTGACGCTGAGCGTCGTTGAAATCTATAGACTGCCTGAGTAAACTAGATGATTCTCAATGTGGACACTTACAGGCAGGGACGGTGACGACGGCATGGGTGACCTTTGTGCCGAGATAGGTCTCAGCAGTCTCCTTCATTTTGGTAAGAACCATGGCGGAGATTTCCTCAGGGGTAAAGTAACGGTCCTCATTCTTGTGCTTGACGACGACAGCGGGTTTGCCGTTTTGCTCGGTGACCTTGAAGGGCCAATGCTTCATATCGCGCTTGAGTTCGGGATCATTCATCTTGCGACCGATGAGACGTTTAGCGTCAAACACTGTGTTTGTAGGATTCGAGTGGAAAGCGTTCTTGGCTGAGTCGCCGACACTAGGAAAGCCTCAGTTTATGTATGTAGAGTTGCTTGTACTACGCACAGTCGTTCTTCGTCAGTAAAACTAACCCAAGACGGTGTGATACGATGACCCTGATCATTGGCAATAATTTCTACGCGACCACTTCGCTGAACACTGTAGAGCATGTCAACTTGCAGTTATCCATTGATCCAGATGCCACATACCCAACGCAAGAATACCTGTGTGCCTACAAGTCAGTCCAATCTGGCTAAAAACACCGAGAAATTTGCATACGTTGTACCAAGATCTGAAGAAGCACCGTTATACAAGAACTGATCCCAGACAGTGAATACCACACACCAATACCGATGACAGTTCCATATTCTGGATGGGCGTCTTCAGCAGACACCGCAGGAGGACAACAACAGAGGATGGCAAGGAGGGCAAGGAAGAAAACAGAAAGGACGGAGAAAATGCTCCTGTGGGGGGAGCGGGACGGTGAACTCATCGTAGTCGAGGTTCAGGGGACCTGTCGATGTTGCCCAACTATTTATTGATTTGAGCTGACGTGTCACCTGTACGTGGCCAGTCACGTGCCGTTCTGGCTGTGACATGCGGGATCATTGAGCGGCGCTACTCTCATGTCTTCTCCGCAGATCATCTATCGCCCTTACTCCGGCGAATCCGATCTTCCACATGTCATGGCCCTTGTCCAGAGTGAACTTAGTGAACCCTATGTCGTTTATACTTTTCGCTACTTCCTCCACCAATGGTCAGATAGAACAGTTAGTTTCCTGTCTGGTCGCGTGCCACTAACACATCCGTCCTTCAGGCCACATCTATCTTTTCTGGTACGCATTGCAAACTCGTCTCCTCGATTTGTGTTTCTCACCAGCTCAAAGGCGTATTCCAACGACCCAACCAAGTCAGATCCAATTGGAGTCATAGTCTGCAAACAGAGTATGCATCGTAACAAATCTAACAGAGGCTACATTGCCATGCTCAGTGTCGACAGAAACTGGCGCAACCGTGGTATAGGTTCGTCCCATCTTCCATATCTCCCCACAAAGGCGTCGAAATAGATTCTTACTTACAGATCCTTAAAAACGGGGAAACTCATCAATCTCATTTGGTGCGGTTATCTCTTGTTTCCCTCCATCCTCCTCTAGCTAGTGCTCTTGTTCGCAACTCAATCGAGGCCATGAAATATGACGGCGTTGAAGAGGTCCGTGCCCTTATTCGGCTTACTCATAAAAGGAATAGCTTCACGCCTCATCATAGGTTATCCTTGAAACCGAATTTGACAACCTAGCCGCTCTGTCACTCTACGAATCTCTTGGTTTTATCCGCGAGAAACGATTATACCGTTTTTACCTCAACGGCAAAGATGCCTTTCGGCTTGTTCTCGCTGTTCCTCCATCCGATTTCGATGACGCTTCAGATGCTTCTTCTCAACCCTCTTTCTCTCCCCCCAAACCTTCTATTCGTTGTCCTCCTTATCGCGCTATCAATGTAATACCATACTCAGATGACGAAGATGACTATGTCTCAGGTCGCTAATTTTGGGAGATTCTATCAGACAGTGTAGGAATAGATTTTTGTAGTATAGATACCTCTTTTGTGCCATACGATTTATATTGTACTTGTCATGCAGTGACTGTTATGTACAAATGCCACCTCTTCTCAGCATCATTCTACAGCAGATTTGAGTGGACAGTATCGAACCCAGGCTATGTGAATGTCAGATATATCGAAAACTAACCTGTTTAGTTTATCCCAGCCTTGACTCAAGGATAAAAATAGTTACTTCTACCCTTATCCCCTTACCCCTACCTCTCCCTATGGGTACACTCTGCCCTAATTTTATCCCTGATTGGCCCTGGGTTTTGGACTATATACTATTCTGAAGGGTGCATTTTATCCTGAGAGTAGAGCATGGGCTGGAGAGTACATTTCTAATATTCTGCACTTCCCTTGAGGGTATTTTCTGGTGATATTTCACATGACCAGTAAGTGCCAGAAAAGGAAATAGAATTCAGTAAATCAGAAGCTATATGGGGAACATAGAGCCCGACTCGAATTAACAGCATGCCGCCAAGCACTCATCGAAGTTAGAAATCATATTTTTCTTCTGCGAACGATTTATTGTATTATCAAGAAGACATTTATCAGACCTAGTATCATTTTTAATACTGTATCTAGCCTCCTGTTTTCCATACTCAGAGTTCAATCGACACTATGCATATTCAGTGTTTCTATGTCTTCTCATTTTCCCTTTTCTTTTCGTTTCAATTTTCTTTCTTATTGCTAGGGCCATGTATCTTAGCTACGGTCTGCCAAGAGTTCCGCGTTACAAATCTTAATAAAAGATAAAATTAAGCTACTATGGATCAGCACATTACTCATAACCTTTGATGTACTTTTGGATAATCAAATAGGAATTACCTTTGGAGCTTATTCCACTGCTCGAGTGTGGAATACCAGATATGTTCCTGGTCCATTTAAGGGTCACTACACAAAATAGGACAACGAAACTGATATCCGTAACAGGCAATAGTAGTAATGATGAAATCCATTTAAAGCAACGCCACTATGTGGGGAAACAGCCTACAAATTAGGAATACTGAAAGGGGCTATGAACAAAAGATCTGCCAAGGAAGGTATTCTTCGGAATTCGAGAATATCTCGTACGATAACTAGGCATTCTTCCATTGTCATCCCAAGCCGCCACGCTTGCACTTTCAGTGACAATAACTAAGCGAGGAAAACGGTCATGCCGGTCAAGACTGCAAAAAGACCATATTGAACAGTCACATCCGTGGCAGAACTGGTGCTGGTGGAGCTAGTAGTAGGGGCGGCACTACCGGCACTACCGGCACTGGTAGGGTTCGTGGGGCTACCGGCATTTGTTGGAAAAAGGGATGCTTCACTTGGAATGGGTTGTGGGCTTGCGGATGCGGATGCACCTATTCCGACAAGACCATTTTCGTTTTGCTGATAGCGGGGAAGGGTAGTCATAAGAATAGGGCTCGATAAGTGATAAATGGGGAAAAAACCTTACACCGACAGCAGTAGCCTGAGAGGCTTGAGTTTTGTAATTATCGAAGGTGTTAGCACCAGATGTAGGGGCGTTGATGGCACCGACCATCTCTATTATTATAACAGTAAAATAAGTTTGATCAGATAGAAAGTGGGGTACTGACCAGCTATACAGTGAGGTGATGGCAACAACTGTTTACAGAAGAACCAGATCGCTGGAGAGGGGCATCATCAACCCACTGATGCAAGAGCGGAAAAGAACTCACGCTTCGAGTCATCCGTGATTGTGAGGTTGAACTCCGGCACAGGAGACAAGCCTGCCATAGGGAGAAAGACCCAACCTGAATCAAATCCACCATCGACAGGGGTACACGGATCGCTAAATGTCGACTGCGTAACTGAGTGATTTCCAGGCCTACGAGCCCAATAAGAACACTGAAGGGAACCAGACCATGAATGCGTACATGCCAGTGAACTGGAAATTGACTATGGTCCCGTTCGTTGCGTTGATGCTAGGAGGGATGAACTGAAAGATGCCCCCGGTGGCATCTGCAGTCGAGCCGACTTGGACAGTCACCTAGCTCAAATGAGTAGTGGCAGAAATACAATTGACGGTACGCACGACGTTAGTCGAGTTTGACTGAGCAAGAACAAAGCCCAAGAAAGTCAACGGAGCAATGGCAGTGGCGAATCGCATTTCAACAGCTGGAATTCAAAGAAAGGTGTCGGAAAGGACAGCTTGCCCATATATATAATGGAGAGCGCAGCACTACATTTGGCTCGTTCGAGCTATTTCTAATCTCCAGTCCTACAACATATATGTAATCTTTCTCTCAGGGGTTGAGCTACATATTTGTTTAATCACACGGTCAGTCCTCATGACCTCTCTAAAGAGGCTTGTTTTTGATTCTTGATGAGCAATCAGATTCAGCATAAAGGGCTCAAAGAAATGCATTATTATCACCATCCTTTGTTGCTATGTACGATAGCTTCCCCACGATGACTTTATGGCTTGGGGTTCCAAGTGAGGATCTGACACCCAACCAGGGCCTATTATCTTGGTGATATTGCTTTTCACAATTCTTTGGATCGTGTTCTCTTCGGGAACTTGATCTCGCCGAAGCCCTGATTAATGATATTGGGTTCTTAAGCACGTTTTCACCTGTATAATGTGGGTGGGCACATAAATTTCAAGTTGTGCAAACAGTCGATAAAGCGAGTCTGGGTAGGGTACATTAGAATTCTGACATTAGAATTATAGAAGACTCCTCAGGGATGACTGCAACAAATGAAAACTAAAATATTCCGATACGGGGAATCGAACCCCGAGCTACCGCGTGAAAGGCGGTAATGTTAGCCATTACACCATATCGGACCTTGAATGCCCTTTACATAAAGGTAATATGATCTGAAAGTCAAGCTAGCTTGGAAAATTCCAGTGAGACGTGGCGCGATCACGTGACTATCTAGAGGTGTCTATAATGCCAAATTTTTCAGTTGTTGGGTTCCACGTTAACTTAGTTGTCCACAAAAATGTACCGTCTCTCAACAACCTCTGCTCGCTCTCTCCGTTCAGCAACCAGGACCGCCCAGCCCTCGCTGACTCGTGGTGCACACAAGGAGATTAAATTCTCCAACGAAGGTAGAGCTGGCATTCTGCGGGGTGTTGATGTCCTTGCCAACGCCGTAAGCGTTACTTTGGGGCCCAAGGGTGTGTTTGTGAATTTATTGGGCACGGACGCGTCCACTGACGCTGGTTAGGTCGCAATGTCATCATTGAACAGTCCTTTGGCGGACCCAAGATTACAAAAGGTGAGTAACGCTTTATTTGGGTTGAGATATCGGAGACGCGTCTGTGAAAAACGCTAACCAATTTTTTAGACGGTGTCACAGTTGCCAAGTCCATCACGCTTAAGGACAAGTTTGAGAATCTCGGTGCTCGGTATGTATCCTCGTTCACACAAAGACCTGCCAGCTGATCACCGTTTCATGCAGTCTTGTTCAGGATGTTGCCTCAAAGACAAACGAGATGGCTGGTGATGGTACCACAACGGCCACCGTCCTGGCCCGTGCGATTTACTCTGAGGGTGTGAAGAATGTTGCCGCTGGCTGCAATCCCATGGACCTTCGCCGCGGCTCGCAGGCAGCTGTTGACCGTGTTGTCGAGTTCTTGTCCAAGAACACCAAAACTATCACCACCACTGCCGAAATTGCCCAGGTTGCTACCATCTCTGCCAATGGTGATACTCATATTGGCAACCTCATTGCGCAAGCCATGGAAAAGGTCGGCAAAGAGGGTGTCATCACTGTCAAGGAGGGACGTACCATTGAGGACGAGATTGAGATTACAGAGGGCATGCGTTTCGATCGTGGTTTCATCTCTCCCTACTTTATCACCGATGTCAAGACTCAGAAAGTCGAGTTTGAGAAACCTCTTGTTCTCCTTAGTGAGAAGAAAATTTCTCTTCTTCAGGATATCCTTCCTTCTCTCGAGGCTGCGGCCAAAGCTCGTCGTCCTCTCGTCATTATTGCTGAGGACATTGACGGTGAGGCTCTCGCTGCTTGCATCCTCAACAAGCTTCGTGGCCAGCTCCAAGTTGCTGCTGTCAAGTCGCCTGGCTTTGGTGACAACCGCAAGTCTATCCTCGGTGACCTTGGTATCTTGACCGGTGGTACTGTCTTCACCGATGAACTCGACATCAAACTCGAACGCGCTACACCAGACCTCCTGGGTTCCTCAGGTTCCATTACCATCACCAAAGAAGATACCATTTTCTTGAACGGTGAAGGTTCTAAAGGCGCTATCCAAGCTCGCTGCGAGCAAATTCGTTCTCTCATTGCTGATCATACTACCTCTGAATATGACCGAACCAAGCTCCAAGAACGTCTCGCCAAGCTCTCCGGTGGTGTTGCTGTTATTAAAGTTGGTGGTTCTTCTGAAGTTGAGGTCGGTGAGAAGAAGGATAGATATGAAGATGCTTTGAATGCTACGCGTGCCGCTGTCGAGGAAGGTATCCTTCCCGGTGGTGGTGTTGCCCTTCTCAAAGCTTCCCTTCAACTTGCTACTTCCTCTCCTGGTAGTGGCGCAGGGTCTGCCAGTTCACCTGTAGCATCTGATGCTAAGCCCATCCCCACTCAGAACTTTGATCAAGAACTCGGAGTCGCAATTGTCCGTCGTGCTATTACTAAACCCACTCGTGCGATCTTGGACAACGCAGGTGAAGAGTCGAGTGTCATTGTGGGCTCGCTTCTTGGACCCTATGGAAGTGCGGATAAATTTGCATGGGGATATGACGCTTCGAAGGGAGAGTATACGGATATGATCAAAGCTGGGATTGTTGACCCTCTGAAGGTTGTCAGAACTGCACTTGTTGATGCTGCCGGTGTTGCTTCACTCTTGACAACGAGCGAGGCTTGTATCGTAGATGCCCCTGAAGAGAGCAAGGCCGGTGGCAGTGGTGGTATGGGTGGCATGGGTGGCATGGGTGGCATGGGTGGTATGGGTGACATGGGCGGTTTCTAAATGAATGATGAGCTGTTTCTCCCTCTGCCTGCTTTTCCACTGGTTATTCCACTTCAAGTGCAAATTGCCTTCCGACAAAAAGTACTCTATTGGGTTTATGTGACATGTGAATCTCTCGGTCGTGCATGCGGTAGTGGTGCTGGTTTCGGTAATGAGAGTGCTTTCTTTTTGGATTGACATGACATACACACATCTTTGTTTTGTGCAACCCCTACTCAATTTGCTTTCTGGTACTTAGATATGATTTGCTCTATATGCATTGATTTATATATATATCTTAAAGAGGTACATGCTTTCTGATGATTTTTGTACATCAACTAATGAGCAGTAATAATGACAATGAACCTCGATTCCAGTCAAGACCTCTTAAATTAGTCTCGGGAAAAAAACAAGGATCGGATTGTGCAGTTCGATAATTTGTAGATTGTTCAGTTCAAATAAGCAACAGAGATCATTATCAAGTGGCAAGAGAAGTATAAGCACAAGTTGGGGCTGCAAGGAGAAACACGATCGATGTTGGGGCATTTGTGAGAGGTGAAAACGTTGTAGAAAAAGCTATTTTTGGGCGATCATGTATGCTTTTTGTTTTTTGACGATCACTCGCGGAAATGAGATGTCAAAGTCAAGGCGAGCGTCAATGGAGCGAGACATGTTCCAAAGCTACAAGCGATCTATCTGTTCTGCTTCGACAAGCGAAAGGCGCAGGCGCAATTTATGTGTGACTTGTGAGGCCAGGAAGTCCGAGAACAACAGAGGATTTGAAAAGCGCAAACGGAGCCATCAGGGAAAGCCCTCCGCAAGCATTGTCAGATGTGATTGACCAATGAATGACATGTGGAATGTTTATACGTGCTCTTTGTATAATCCTTTGCAAACACAATTTTGAATTTGAATCAGTGCATTGCAATTGTTTATCATCTCTTCGATGGCTTGACAAGAGCACCATTTGTTTCTCTCTTGTCATTGGATACAATAACATGTTGATGACATGTACAATGTCAATAAAAGAATTTTAATGATGTCAACAAGATCACAGCAGACCATTGATATCCAGATATCGCGATCCATGGCAAGAACCATATATTTGCTGGCAAAGGTGATATCTGTTAGGCTCTGATACCGTGTCAAATGATGAGTAACCCTATATCGTTCACCATCCATATCTGACAGAGCAATACCCGTCGCGCGTCATAAGGGTTCAAACAGGGTAGTTGACTGTAAGAGATAATGGTATATTCGAGAAGATTAGTGCCATGCCTCAGCCAACGATTAGAGAGCGTGCGGGAAGTGGAGATATTCAGCAGTGAGTTGCTATTAAAAGAGGCCCTATATTCTTGACTATCGTAATGGTGCATTGCAATCAAAATCACCAAATCATGACTTTTTAAGGCAGGCTATGATCGACTCAGTACACCTTATTTAAATTTGTTTACACGTCTTTCGTTCTTTCATCGTGATGCCCTCGTCAGCAGAACAAAGTTTCCGCAATAACCTATCCCAATTCCGGTGGGCACGAGATACCGCAAATGACTCACGGCACGCACAACAGCCCCCCTCTGAAGGTCCTTTCTCCCGGTTCTACAGTTCCATTGGAGATTATATACCTCTGCGGTCAAACGAGACGTCCAATGAGGACGAGGCGTGGTTTGCTCTGTCAAGATGGGAAAGGTCAGTGTCCTCCTCATCTTGTCAAAATGGTTATTGCTGATGGTTCTTCTCAACGACATAGATTACTTGGATTCATAGGATCACTGGTCGGAGCCGCTGTATGTTTCTTTGTCGCATTCCTGACTTTGCCGATGCTTGCACTCAAGTACTCATACCTCCTCCAACTCTTGACTCCCTAACTCACAATCGTCATCATTTCTCTAGACCAGCAAAATTTGCGTTGGCATTTAGGTACAACTGATTTCGAAACTGAATTCTGCCTATGTTGATACACATCGCGTCACTCTAGCCTGGGGAGTCTACTCGTCATGTTCGGGTACGCTACATTCCATTCTTCAGTATACAGCTTCACATTCCTCCTGCCGATAGGTTTTCTATTCTCATTGGTCCTATCAACCACATCAAGCACCTTGTGTCGAAGGATCGACTTCCATTTTCCCTCACTTATCTCAGTAGCTTGGGTTTGACTCTTTATTTCGCCCTCAGCGTACGTGTCATCCTCGTCAGTCAATCACATGTTATCATCATCCAAAACCAGGAACATTCATACTTCGGCTCGCTGATATGTGGAGGAGTCCAAGTAAGTTCTACACTTCTTTATACGGCATTCTGTAGACTCTAACAATGCTTCTGCTCCTCTTCAGGTCGTTGCACTGATAGCCTACGTTCTCGCTTATTTTCCTGGAGGAACTCAGACACTGAGGATGGGGGGTTCCCTTGCTCTTCGGGGCGCAGGGAGTCTCTTGCCCCGATAAGGAATCATGAGCCTCAGTCACTCTCTATTTAACTCTGCATACATACTTTTTCTTGATACATTCCTGATAATTCCAAGTCAAACGATATGATGACATCAGTTATTATGATTATTTACAACAAATCAGTGGGGTTAGGTTGATTACAAGCAATGGATATAAACACCAATCCAACCACATGGATCTCTGAACACAAATTAGAACCAACTTCAGACTGTCAGTCGATCAATCAACATCC
>Ga0153941_1001019_pt1 | contig 11621 bp, 8 predicted proteins | sample TSNJ025MetaG_FD_104733 | JGI IMG/M metagenome (GOLD analysis project Ga0153941, IMG submission 104733) | Attine ant fungus gardens microbial communities from New Jersey, USA - TSNJ025 MetaG | ecosystem: Host-associated > Fungi > Mycelium > Unclassified | place: USA: New Jersey, Brendan T. Byrne...
ATGAATGTAACCCAGATAAAAGACAGGGCTTTTTCCGGCTGTCCGCTTTCTACGGTTCATATACCGGAATCTGTGGAAGAAGCAGGTCCTGGTGCATTTGACTACTCACAAACAGAAAAAGAACCCGCAGCCAGGGTTGTAGTCTTTCAGGGCAATAAGCTTCCCAGGCTGAGTAATGAAGTATCTGCTGAAAGGCTGTCAAATGAAAGCTATCGGGTAACCGCACTGGAAGCGGTGGAATTTGCAGTTATCAATCAGGTACTTAACCGGGAGGATCTGGAAGATACGGTACTGCATTCTGACAGGGCTCCTTTTCAGGGAATTATTGGCAGTCTGGACAATAGCGGTACTTATATAATGCGTTATACGAATCTGACAGCGGAACAATTAGCAGCGCTGTCCATACCGGATGAAATCACTGTGGACGGATCGGTTTATGCAGTAACAGGCAGGGATGAATTGATATCCCTTGCAGAACCTGAAGTGGTGCCGGAAGCGGGTTCTATATTGATTACGGGTGAGCCGGCAGGAGCGGAAGCCGCTATGGAAGAGGAAGATGCGGGTTATATCCTTGACATAACGTCAGCTGAAGACATACAGAAACTGGAAGCTGCATACAACAGAGTTTATCGTACCAGTCTGCCGAAGGAAAATGTGATATATGATATTACACTTATGGATGGAAATAATAAGCTGCCCATCAGTATATTGGGCAATAAAAGCCTGACGATAATCATACCTGTTCCAAATGAACTGCATGGGCGGGATTTATATGTGATTACAACAGACAGAAACGGACAGCTGGAGAATGTACCTTATGAACTGTATGGTGATGAGGAAAGTACTTATATCCGTTTTTCGCTAAACTATTTGTCAATACTCGGACTTTATACCAATTAAAAAATTAGTGTCGTTTTTTGGTGCCCCGGCATATTATGCTAATAAGTATATGCCGGGGCACAAAAAAATATGCAGCGGGTAAGGAAACAAATAGAAGCGCAATTAGAAAAAAGAGAATCCTGGATGAGCCGCGCGGTAACCATAGCTGTACTGGATACCGGTATTGGACGGCATCCGGATCTGGACGGAAAGCTGGTGGGCTTCCGTGATTTTGTAAAACAAAGAACGCAGATGTATGACTATAATGGACATGGCACCCATGTATGTGGTATATTGAGTGGGAGCGGGCGACTTTCGGAAGGGAGTTACCGGGGGATGGCACCAAACAGCAGATTGGTGGTAGGAAAGGTTCTGGATGATAATGGAGATGGTTTGACAGAAAATATGCTGGATGGACTTGACTGGGTAATCAGTAACAGGCTGCGGTATGGAATCCGGATATTGAATATCTCCGTGGGAATTGGAAATCTCAATAATAAAGCCAAAGAAAAGATATTAAAGGAAAAAATCGAAGAAGTCTGGGATAGCGGAATCATTGTAATATGTGCGGCCGGAAATAAGGGGCCGGATAATGATACGATTTCAGCCATCGGCGGCAGCGAAAAGATTATAACAGTAGGCTGTCATGATGGCTCATATTGCCTTGAAAATGACAAAAGATGCGAAACCTATTCCGGCCGCGGACTGATTACCTCATTGGTCAGAAAACCTGATCTGGTGGCACCGGGAACAGATATCATGTCGTGCAATGTATATTATCAAAGTCTGCATGGTAAGATTAAGAATCCCTATATAGCGAAAAGCGGAACTTCAATGGCAACACCAATTGTATCAGGTGCAGTTGCTCTTTTATTGCAAAAATATCCGGGTATGAACAATGAAGCCGTTAAACAGAAACTGCACTATACTGCCACTGATTTGGGAGAACCATGGAATAAACAGGGTTGGGGTATGCTGAATGTAAAAAGGCTGTTGGCAAATTAATCAAAATAATCATTTTTTAAAAGATATTGACACATCTCGTATTATTGTATACAATAATACGAGATGAAGCCTGGAAAACATTTTTAAAGGCGTCAGATTGGAGTAAAAAATGAGAGACAACAGTATATTTGAAAACCGGCCTGTAGCAATGAATCAGAGAAATAATCTTCTTGAGATTGAAGAACACATGTACATATTGGATGATGTGGATAAGCCAAATGTATTCCGCAACATGTTTCCTTATTCCGAAGTGCCCAAGATTCCCTTTAACAACAGAACAGTGCCTCTCTGTGTACCGAAGGACATCTGGATTACCGACACAACCTTCAGGGACGGACAGCAATCCCGGGCGCCTTATACTACAGAGCAGATTGTCACCATCTATGATTATCTGCATAAACTTGGCGGTCCTAATGGTATGATACGTGCCAGCGAATTCTTTTTATATAGTAAAAAAGACAGAGATGCGGTCTATAAATGTATGGAGCGCGGATATGCATTTCCGGAAGTGACCAGCTGGATCCGTGCCAGCAAGGAAGATTTTAAGCTTGTAAAGGAAATTGGTATGAAGGAAACAGGCATTCTTGTCAGTTGTTCGGATTACCATATTTTTATGAAGCTTAAGATGTCCAGAAGGAAGGCTATGGAGCATTATCTCAGTGTGATCAGAGAATGTCTGGATGAGGGTATCAGCCCCAGATGTCATTTGGAAGATATAACCAGGGCAGATATCTACGGATTTGTAGTGCCCTTTTGCCGGGAGCTTATGGAACTGATGGAAGAGTATCAGATTCCGGTCAAGATCAGGGCCTGTGATACCATGGGATACGGGGTGAATTTTCCGGGAGCTGTGATTCCCAGAAGTGTACAGGGTATCATCTATGCCCTGCATATTCATGCCGGTGTACCGCATGAACTGATTGAATGGCATGGACATAATGATTTCTATAAAGCTGTTGTGAATTCCACAACTGCGTGGCTGTATGGCTGCAGTTCGGTAAATACCTCTTTATTTGGCATTGGTGAACGTACAGGCAATACACCTTTGGAAGCCATGGTATTTGAGTATGCACAGCTCAAGGGCGATCTGAATGGTATGGATACCACTGTTATTACCGAGCTTGCTGAATATTATCAGAAGGAGCTTGGATACCATATCCCGTCAAGGACGCCCTTTGTAGGCAGTAATTTTAATGTAACCAGGGCAGGCATCCATGCGGACGGACTCTTGAAAAATGAAGAGATCTATAATATATTTGATACGGAGAAGTTTTTGAACCGCCCTGTATTATGTGCGATATCAGACACTTCCGGACTGGCGGGCATTGCACACTGGTTAAATACTTATTTCAGGCTGAAGGAAGACAAGCAGATTGATAAGAATTCTCTTTTGGTAACAGAAATGAAAAAGTGGATAGACGAAGAATATGCCGGCGGAAGAGTTACGGTACTGACAGATGAAGAAATTCTTACATGTCTTGACCGTGTATGTGAAGAACATCATCTGACTATACACGAATGAAGAAAGTGGGGGGTATAAAAGTGAGCAGTTATGATTTAAAGCAGGAAGTAACGGATAAGTTTTCCCTGAGAGGGCGTGTATTCCACAAGATCAGGGAGGATATACTAAGCGGTAAATATGAAGATCATGAGGAACTTCGGGAAGTGGCCATCGGTGAAGAGATGGGTGTCAGCAGAACGCCGGTCAGGGAAGCATTCCGCCAGCTGGAGCTGGAAGGACTGATTCAGATCATTCCCAACAAGGGTGCATATGTTACCGGTATAACAGAAAAGGATGTGAAGGACATTTATATGATCCGCTCTCTTCTTGAAGGGCTCTGCGTCAGATGGGCAGTAGATCATATCACCCTGGAACAGCTGGAGGAACTGGAAGAAAACATCTTTCTTGGAAAATATCATGCCCAGAAAGGACATTTGGAGCAGCTGGCTGAACTGGACAACCGTTTCCATGACATTTTGTACGAGGCCTGTAACAGCAAGATTCTGGAGCATCAATTGCGGGATTTCCATGAATATGTCCTGCGGGTAAGGCGGAAAACACTGTCAAATGTTATTCGGGGACCAAAGTCTAATGAAGAACATGAGGAAATTCTGGAAGCAATCAAGAACAAGGATGCTGATCTGGCCGAACGCCTTGCCAACCAGCATATGATCAATGCTTATGAAAATATGGTAAAAAGCGGATTACATGAAGCATACCATAGTGCTGCCGGTGAAGACCCGATTGAAGTGGGACAGGAATAGGTTACTACGAGGACAGTATGTCAGAATAGCAGCCAGAATAAGCTGAAAAGAAAAGAAGAAAAGAAAAGAAAAACAGAAAATAAAAACAGAAAAGAAAAGAAGAAAAGAAAAGCAGAAAAGGAGATATGTTTACATTATGGAAAAAATCAGAATGACTACCCCTTTGGTGGAGATGGACGGCGATGAAATGACCAGAATTCTCTGGACAATGATAAAAGAGGAGTTGCTGCTTCCCTATATTGACCTGAAAACAGATTATTATGATCTGGGACTGGAACACCGCAACGAAACCAATGACCAGGTTACCATAGATTCCGCCAATGCTGCTATTAAATACGGCGTGGCGGTAAAATGTGCAACGATTACCCCCAATGCCGCCAGGATGACGGAATATAACCTGAAAGAAATGTGGAAAAGCCCTAACGGAACGATTCGCTCCATTCTGGACGGAACCGTATTCCGGGCTCCAATCATTGTAAAAGGAATAGAACCCTGTGTGAAAAACTGGGAAAAACCCATTACCCTTGCACGTCATGCTTACGGAGATATCTATAAGAATACCGAAATCAAGGTTCCTGGTCCGGGAAAAGCCGAACTGGTATTTACAGCACAGGATGGAACTGAAATCAGACAGACAATACATAATTTCACCGGCGCAGGTATCCTGCAGGGCGTACACAACACAGAAGCTTCTATTGCGAGCTTTGCAAGGGCTTGCTTTAATTATGCAGCGGATAGCAGGCAGGATCTTTGGTTTGCAACAAAGGATACCATTTCCAAAACCTATGACCATACCTTTAAGGATATTTTTCAGGATATCTATGAGAAGGAATATCAGACAAAATTTACAGAGCTTGGCATAGAATATTTCTATACCCTGATTGATGATGCAGTGGCACGTGTTATGAAGGATAAAGGCGGATTTATATGGGCATGTAAGAACTATGACGGTGATGTTATGAGCGATATGGTGTCTTCCGCCTTTGGTTCTCTGGGATTGATGACATCTGTACTTGTTTCACCGACGGGAGTCTGTGAATATGAAGCGGCACACGGTACGGTACAGCGGCATTATTACAAGCATCTGAAGGGTGAGACAACCTCCACCAATTCTGTTGCGACAATCTTTGCCTGGACAGGTGCACTCAGGAAAAGAGGGGAGCTTGATCAGATTCCGGAACTCATGGACTTTGCAGATTGGCTGGAGCAGGCTGCAATTGCAACCATTGAAAGCGGCAGGATGACAGGGGATCTTTCCCGCATAGCCAATATGAAAAAGATCCATGTATTAACCAGTGAAGAATTTATACAGGCAGTGAAAGAGGAACTGGAGCGTATAAAGCAGTAATCAGCTGTCTGTTTCCAGCTGCTCCCACAGCTGATATAATTCCTCCAGACGTTCCCCTAACTTTAACTGGGTATTGGCCAGCTCCTGAAGTCTGACAGAATTGGTTGCCACTTCGGACCTGGCCATTTCTTCTTCAATCCCAGTATTTTCCGTTTCCAGCCGATGGATTTCTTCTTCGCATTTACGTAGGTTATTTTCAAGCTTCCGCCGCCGGGCCTGTTCTTCTTTTTGGCTTTTCCACGCAGCAGCAGTATCCGTTGTTAAAGCAGAATCTTTATTTTCAAAGTAAATAAGTTTGTCCGGGCAGATTTGTTTGCTTATAACTTGTTTGCTTTGCGTAACTTGTTTGCTCTGGTAATAATCATAATTCCCAAGATAATTTACAAACCGGCCCTGGTACAGATTTAAGATACGATGGGCTGTTTTGTTAATGAAATAACGGTCATGGGAGACATACAATACAGTACCTTCATATTGATTGATGGCATCCTCCAGGATTTCCTTGGACATAATATCCAGATGATTCGTGGGTTCATCCAATATCAGAAAATTGGCATTGGACAGCATCAGCTTGGCAAGGGACACCCGTCCGCGTTCTCCGCCGCTTAAGGCGGATATCTGTTTGAATACATCATCACCGGTAAATAAAAACGCAGCCAATACATTACGGATCTGAGTCATAGTCAGGTATGGATATTCATCAGAGATCTCCTCCATCAACGTCTTGTGGCTGTGCAGAACATTGTGTTCCTGATCATAGTATCCGATTTCCACGTTGGAACCAAGTATAAATTCTCCTGCATCAGCAGGAAGGAGACCGTTTATTATTTTTAATAGGGTGGTCTTACCGGTACCGTTATCCCCGATTATGGCCACATGCTCTCCGCGTTTTATTTCAAAGCTGGTATCTTCAAATAAAAGAAGGGAGCCGAATGATTTTTTCAGCCTGCTGACTGCCAGAACATCTTTACCGCTGAGCTTTCTGGGAGCAAGACTTAACCTCATATCAGCGGCAGCCTGTACAGGTTTATCAAGAACCTCGATCTTTTCCAGCATTTTCACACGGCTTTCGGCACGGCGTATTGATTTCTCCCGATTAAAAGAACGCAGCTTTTCGATGACTTCCTCCTGATGCCGGATTTCTTTCTGCTGATTTAACCAGGCATTACGCTTTGCTGTGCGCAGCTGTTCTTTCTTCACGGCATAAACAGAATAGCTGCCGGTAAATACGGTTGCCTTTGCCATATCCAACTCAATGATCTTGCCGGCAATCCGGTCCAGAAAATAGCGGTCATGGGAGACTGCCATAACAGCTCCCCTGTAATTTAGCAGATAGGTTTCCAGCCAGGAAATGGAGTTCATGTCCAGGTGGTTGGTAGGTTCGTCCAGAATAATCAGGTCCGGACTAAGAAGCAGCAGCTTTCCAAGCGCCACCCGGGTTTTCTGTCCGCCTGACAGGGTATCAACCTGCCGGGAAAAATCTTCTTCTTTGAAGCCCAATCCCTTCAGTACCCCAACAATCTCACTCTTATAGGAATAACCGTCCTGGATTTCAAAGGAATGTGTCAGGGTGGTATAACGCTGCATCAGCTCCTCCAGTTCAGTTCCGGAGGCCTCCTTCATTTTATTCCCGCATTTCCGGATATTTTCCTCAAGCTCGATCAAATGCTGTTTTGCGGTAAGGATTTCCTGGTAAATGGTATTATTGGTATGAATTCCGGCATTCTGCGGCAGATAGCCGATTGTTTTATCTTTGGCAGTGACAACCTGACCGCTGTCTGCTTCCATTTCACCCATGATAATCCGGATCAGTGTTGTTTTTCCGGCGCCATTGATACCCACAACTGCTGCTTTTTCCTGTTCTTCTATATGAAAGGAAACATCCTTCAGGACTGCATTTTCCAAAAAGGATTTTGAAATTGACTGACAAGACAGGATCATGATTACATCTCTCCGATTTCATTTGTTTTAAATTATAGTTTACATGGTTGAAATTCTTAAGTCAATCAGAACCGCAACAATCAATTGACATAAATTTGTCATTCATATATAATAAATGAAAAAATGTACTTAAGTTGGTTGGGAGGTAACCCATGGAAGAAAAAGAGATATCACAGGCTGTTATCGGGCGTTTGCCCAGGTACTTCAGGTATTTGGGTGAGCTGAGGGATGATGGCGTTGAGAGGATCTCCTCACAGGAATTAAGCGAACTGATGAAGGTAACCGCATCACAGATTCGTCAGGATTTTAATAATTTTGGAGGATTTGGGCAGCAAGGTTATGGATATAATGTGGAACACCTGTATCGTGAGATTGGAAGGATCCTTGGGCTTGATAAAACCCATAAATTTATCATAGTAGGTGCAGGCAATCTGGGCCAGGCACTTGGTAAATACATGAATTTTGAACGCAGAGGCTTTCTGTTCTGCGGAATGTTTGACTTAAATCCGGAACTGGTGGGAAAGGAAGTAAGAGGTGTCAAAGTTCAGCCGATGGAGAGCATGGCACAGTTTATCAGTGAGAATGATATTGATATTGCAGTTCTCACGGTTCCCAAGACAAGTGTTATGGAGGTTGCCGAAAAGCTGGTACAATGCGATATTAAAGCGATTTGGAATTTTGCGCATGTGGATTTGAATTTACCGGAGGGGATACAGGTAGAAAATGTTCATCTGTCAGACAGTCTGATGAAGCTGTCTTACAATATTAACAGATATCAGAAGGAAAATGAGCAGTCGGAATAGGAGACCTGTATGAATTTTTCGGAACATAATGATAAAGGAGATTTGTTTCATGAAGCACTTGCCGGAAAGAAAATACCGATACTGACCCTGGATCATAAATGGTATAAGATTTTCCAGACAATGCCCCGCAATGATAAACTGAATGAAGCAGAAGTAAAGCTGAACGAGTTGCTGAAACGTCAGGGGAAGCTGAATACGGAAACGAGAGATATACGCAGACTGAAAAAGAAGCTGATGAATGAAATTGTTCCTTTGGTGGACAGCCTGGAAAGCAATACATCCGCTAAAACGGAGAAACAGATATCGGATAATAAACGCCTGATTGAAGAATGCAACGATAAGCTGGATGATTATAAGCTGGAGTTGTTGGAACTTCCGGGACGGATAGAAGCGCTGAATTTTCAGCTTATGCTGGCAACGATGAATTACTGTTATAGAACCATGCAGGAGAATACCGATCATGCTGTGAAGATCGCCGAATGGGTTGCGGATATCCGGGTGGAGCTTAAGAAGAACCTGATCAAAAAGCAGGAAATGGAACAGCAGAATCATGATATTTATATGTATATGCATGATATTTTCGGAGCAAATGTAATTGATTTGTTTGATTTGAAATACAATCCGGAAGAGCATTATCCCAAAAAACTGGTTGATATAAATAAAAAGAGTGAAAAACAGGAACAATAGGGCCGTCTGTAAGAAATCAGAAAAGCGGGACTGTCCTGCTAAAGGCGTGTATCTGACAGAATGCCCCTTTGGCAGGCTTTTTTTCTTACAGTAGTCAAGGATCACGCAATATGCAGAAATGAGGACAGGATGGAATATCTGGTAACCGCACGGGAAATGAAGCAATATGATGAAGCAGCCATAAAAGGAATCGGCATTCCATCTATGGTGTTAATGGAGCGGGCAGCGCTTTCCGTATTGGAAGTAATAAAAAGCCGCAGAGGTGACGCCATACGAAATGATAAGATATTGATTCTGGCAGGTTATGGCAATAACGGCGGCGACGGACTTGCACTGGCCAGGCTGTTGTGTGAAGCCGGGGCTCTTGTGGAAGTCTTATTATGCGGAGATATAGATAAGGCAAGTGAAGAATGGAAGCAGCAGAAACAGATTCTTTTAAATTATCCGGTTAAGACAGGAAGTATTCTGACGGATGGAGAATATACTGTTTTAATAGATGCACTTTTAGGGATTGGGTTAAGCAGAGATATAACCGGTGAATATGCAAAAGCTATCCGCTGGTTTAATGGAAAAAAGGGATGGAAGCTGGCTATTGATATACCCAGCGGCATCCATTCCGATCATGGAAGAATCATGGGAACTGCTGTGAAAGCAGATACCACTGTTGCACTGGCTTATGTAAAGTGCGGATTATGCTGTTATCCCGGATATGAATATGCCGGTGAGATTATTGTAAAGGATATTGGAATCGGAAAATGCTGTTTTAACGGAAATGAGCCGGAAATCTTTCGTTATACGGAAGATGCACAGGAATTGCTTCCCAAACGCTCCCCAGCCGGAAATAAAGGAACCTTCGGAAAGATTTTGATTGCAGCGGGAAGCCTGAACATGGCCGGTGCGGCGATCCTGTCAGCCCGAAGTGCATACCGCACAGGAGCCGGTATGGTAAAAATAATCAGCAGTGAACATAACCGTACGATTCTTCAGACTGCGGTTCCGGAAGCTTTGTTTGGAACGGACGATGATTTGGAAGACAGCCTGGATTGGGCAGATGCATGTGTGATCGGTCCCGGCCTGGGTGTTTGTGAGAGAGCGAAAAACATGCTTTCTACGCTGCTGCATCAATCAGGACTTCCCCTTGTCATAGATGCGGATGCATTAAATATACTGGCCCGGGACAGCGGCATGCAGAAACAGCTTGCCTTACAGGGAGAAAAGGGACGAGAAATTATAATAACACCCCATATGGGAGAGCTTCACAGGCTTACCGGGAAAAGTATGGAGCAGTTGAAAGCGGATCCAGTAAATGCTGCCCGGGCAATGGCAGCGGCTTTGCATTGTATTGTGGTAAGCAAGGATGCCAGAACATTGATCTGCGGGGAGTCAGGCAGGATCTGCATGAATACCTCCGGTAACAGCGGCATGGCCACAGCCGGAAGCGGCGATGTGCTGACGGGTATGATAGGAGGTCTGCTGGTGCAGGGAATGGAAGCTTTTCAGGCAGCCGGAATTGGCGCTTATCTCCATGGTCTGGCCGGTGATGAAGCAATCCGGATAAAAGGGGAGCATGGACTCATGGCGGGTGATATCATTGATTTTATAGGCAAAACAATAAGAAACGAGGGCTGATACGGTAAATGGACATAAGAGAACAGGAATATCAAAGAGTGTATGCACAGATTGACCTGGATGCAATCGTGCAAAATCTATATCATATGCAAAAAACACTGAAGCAGGATACCCAAATCATCGCTGTGATCAAGGCTGACGGTTATGGCCATGGAAGTGTGCCGATTGCCCGTCATATAGAGGGTCTTTCCGCTGTATCAGCCTTTGCTGTGGCAACAGCTGAAGAAGCGCATATACTGAGAAAGGCGGGTATTCAGAAGCCAGTATTGATATTGGGCTATACTTTTCCCTATTGCTATAAGATGCTGGCAGAAGAGGAAATCAGACCAACTGTATTCCGGGAAGATTCCCTTGCGGACCTGGAGCAGGCGGCTGTTTGTACAGGAAAAAACATAAAAGTGCATATAAAAGTAGATACCGGCATGAGCAGAGTGGGAATCCGCCCGGATGACAGCGGCATTCAATTCATACAAAGGCTTATGGATTCCCCCTATATAGAAATCGAAGGCATATTCACCCACTTTGCCAAAGCAGATGAAACGGATAAAGGTCCTGCCAGAAAGCAGCTTACTCTTTTTCAGAACTTTACCAGGCGTATCGAAAGGGAACTGCGTCTCATGATACCCATACAGCATGCTTCCAACAGTGCCGGTATTCTGGAGCTGCCGGAGGCAAATATGGATGCAGTACGTGCCGGAATATCCCTTTACGGAATTTATCCATCAGAAGAGACAACAGGCAATGTGCCATTGAAGCCGGCTTTATCCCTGCACAGCCATATCATATATAAGAAACAGTTACATACAGGGCAGAGCGTAAGCTATGGAGGAATCTTCACCGCAGACAGGGAAATGACGATTGCCACAATCCCGGTAGGATACGGCGACGGTTACCCCAGGTCCCTTTCCAATAAGGGAGAAGTGCTGGTACATGGAAAAAGGGCACAGATCCTTGGACGGATATGCATGGACCAGTTCATGATTGATATAACCCATATTCCCCAGGCAGGGGAAGGGGATCTGGTGACCCTGATAGGAGCAGACGGCGAAGAACAGATTACAGCA
>Ga0153941_1001021_pt1 | contig 11614 bp, 9 predicted proteins | sample TSNJ025MetaG_FD_104733 | JGI IMG/M metagenome (GOLD analysis project Ga0153941, IMG submission 104733) | Attine ant fungus gardens microbial communities from New Jersey, USA - TSNJ025 MetaG | ecosystem: Host-associated > Fungi > Mycelium > Unclassified | place: USA: New Jersey, Brendan T. Byrne...
CATTATGCATTTGCTGACCTTGGGAAGACTGATGTGCTTAAAACAATAGATATTGCCGCAATCAGTACAGGGAGCGGCAATGAGGCAACACTAAAACAGACATTGCAGGATGCAACATTTGAAAATGGGCTCCCTATTTTTAATGTTGCGTTTGTGGAAAAGGCAGAGGCGGAGCAGTTACTTGATAACAATAAAGTGACCGGCTATATCGTTATGGGAGAAGTGCCGGAGCTGGTTGTAAAGGGCTCGGATATAAAAGCGACTATCGCCAAAAATGTACTAAACAGTTACAGGCAAATGTATGGCGTCGCAGATATCATAACAAAAGAGGCGCAAGGAGAATCCGTCAATTACGACGCTGTTATGAAAGACATGATTGACCGGGAATATTACTTAAAGAACCGTAAAGAGGCCTCCGGCACTAACATGGACTATACAGTTATTTACTTTTATGCGCTGTTAGCTATGGTATGCATTTATGGCGGGAATTGGGGACTTCGGGAGGGTGCTGATATTAGCGCGGCATTATCCGCAAGAGGGGCAAGGGTAAACATAGCGCCCTATAGCATGGCAAAACTACTATTCTGCAACTTATCGGCAAGTCTTGCCTTACATTTTACAGGTGTATTACTTGTGATTGCTTTTATGAGTAACATTCTGAAAATTGATTTTGGAACGCAATTACTGTATGTGATATTTGTGTGCTTTGTTGGCTCAATCGTTGGTATTTTATTTGGTTGTTTAACGGCATTGCTGATGAAAGGAACGGAGAAGAAAAAAGATGCTTTTTTAACATGCATAACATTAATATGGGGCTTTTTAGCAGGATTAATGATTCCTTCCGTTAAATATATCGTGGCAAGCAAATTCCCAGCACTTACATTTGTTAATCCGGTACATCTTATTACAGATTGTTTATATAGTCTGTACTACTATAGCGGTTTAAGCAAATACACATACAACATAATTGTATTGTCAATGATAGCCGTTCTTTTAAGCTGTATGATTGTTATGTATATGAGGAGGGGAAAACATGGAAGTTTTTAAGACTTATATCAAAATATGCAAGAATAAATCATCTGTGATATTAATATATATGCTTATTTTTGCAGGTGTTTTATTTATGCTTTCACAAGAATCGGCCAATGAATCAAAAACGTTTACCGATACCAAAATCAGAACTGCTTTTATCAATAAGGATAATGGGAGTTTGCTGTCACAGGGATTATATGAATATCTAGATAAATATTGCGAGTTTGTTGAAGTTTCGGAAGAAAGAATAGATGATGCGCTTTTCATACGGGAAGTTGAATATGCAATTGAAATAGATGAGGGATTTGAAGAAAATTTTCTTGGCGGTGGTGAAGCGCTCGTTAAGAGACAAAGCATTCCGGATTCCTTTACATCTATGGCAATCAACGGAGCCATAAATAATTATTTGAATACCGCTGCCGTTTTAAAAACTTATATTACTTTCGACAATACAATGGAATTGGTAGATGTGTTAAATACTAATATGGCCTTGGAATCAAGCGCATCCTTGTTTAATTCTATGCATAGTGAAAATGATAATGAATACTATGAATTCTATTTTAATTATTTGTCTTATGTAATGGTTGCCAGCTTTATTTTAATTATTGGAACGATTATGGCTAGCTTTCAAAAGCTATCGATTAAAAGAAGAAATCTTGTTGCGCCAATATCAATAAAAAGCTTATATCTAAAGATATTATTCTGTAATGGTTTATTTACAACCATATTTTTAATTGTTTTTGTTATATTGGGAGTTATAACCAGTAAAAATCACGTTATAAATCAAAATTTAATATTTTATGGAATTAATGCTTTTGCATATAGTATCGTCGTATTAGCTTTGAGCTATTTATTTGGAATGGTACTAAATAACACAAAAATATTAACACTCGTTTCCACTATAGTATCTTTGGGATTTGCTTTTCTGGGAGGTGTTTTTGTACCTCTTGAAATGCTTAACAGCAGTACGCTAAAGATTGCACAGTTTGTTCCAAGCTACTGGTATGTTTTAACGAATGATGCGATTGGAAAGCTGTCTAATTTTAACTGGCAGAACATATCGGAGGTTTTAGGTTATATTGTATTACAGCTTATAATAGCACTTGTCTTATTTGCTGGTTCTTTTATATATAGCAGATTAAGAAGCAGGCAAGAAGCATAACGTGGGGAGGGCGGGTATTTAACCCCGCCGGTCTGACCGGCTTGTGGACATTTTGTCCATAAGCGGCAGAACGGCAATGTTGTCATCATTTGAAGAACTTGTTAAAGAAATGAAAGTAGTGGGACCGGAGGGAGATCGAAGCAGAAGTTTTTTAAACTTTATGTAACACGAAAAAAGCAATTAAAAATACTTGACAAAGTCTAAAAATGTGATAAACTCAACTTAATAAAATTATTTTACAAACAAGAAATTTTATTTTTCCTTACTAAGTAAAATAATTTTACTAATAAACCAGGAAAGGAAAAGCGATTTGAAAGCAATTATGGTAATGTTCGATACCTTAAACCGCCGTATGCTCTCCCCGTACGGCTGTGATTGGGTACGAACACCAAATTTTGAACGACTGGCTGAGAAAAGTGTGAAATTTAACAACTCCTACGCCGGGAGTCTTCCCTGCATGCCAGCGCGCAGAGAACTGCATACAGGAAGGCTGAATTTTCTGCACCGGAGCTGGGGGCCGTTAGAACCGTTTGATGATTCGATGCCGGAAATCCTGAAGAAAAATGGGGTATATACTCATATGGTGAGTGACCATTATCACTATTGGGAAGACGGCGGCGCAAATTATCATACACGCTATAACAGCTGGGAAATCATTCGTGGGCAAGAGGGAGACGCATGGAAAGGACAGGTGAAGGAACCGGAAATCCCAGAATGTGTAAGCCGTAAACCTGGGGAATTGTGGAGAAATGACTGGACAAACCGTCAGTATCTTAAATCCGAAGTGGATATGCCCCAATACAAGACTTTTGCCAGTGGCATGGAGTTTATCCGCAGGAATCTTACAGAGGATAACTGGTTTTTACAATTGGAAACCTTTGATCCTCATGAGCCGTATTTCAGCCTTGAGCATTATAAAAGCCTGTATCCTCACGATTATCAGGGAGCGCATTTTGACTGGCCGCCCTATATGCCGGTTGAGCAGACCCCGGAAGAGGTCGAGCATGTGCGTTATGAGTACGCAGCACTTATGACGATGTGTGACCATTATCTTGGACAGATCTTAAATCTAATGGATGAATTTGATATGTGGAAGGATACCATGCTGATTGTCAATACGGATCATGGCTATTTGCTTGCGGAGCATGACTGGTGGGGAAAATGCACCGCTCCCTTTTATGATGAAGTGGCACATACACCTCTGTTTATCTGGGATCCGCGATGTGGCTGTAAAGGCGGGGAGCGAAATGCACTGGTGCAGACAATTGACCTGGCACCGACCTTGCTGGACTTTTTTGATCTTTCCATTCCGGTTCATATGCAGGGCAAAGTATTGAAAGAGGTGATTGCACAGGATCAGCCGGTACGCGAAGCAGGCCTGTTTGGTATCTTTGGAGGCCAGGTTAACATAACAGATGGAAGATATGTCTATATGAGAGCTCCGAACAGTGATTTTGACGGAGATCCATATGTAGGCCAAAATCTGTTTAACTATACGTTGATGCCTGCACATATCCGGGGGCCATTCAGCTTAAATGAACTAAAAACGGCAGTTATGGAGAAGCCATTCTGCTTTACCAAGGAAACTCCCGTTATGAAAATTTCTGGTGAGATTGTGCTGTCACGGACACCGGAAGGGGATAAGCCTCAGGTGCGATACAAAACGGAATTGTTTGATTTAGAAGAGGATCCTCAGCAGCTGCATCCCATTCAGAACCAGGCGGTAGAAATGCGGCTTATTCGACAGATGGTAGAGCTTATGCAGGAAAATGAAGCTCCGGCAGAGCAGTATAAGCGCCTTGGTCTGGAAGAGTATCTTTGAATCAGTTGTGCATATTAGAATGTAAACCGTGTAATGTTGCCAAATAGTATTGCGTGGATTTAATCCCGGAAAGGATGAGTGTTTATGAGAAAACTTAAAAAGACTGCAGTGATTTTGTTATCTGGTTTGCTGGCATTTATATTGACGGCATGTTCTTCCGGTACAGATGAATTTCCCTCTAAAAACCTGGATGTCGTAGTGCCCTTCGGCAGTGGTGGCTCTACCGATCTTTTAGCCAGAGTACTGGGGGATGCGGCTAAGGATGATTTGGGTCAGGCAGTTGTCGTTACCAATGTGGCGGGAGCCAGCGGCACCGTAGGAGCAGCACAGGTAGCCGAAGAGGATGCCGATGGCTATCATTTACTTTTTTGCACTTCGGCGCCGATTATTTTGCAGACACAGATTATGGACGGAATTCGTTATAATCTGGACAGCTTTAAAGCAATTGCCAATATAGCGAGTGAACCGACCTGTCTGGCAGTAAGGGCGGATTCTCCTTATCAGACAATTGAGGATCTGGTCGCGGCAACAGGTACCGTTACAGCCGGACACACCGGTGTGGGTACGCTGCACCATTTGTTCCAGGTGAAATTCTTTGAAGAGGCAGGGATTGATTATAAGCAGATCGGCTTCGAAGGCGGCGCAAAACTGGTTACCGGCCTTCTGGGAGGAAATGTGGACGTGATTTCTACCGTGGTAAGTGAAATGTCATCGTACGTTGAGTCTGGAGAAATACGTATTTTAGCAGTATCTACTTCCGAGCGGTCTGACCTGTATCCGGATATCCCCACTTTAAAAGAAGCCGGTTTTGATATTGCGATGTCACTTGATTTCTTTCTGCTGGCACCGAAGGACACCCCGGATGAGGTTGTAAAAGTCTTAGAAGAAAAATTCTTAAAAGCAGCGGATTCGGATGCGGTTAAACAGTATCTGGATACAGGACGTATTGCAGCGTCAAAGATGACCGGCAGTGAATTAATGGAAAAATTAAAAGCGGACCAGGAGATGTTTGCTGAGGTAATTCAGAGTGCTAATTTAAAGTAAGATACTTGGAGCTAAGGAGAGCGCTATGAGCAAAAAATATATAAGAATATTCCCAAGTTTTATAATTGTATGTCTGGATTTGTTTCTAATGTTTTCTATTCCGTCACAGGTAAAAATCTATCAGGAGGGAATTGTCAATACTCGTTTTATGCCGTATTTACTTACGATTCTGATTCTGATCTGTGGACTTACTGATATCGTTAAAGGTCTGCTCCTCATCCGAAGGGAGCCGGAGCAGGCGGCGGAAGAGGAAACTGCGGGCATGAAAAAATCCGGTTATCTCCGTGTAGCGGCGGCGGCTGCCGGCGTTGCCCTATGGCTGATCCTGCTGCCGAAGCTGGGCTTCATGCTGACAAGTGTCTTACTGACTGCAGGTATTATGCTGCTGGCTGGTAATAAAAGCTGGATTCAGATCGTATTAGTCTCACTGATCTTAACGATAGCTGTGTATTGTGTCTTTAAACTGGCATTGAACCTGAAACTTCCCCAGGGACTATTCTTTTTCTAGGAGGGTCTGAATGACAGAAAATATAATTTCGGTATTGAGTGGAATGCTTTCGGTAGACGTGATCCTGTGTATGATTTTGGGAGTGGCGGTCGGAATCATTGTTGGAGCATTACCAGGCTTGAGTGCGACACTTGCAGTTGCCTTGATGCTGCCATTCACATTTGGAATGGATGCAGGCGCCGGCATTCTGCTGCTGATAGGAGCTTATTGCGGAGGTGTGTATGGCGGTTCGATTACAGCCATTCTGATACGGACGCCCGGTACGCCGGCATCGGTTGCCACCGTGGCGGATGGGTATGCCTTGACAAAACAGGGAAAGGCATACGAAGCCTTGACGGTGGCCTTACTTACTTCCGTAATAGGCGGATTGTTAAGTGGTCTGGCGCTGTTATTCATTGCACCGGTGATAGCAAAGGTTGCGATAAGCTTCGGGCCGCCGGAGTATTTTGCACTGGCTGCATTTGGATTGACGATCATCGCATCCGTGAGCGGGGAATCTCTGGCTAAGGGCTTAATGATGGCCGGCATTGGCTTGCTGCTCACCACGACTGGTATTGATCCCTATGAGGGGCAGCAACGTTTTATCTTTGGAATGAACTTTTTGTATTCGGGCATTGGTATGATTCCGGCCATGATTGGTGTTTTTGCGATTGCAGAGGTGTTTAATCAGATTGAGGTACGGATAAAATCGGTTGCCGACGAATTCGGGGATATCCAGGTGGACACTAAGAAGAAGTTTCCACTTCGCCGCTTGAAAAAACTAATGCCGAATGTGATCCGCTCCAGCCTGACCGGAATCATCGTTGGTGCGACTCCCGGTACGGGTGGTGCGATTGCCGCTTTCATTGCTTATAATAATGAAAAAACCCTGTCTAAGAATCCGGATGAATTTGGAAAAGGCAGCTTCGCAGGGATCGCGGCAGCGGAAACGGCGAACAATGCAACTACCGGAGCGACGCTGATTCCGATGCTGACACTGGGCATTCCTGGTGACACGGTTACGGCAATTCTGTTGGGAGCGTTGACCATCCATGGTTTAAGTCCGGGTCCCAAGCTTTTTACAGAACATGGCGTACTGGTATATACAGTAATTCTGGGATTTTTCGTGGTTAATTTGATTATGTTCATTGAGGGGAAATTTGCAATTAAATGGTTTTCTAAGATTACGCAGGTACCGTCTTCCATTTTGCTGCCGATTATCTTGCTGCTTTGCCTGGTAGGAGCCTATTCCAGTAATAATTCGTTCACATCGGTTGGAATTGCTCTTTTCTTCGGTCTATTTGGATATGTGCTGAGTAAGTTTAAATTTCCAATGGCGCCGTTGCTTATCGCAATGGTGCTGGGACAGCTTACGGAAATGTCGCTTCGCCAGTCGTTGATTATGTCGGATGGAAGCCCACTTATTTTTGTACAGCGGCCTATTACCCTGGTGTTTCTAATACTGGCAGTGCTTTCTATCTCTCTTCCTTTTATTAAGGCTTCAAGAAATAAAAAAGACAGGAATAGAGATTGAATTCATTTGCCGGTATGGAGAATATCGTGTATACTTGAGAGTAATGAGGTTATGTCAAGGAAAGTTGGAGGACACCATGGCTGAAAGAGCGCGGGATAATTCTTTTAAGGTAATGCAAAGTAATAACTTAGAGGAGGTTTATCATGCGATTCTTGACAGACATCCCATTTCCCGTATTGAAATTTCCAGCCACACAGGACTCAATAAGATGACCGTAACCAACTGTGTGAAGAAACTGTTAGATGCAGAAATCGTCTGTGAAATCGAACAGGGTGAATCGGAAATGGGACGTCCTCCTATTTTATTGGAATTAAATTCCCGCCTTGGAGTTTTGATCGGAGTCGAGATCAATATTCTATCCTGCAAAATATTAGTAGCAGAACTCGGCGGAGCCATATTGGAGAAGCATGTAGATATAGAAAGTGCCGTGCATCCGGAAAAATTTGTAGAGAATCTTTCAAAGTTTGTCCGGGGTTGTCAGCAGAGGTATGGAAACAAGAAACTAGGTGTAATTGGCATGGGGATTGCCCTGCCCGGTAATTATAATTATCAGACGGGTGTAGTAGAATATATCTCCAATATGCAGGTTTGGAACGGTTTTAATCTTCGGCAGGCATTTCAGACGGCAATTCCGGATGTCCTGGTGCTTTGCCAAAATGCCGGAAGAGCCGGAGCCAAGGGCGAAATTCATTTTGGAAAGTCGGATATTAATGAACAGCTGGCATACATCCATGGTGCAATGGGATTGGCCCTCTCCATTTATACAGAGGGGGGAATTCATGTAGGGGACCGCGGATTCCAGGGACGATTCGGGCATATGGTGATCGAGCTGAATGGACGTAAATGCATTTGTGGGAATCAAGGATGTCTGGAAATGTATGCATCCGTAGGTGCCTTGGGCAAGGCGCTCTATCCCGGACAGACCATCGACTACAGTATTGTAATGGAAATGATGAAGAGAAAAGCGGTTCACGATCCGGTAATCGAGCAGGAGATTCAGAGTTTAATCCGGTATCTGGCAGTGGGAATTGCCAATATTGTGAATTGTTTTAACCCAAAGCGTGTTTGTATTGGAGGTTATCTTGGAATGCTGCTGAAGGATAATGAAGAAGATTTAAATCAGCAGGTGAACCAAATGCTGTTGAGGCATTTCCGGGATAATTCCAAGATCTTTTGTTCTGGTCTCGATGAATGGGGGGCAGCATTAGGCTGCCTGACAACGATTCGGGAACGGCTGATCAAGGATAGCTAACCGGCTATGCTACTTGGTGCTTTCTAAATCTTTTATATGCAAGCGGCAAAGTTATAACTGTAATACAACTTGAAAAATAAAGCAATCGCTGTTGGCATGGGTATTATATTTTCAAACAAATTGAGGAGGGTTACGTGAAGCATTATGGATTAAAAAAAGTAATTCTGGATTTGTTGTTTGTGTCAATTTTAGTTATTGCTTATATTGTAATTAGAAATATTTATAAAGGAGCAGTGCATATTTATCCTTTTGTAATTGGGATAATTCTATTGTATCTAATTGTATGTAAAATTTATATGGTCAAACCAGATAAGAAGCATTGGAAATACTATTTGGGAACATTCATAGTAATTTGTTATCTGTTGTTTTGCGTAGTCTCATTGCCTGGCTATTCTTATCAAGCTGTAAAACGGGAAATTGAAGATGCTTTTTCATTAGAGGCGATTGAATGAATTGATTCCAGTGAAACCACAACAAATCTATATTATTTGGGAAATTGGATATGTCCAAGTGCTTACTATTATCAATGTAAAATCAATGGTACATATAAAGACTTTTTTGCAGATCCATACAATGGAGAATATTTATGCATTAGTGATCTAAATGGATCTACATAGAAAAGGCATTGTTTGCGTTGTCACCAATTCAAATTGTTTACAACACCGATCCTTTTTTTGTAATAAAACAGGTACGGAAATATCCTGGGCACTGTGGTAAAATGGCATTGTAAAAATTTCCCGGAACAGTTCTTCTGGTTGTACAGCAAATGCCAGCCTTTCGGCTGGCATTTGCGCTGTTCTATCCTATAGAAAGTGCAATTCCAATCCAAGTTAAGTGCTCTCTTTTAGCTGCTGCCATTTTCGCCATAAGACTACCAATATAGACAATACCCCCATTATTCTCTATACACCCTATTGCCGTTATCGCCCGTCTGTGGAGAATCTGCCGTGGCTGTTACGGTCACCTTACATGATGCGGTATAGTCGCCTTCTTTTGTGAATATTCCAATGCAATAGTGCACCTTTTCCAGTGTTTTGAAGCACTCGTTCCGGAAAAGCAGTGCATGCTTTCCGGAACGAGTGCAGTTGCTACTTTCAATCTTCAGGTGGAGGCGCTATGCCATAGAAAAGCAAGACATCTTCCAGCAGTTGTATTCTGTCACGAAGATATTGATTTTCATCTCTCATTGCTTCGTAGACCTCGGTTGCTTGGGCCTCGTACCTGATCTGCCTGTTCGGAATGTGGCCGGGGAGCACATATGTTGGTACGCCAATCCCATTCATATATTTCCCGAGCTGCCTGACTGGTGTAACACGCCGGAGTAGTCCGTTTGGATGTTCGCCAGGCTTCAGATGTAACCATTCATGGCAGATCTCCTTCGTCATAGTATGCGCATCAGGGAATTTGTCGGCAACCATGGAATCAAAGTGATATAGAATCCTTGAAGAGGATTGGTATGGATATCCTAAAGCCTGCTTCTGTTCGATAAATACCTGTATATAAGTACCAATGCCACTTTCGAAGCTATAATCAGCCATTGCGTTCACCTTCTTTCCAGCTTATTCTACCAATAATGGAAAGATCCAGTGCACACATTCGGAGCATAGATTCTTCCATGGAAAGATAAGGTTTGTCCGATTCTTTTGATACGTGTCCAAGTGTATCTGTAATTACCTGATGTGGTACTTTTGCGTCAAGGAGCCGGTGCACAAGGGTGTAGCGATATAAATGGACACCGATTGCGGTTCCGTTTACTGGATGTACATCGGAAAGTTTAATCAGTTTTGCACAGGGATTGTATACAGTCGACAGCTTATTATAAGGTGCTTGCTCTCTCAGGAATATATAAGGATAATGGTCTTCTCTTGGCGGCCTTTCATTTAAGATGTAATCCATCAATGCATTGCCAACATCAGGCAACAGTGGGAGTACCAAAGGTTCGCCAGTTTTCTTCTGAATCAGACGTATCTTATCACCCTTCCAATCGATTTCCTGGAAAGTGAGGCTGCAGATATCACAATCCCTCAACCCTATACGTAAGGCAAGAAGAACAATCGCTCTGGTACGTTTTGATTCATGTTTAAGTTGCTTCAAAAGTTTTTCTTCGTCCTCCTGTGAGATATATGCAGCAACATTTCCTTTCTGTACAAAGGCGCTCATGGCCATGCCAGAAAGCCGGGATTCAGCAAAATCGTTTGTATAAAAGAAATCCAGTATGCTACGCAGGATTGGCAGTATCGTGGATAAGCTCCGCTGGTTACAGACGGAAGAAAAACATTTGATTATAGTCTGCACGTGCTCAGGAGAAAGTGTCCTCAGTTCTCCAAATGATGTGATTCCTGCATGCATCAAAGCAGTACGGAACACGTAATCGTGCAGGCCGAGTGTTGACCGACTTAGGTTACGTTCTTTCAACAATGAAAGATACTTGCTGCGGATACCTTCTAATTCTGCATCAGAAAAACGAAGATTCCTGCAGATAGGCCCCCACTGGAAATGTCCGGTATCAGCAACTTCTAAAAGTACATAAGCGGCTTTACGGTTTATCTTCCATTTCCATTCCTTCATCTGGTCAAGATTTCTCAAAGAAGTCACCACATCAATGTACTTCTGGATACCAGATTCACTGTATAAAGTGGAACCATGGAGAAAAAAGTAGCGGTAGATATCCTTCCATGCGTGTCTGTACTGACCGGTTGTGGATGCTGTCAGGTTAAGATATTCCATTTCCTGTTCTGATTTTACAATCAAAAAGCTGATATCAAGCATTTCGATCGGATAAGTAATATTTTCCAGCCTTATATATGTCTCTGCAATGGTCGGAAGGACCGGTTCATTATAAAGTGTCCCATCTTTTCTTAGTGCATGAGTACCTGCACATTTATCAACCAGCTTAATGCAGTGGTTGAGATGAAATCGTCTTTCTTTTGAGCCATAATCATCAGAAGCGAAAGCATCATAAAGTTCCTGACAAGGTACTTCGATATCCATCATGGCAGCAGTCTTTAACATCTGCTTAAGATAGCACTTCCTTGATTCATAAGTAGAGCTGGACAACTGATTTTTCAGTTGTTCTTGAACTGTTTGAATTGTTTCTTCGAGTTTTGTCATGTGTATTATCCTCCTATCTGCCGGTGTCCGGCTAATAAAAAGATAACATTTCAACGTATTATTATCTTTAAAATCCGATAGGATTTTATTATAATTTCAGGCGGTCCTGCCGAAATTGAAGATAATCTGATTTTGAAGATAATCCTTAGGTGTAACAGGTCTGGCGGGAA
>Ga0153941_1001022_pt1 | contig 11597 bp, 7 predicted proteins | sample TSNJ025MetaG_FD_104733 | JGI IMG/M metagenome (GOLD analysis project Ga0153941, IMG submission 104733) | Attine ant fungus gardens microbial communities from New Jersey, USA - TSNJ025 MetaG | ecosystem: Host-associated > Fungi > Mycelium > Unclassified | place: USA: New Jersey, Brendan T. Byrne...
GTAAGCAACGGGTTTACCAATCGCCTTACGAACACGTTCATCAAAAGCAAAAATGTCTTCCTTGCTAAACCCATCATTTAAACTATACATTGGAATGTCATGCGGAGCTTTTTCAAAACCAGATAAAACTTTGCCACCTACACGTTGTGTCGGCGAATCTGGCGTGATTAAATCAGGAAACTCCGTTTCAATATCGACTAACTCTTTATACAAACGATCGTAAACATAATCTTCTACGGATGGTTGATCTTTGACATAATATTCATGGGAATATTGATTGAGTTGTTTTCTTAATTCTTGCGCACGAGTTGTCGCCGCCGTTAATGTTAATGGTTGTTGTTCCATCGTAGAACTCCTCCTCATAAGTGTAATGCTCTTATCGTCTTTTTAACACATTTACACTAAGATAGAAAATAAAAAGAATTTATCTAATGATGATTTCTCATTAAATCGCTGACCTATTTTGCATGTTAAATTTTTTCAATTGGTGCAAATGCCGCTAACAACCGTTTTATGCCTTTTTCTGGGAAAGCAATGTCCAACTCTAAGTCTTTGGCCGAACCGCCTACACGAACGACTGTACCAACGCCCCATGCTTTATGTTGGACCTTATCACCTGCTTGCCAAGAAACTTTTTCGCCACCACTTGCCACTTTGTTGCTAACTGATTTTGTAGCTGGCTGTGTATAAGCTGGTTTACTTGCGTTGGGCTTGAATACTTTAGGATCAAAGGTGCGCGCTGGAGCTTTCTGTAAATTGGCCGCCGCCCCTTGTTTCACTAAACGTTCCGCCTCAATTTCTTCTAAAAAGCGACTTGGTCGATTATATTGCGTGCGACCATATAATGTTCTCGAATAAGCATTCGTTAAAAACAGGGCTTCTTCCGCTCGTGTGATACCAACATAAGCCAAGCGCCGTTCTTCTTCCAGTTCACTTTCTTCTAGCATGGCACGTGATAATGGGAAAACCCCTTCTTCTAAGCCCATTAAAAAGACCACTGGAAATTCCAGCCCTTTGGCCGCATGCAACGTCATTAAGGTTACTTGTGAAGAGCTCTCTTCTAAATTATCTAAATCAGAAACCAAGGCTAAATCTGTTAAAAAATCCGCCAATTTTGTTTCTTCGCCATTTGAATCGTCGTTGTTTTGCGCTTCAAAACGTTTATCAAATTCTTGTGTCACAGATAAAAATTCGTCCAAGTTTTCTAAGCGAGCTTGAGACTCTAAATTATTTTGCGCCATCAAAGCTTCCCGATAACCACTACGTTGTAAAGTTTCTTTCACCAATTCTGTAATCGTTAAATAGGGCACTGTTTTCGTTAAGTCTTGAATCATCATGCCAAAATTACCAAGCTCTTTACCAGCTTTTCCTGAAATATTTGCCAAATCAACATTTTGGGCAGCTTCCAGCAAAGCCCAACCATGCGTATCCGCAAATAGCCGTAATTTTTCAATTGAACTTTTACCGATTCCTCGTTTTGGTTCATTGACAATTCGTTCAAAGCTGATCGAATCATCTGGATTGGCAATCAAACTTAAATAAGCCAAAATATCTTTAATTTCTTTACGGTCGTAGAATTTATGTCCGCCCACCATGGTATACGGAATATTAGATTTCAAGAGCATTTCTTCCACTACACGGGATTGAGCATTGGTCCGATATAATACTGCAAAATCACCATAAATTCGGTCATTTTCCCGCATTTCTTTTTGGATTTGGCTCACAATAAATTGTGTTTCATCCCGTTCTGTGTCCCCGCGATAATAGACAATTTTTTCACCGTCTATATTTTCTGTCCACAGTTCTTTCTCGCGGCGGTTACGGTTATTTTTGATGACATCATTCGCAGCCGCCAAAATGTTTTTGGTGGATCGATAATTTTGTTCTAGCAAAATTACACTGGCATCTGGATAATCTTTTTCAAAATCCAAGATATTTTGCATATCCGCCCCGCGCCAACCATAGATACTTTGGTCGGCATCACCTACGACACACAGATTTTTGAAACGTGCAGCCAATAAATTGACTAAGGTATATTGTGCATGATTGGTATCTTGGTATTCATCCACATGAATATAGTGAAATTTATTTTGGTAGAACGCCAACGTATCTGGTTGTTCATTGAATAAACGAATCGTATTCATAATCAAATCATCAAAATCCATACATTGGTTTTTGCGTAATTCTTTTTGATAGGCTTCATAGCATTTTGCGACAATTTCTTCATATAAGGAACCTTGCATTTCAGCAACTTTTTCAGGCGTTTGTAATTCATTTTTGGCATTGCTAATCGTACCTAAAATTGAGCGAGGATCATATTTTTTTGAATCAATATTTAAGTCGTTTAAGATGCGTTTCATTAATGTTTTTTGTTCCGATGGGTCAATAATTGTAAAATTACGGTTGTAACCAATCTGATCCACATCACGACGTAAAATTCTTACACACATGGAGTGAAAAGTGGAGACCCATACATCTTCGCCACCCGTTTCCAGTAATTTATTTACACGCTCTTTCATTTCTTTAGCAGCTTTATTGGTAAACGTAATCGCCAAAATATTCCATGGATTTACTTCTTTTTCCTCAATTAGATAGGCAATTCGGTGTGTTAAAACCCGCGTTTTTCCACTACCAGCACCAGCCATGACTAACAGTGGTCCTTCTGTATGCAAAACGGCTTCTTCTTGTCGAGGATTCATTCCCTGAACCAAGGCATGTTTTTGTGTCATATTAAACGTCCTCTCTCTTTTTTCAATCTTATACAGTATACCAAAAATCCCTTTGAAGTTCTTTAGAAAAGAACAAAAAATCTTTTTCTTTTTATATGAAATTTTCTTGTAAATCAAGTCAAACCGCAGTACATTAGTAAGTAGTGATGGAGGCTAAAAATGAAATGAATAATGATGTACATGAAATTAAACAATTAGATGGTACCCGAATCGGCTTTATCCTTAAAGGCATCGTCGTCGGAATCCTGGTCGGCTTTGTTGTCAGCTTATTTCGCTTAGGCATTGAAAAAATTGGCGAACAAGTCGTGCATCTGTATCAAACGTTTCACGAAAAACCCTTTTGGATGATTCCTTGGTTCTTATTTTCTCTCGTGCTTGCTTATTTATTAGGACGACTGATCAAAAGCGAACCAGCAATTAAAGGCAGTGGCATTCCCCAAGTGGAAGGACAACTTCAAGGTCAATTAGAAATTCACTGGTTTCCAGTGCTTTGGAAAAAATTTATCGGTGGGATCTTAGCGATTAGTCCTGGGCTATTTTTGGGACGTGAAGGTCCTTCAATTCAACTAGGTGCAGTGGTTGGACAAGGCTATAGTCAATGGCGGCAAAGCACCAAGTCTGAAGAAAAAATTTTAATCAGTAGTGGTGCCAGTGCTGGTTTAGCCGCCGCTTTTAATGCACCAATCGCAGGACTTTTATTTGTTCTAGAAGAGGTTCACCATTCCTTTTCACCTTTAGTTTGGTTAACCTCTTTTTCTGCGGCCATTTCCGCTAACTTTGTTTCTTTGCATTTCTTCGGATTGCAACCAGTTCTTTATATTGGTCCGGTTAAATCTTTGCCTTTAGAGTACTATTGGACATTAGTCCTGCTGGGCGTTTTGCTAGGATTATTAGGTTGGATATATCAAAAAACATTGTTGTCCTTACCAAAAGTATATGGAAAAATCAAAGGCCTTTCTTCTAATTATTATGGTTTTATTCCTTTTATTTTGATTTTACCGATTGGTTATTTCTTTCCACATTTACTTGGCGGTGGGAATCAAATTGTTTTAGCTTTAGGCAATCAACCGGCCACTATTTGGGCTTTAGTCGGCTTACTGGTTTTACGTTTTGTTTTTTCAATGGTTTCTTACGGTTCGAATCTCCCTGGTGGTATTTTCTTGCCTATTCTAACTTTAGGTGCCATTATCGGAACATTGTATGGCAGTCTACTTGTCCAATACGTAGGGATGGATCCAATTTTTGTGAAAAACTTTTTAATTTTTGCCATGGCTGGTTATTTTACTGCGATTGGTAAAGCACCGTTAACAGCAATTATTTTAGTAACAGAAATGGTCGGCAATTTTTCTCATTTAATGTCTTTAGGGGTTGTCGCTTTAGTTAGTTATATTACCATCGATAGTCTTGGCGGCAAGCCAATTTATGAAAGCTTATTAGAACGTTTGGTTCCTTCTAAAGTAAGTAATATTCGTGGCCACAAAACGATTATTGAATTCCCTATCACTGCAGAAAGTTCCTTAGATGATACGATGGTACGTGATTTTGTCTGGCCTAAACAAATGTTGCTCACTTCCATTCGCCGTGGCGAATCGGAAATTTTAACACATGGTGATACTGTTATGCATGTTGGCGATGTGCTCATTATTTTGACCGATGAAAAACTCGCTTACCAAGTCAAAAAAGAGATTTATCAAAAAACTTTACCGAATGATTTAGTGAATTAAAGAAAGCCGCTGAACCTGAGTTCAGCAGCTTTCTTTTTTATGACTGTTTTTTAATTTTTTTGAATGTTTTTGACCGTTTTAGATTGATTAGCGTTTTCATTTGTGCTATTATATCCATGAAATGAGGGATGAAAATGCTTACGGAAGAACGACATCAAAAAATTTTACAATTGTTAGATCAAAAATCAGTCGTCAAATCGCAAGAACTTGCTATCTTGTTCAATGCTTCAGAATCCACAATCCGCCGCGATTTACAAGAATTAGAAGACGCCAATTTGTTAGAACGCATTCACGGCGGCGCTAAGCGTATTCTTAATTTAGGCTTTGAACAAAACATGACGGAAAAATCAATCAAAAACACGCACGAAAAGCAAAAGATTGCTTCTTTAGCCGCTAGTTGTGTACAAGATGGCGATATGATCTATTTAGATGCTGGTTCAACCACGTTAGAAATGATCCCTTTTTTAGTTGGGAAACAAATCCATGTAGTGACGAATTCCGTACATCATGCTGCAAAACTTAGCGATATGGAAATTCCCACTATTATGCTTGGTGGTACTTTGAAGCTCTCCACTAAAGCAATCATTGGTGCCACTAGTATGGAACAGCTACAACATTTTCGTTTTAACAAAGCTTTTTTAGGAACTAACGGCGCACATTTAGAGTTTGGTTTAACAACGCCTGATCCCGAAGAAGCAGCGCTAAAAGCCTTGGCTATTCATCAAGCAGAAACAGCCTATGTTTTACTGGATCATACAAAATTTAATGAAGTAACGTTTACCAAAGTGGAAGAATTAGAGTCAGTTACTTTACTAACTGACTACTGCCCTGCTGAATCGCTTCAAGGATTCCAGCAAAAAACTATTTTAATGGAGGCAAACAAATGATTTACACAGTGACTTTAAACCCTTCTATCGACTTTATCGTTCATGTCGATCATCTACAAATTGGTGATTTAAATCGGATGACGAATGATTTTAAATTACCTGGCGGCAAAGGAATCAACGTTTCACGTATTTTAAAACGTATGGAGACAGAATCCACTGCCTTAGGTTTTTTAGGTGGTTTTACAGGCTCATTCATTGCCGATTGGTTGAAAAAAGAAGAAATCCAAACGAATTTCACTCCCGTGTCTGCTGATACACGAATCAACATTAAATTGAAATCAGATACTGAAACAGAAATTAACGGCTTAGGACCTGCTCTAACAAACGAAGAAATTCAAGAACTAAAACAAGCAGTTAGTCGTGTTCAGGCTGGTGATATTGTTGTTCTTTCAGGAAGTACACCTGCTTCTCTACGCAAAGGATTTTACGAAGAATTAATCCAAATTGTGAAGGAAAAAGGCGCAGAATTTGTTATTGATACGACAGGTGAAGATTTAATGAACGCTTTGTCACAAAAGCCTTTATTGGTCAAGCCAAATAATCATGAGTTGGCAGAATTATATCATACAACCTTTACAAGTGTTGAAGATATTTTACCTTATGGACATCGGTTACTAGAAGAAGGAGCACAACACGTAATTATCTCAATGGCTGGTGATGGTGCATTACTTTTCACAACAGAAGGTGTTTATCGTTCCAACGTTTTAAAACGTCCACTGAAAAATTCTGTCGGCGCTGGCGACTCAATGATTGCTGGTTTTATTGGCAACTTTTCAAAAACACAAGATCCTTTAGAGGCTTTCAAATGGGGTGTCGCTTGCGGTAGCGCGACCGCATTTTCTGATGATTTAGCCTCAGAAGATTTTATCCAAGAACTTATTCACGAAGTAACAATTGAAAAAATTTCAGAATAAATCCACTAAGGGAGGAAAATAGAGTGAACATTAATGATTTATTAATAAAAGATGTCATGATTATGGATTTACAAGCTACTGATAAAAAAGGCGCGATTGATGAAATGGTCCAAAAATTATACGATGGTGGCCGCATCTCTGACATTGACACTTACAAAGAAGGAATTTTAAAACGCGAAGCACAAACATCGACTGGTTTAGGCGACGGCATCGCTATGCCTCACGCAAAAAACAGTGCCGTAAAAGAACCGACAGTTCTTTTCGCTAAAAGTAAAAAAGGTGTTGATTATGAAGCACTAGATGGACAACCTACTTATCTATTCTTCATGATTGCTGCTCCAGAAGGCGCCAATGATACACATCTCCAAGCGCTTGCGGCCCTTTCTCGATTACTTATCGATCCAGAATTTGTTGGTAAATTGAAAGAAGCGGAAACTCCAGAAGCAGTACAAGCTCTTTTCCAAGCAGCAGAAGATCAAAAAGAAGCGGAAGAAAAAGCAGAACAAGAACAAACAACGCCAGCACCAGAAAGCAATCGTAAATATATTATTGCTGTGACTGCTTGTCCTACAGGAATTGCTCATACTTACATGGCCGAAGATGCGCTGAAGAAAAAAGCAAAAGAAATGGGCGTAGACATTAAAGTAGAAACAAACGGTTCAGAAGGAATTAAAAATCGTTTAACTGCTGAAGATATTGCTCGTGCTGATGGCGTGATTGTCGCAGCCGATAAAAAAGTAGAAATGAATCGTTTTGACGGTAAAAAATTAGTCAACCGTCCCGTTAGTGATGGAATTCGTAAAACCGAAGAACTAATTAACTTAGCCATTAGTGGTGAAGCTCCTACTTTCCATGGCAGTGACTCGGCTGCAAGCGACCAAGAGGATTCAGCGGAAGGTTCAATCGGTTCTCGTATCTATAAAGATTTAATGAATGGTGTTTCTCATATGTTACCTTTCGTTATTGGTGGCGGAATTGCCATTGCTCTTTCCTTTATGATTGATCAATTTATCGGGGTTCCTCAAGATCAATTAGCCAATTTAGGGAATTACAATGACGTAGCTAGCTGGTTTAACCAAATTGGTGGCGCAGCATTTGGCTTTATGTTACCTGTCTTAGCTGGTTTTATTGCTTCTAGTATTGGGGATCGTCCAGGCTTAGTTGCTGGTTTCGCGGCTGGTGCATTAGCAAATGCTGGAGGAGCTGGGTTCCTTGGGGCCCTAATCGGTGGTTTCTTAGCTGGTTATGTAGTGGTTCTTTTACGTAAAGTCTTCAAAGGCTTGCCAAAATCATTAGATGGAATTAAAACCATTTTATTCTATCCAGTTTTTGGTTTGATTATTACGGGCTTATTAATGTTAGTCATTAACATCCCAATGAAAGCAATTAACGATGCGTTAAATCATTTCCTACTTGGCTTAGATGGCACAAATGCTGCTTTACTTGGTGCCTTATTAGCTGGTATGATGGCCATCGACTTAGGTGGACCAGTTAACAAAGCTGCTTATGTTTTCGGTACAGCTACGCTAGCAAGTACTGTTGCAGAAGGTGGCAGCGTGGTCATGGCTTCTGTAATGGCTGGCGGAATGGTTCCTCCATTAGCAATTTTCGTAGCAACTCGTTTATTTAAAAATAAATTTACAAAAGATCAACAAGATGCCGGCTTAACCAATATTGTAATGGGACTTTCTTTTGTCACTGAAGGGGCAATTCCTTTTGCAGCAGCTGACCCATTACGTGTGATTCCAAGTTTCGTGGTAGGTTCTGCCTTTACTGGTGCGTTGGTTGGTGCGTTTGGTATCAAATTATTGGCACCACATGGAGGAATCTTCGTCGTCTTCCTATTAAGTAATCCATTACTATATCTATTGTTCATCTTAATTGGGGCGATTATTTCAGGAATTGTCTACGGACTTTTGAAAAAACCTGTCGAAGTACCTGCTTAAAAAAACAGCAAAAAAGCGATTCAACCATGGTTGAATCGCTTTTTTATTATTTTCTCTTTATCGCATAATTTTCTAAATACTCAGGATTTCCTTTGCTTCTGATATACGTGTACACGCCCATCACAAAGGCCCCAAGGGTATTGGTAAATAAATCCCCCATCGTATCCATCAAAGCAGCACGCCCAATAAATGGTTGGCCGTTGGACATATTATAGCGTTGTAAGTTCATGTTCCCTAATGAATCGCAGATAAATTCCCAGAATTCCCAGAAGACGCCACAAAGCCCTGCAAATGCAAACCCAAATAATAAAAATAACCACGGGGAAACATCGGCGTACTTCGTTTTCTTCAATAGGAAAGCAGCAATACCATAACCAACAGCAGTTAAAAGCATCGGACTAACAAAATGTAAAATTTTATCCCAGAACGAAATGATTGAAATCATATGCAACGAAGTTCCTAGGAATACTGAAATAAATAAGAAAAACCAGTAAAAATAAACGATAGTCGGTGGCATAATAATTTTTAAAAATTTATTGACAAGATCTGGTAAAAAGATCAGCCCAATTCCAAGTAAACATTCGATAACAAACGTCACACCTTGTTTTGTTGAATACTTAGCCGTAAAAAATTCCCAGAGATTGTACGTCAAGCATAAGATGCCAAACACCACTAATCCATATTTAATTTTCGAATAATTTTTATCCATTTTGACACACCCTTTCAAAAGTTATTTTATATGAAAAAAACTGTAGATGAAAGACACCTTCCATCTACAGTTTTAGAAAACTCTATCGAATGAAGAGCTTATTAAAAATGTTTATTTTTCAACAGCTGTTTCAGTAATTGTTTCAACAGCACGTTTCATACGAATATCGTGTTCTAACATGTCGTTGTTTAATACTTTACGTACTTGCGCTTCAGGCATGTTGTATTGTTCTGCTAAATCTTTCACTTCAGCATCGATGTCTTCTTGTGTTACTTCGATGTTTTCAGCTTTGGCAACTGCTTCAATCACTAAGTTTGTTTTTGTGCGTGTTTCTGCTTCGCCTTCAAATTGTTTGTGTAAATCTTCTTCTGTAGAACCAGTTAATTGGTAGTACATTTCAGGAGAAATTCCTTGGCGTTGCATGTTGTTTAAGAATTCATCCATTGAACGGTGAACTTCGTCGTGAACCATTACGTGTGGTAATTCAACGATTTCAGCATTTTCAACAGCTAAACGAATTGCTTCTTCGTCTTTTGCTTCTTCAGCTGCTGCTTCTTTTGCTTCTGTCAATTCTTTACGGAATTTTTCTTTTAATTCGTCTAATGATTCTACTGAATCGTCAACGTCTTTTGCAAATTCATCATCCAATTCTGGTAATTCTTTTGCTTTTACTTCATGAACAGTTACTTTGAAGACTGCTTCTTTACCAGCTAAATCTTCTGCTTGGTAATCTTCAGGGAAAGTAACGTTTACTTCTACTTCTTCGCCAGCTTTTTTGCCAACTAATTGGTCTTCAAAGCCTGGAATAAATGAATTAGAACCTAGTTCTAATGAGTAATTTTCGCCTTTGCCGCCTTCAAATGCTTCGTCGCCTAAGAAGCCTTCAAAGTCGATAACTACAGTATCGCCATTTTCAGCAGCGGCATCTTCTTTGATTACTAATTCAGCTTGAGATTCTTGTTCGCGTTTCAAACGTGCTTCCACGTCTTCATCTGTTACTTCACGGTCTTGTTTAGACACTGTTAAGTTTTTGTATTCGCCTAATTTTACTTCAGGTTTTACAGTTACTTCAGCAGTGATAACCCAGTCTTCCCCTTTATTCATGCTTTCAACATCAATTTTTGGTTGTGCTACTGGTTCAATTCCTGCTTCTAATACAGCCGCTTCATATGCTTCTGGTAAAACAGCGTTTAACGCATCTTCGTATAACGCTTCTTCTCCATACATACGGTTAAAAACAGTACGTGATACTTTTCCTTTACGGAAACCAGGTACGTTTAAGTTTTTTTTCACTTTATTGAACGCTTGCGTTAATCCTTTTTCGATTACTGCTTGTTCGATTGAAAAAGTTAATACACCATCATTAGTGCCTTTTTTTTCCCATTTCGCAGACATTTGTTTCCCTCCGAATAACATTTAATTTTATACATCAAACTTTATTTATGCATACCTTTAAATAGTACACTATCCCTAGGAAAATGTAAATATTTTAAGTGCTAAGAAGTGAAAGAAAGACTCGATTTTTAGCAAACTATCAGTTTTTTAATTTTTTCGGATTAAAAAAGCATAGAATTTCGAGAAATTTCCTTCTTAAAACACTAAAAGATTGTGAACAAAATATCTTGTTCACCATCGGATGTAATCGCTTTACTTTATGAATGGCCCATTATAGAATGTATGTACTCAATATTTACGCATTATATATTTTCGTCATTATACATATAATATAAAAAAAGGAGAGGATGGTTTTGAATAAGTTCGTCTGGGGAATCTTTTCTTGCATCATATCATGGCTTTTTTTATCGCTGACTCAACCTTTGATAGCTCATTCTGAAACACTGAACCCTACAACTCACGCCTCTACTTTTAGTGAAACATTTACCTCAGTTTCAACAGAACAACAAACAACTCAAGCAACCGATATCGTGGAACAAGAAACCGAGCAAACCCATGATTCCTCTGAAAACGATGAACCTATGGCACCTACGCCAGCTAGTGTTTCTGTTGGTAATAGCACCTTAAAAAGTACCTTAAGCACGGGAACGTATAACCAAGATATTATCACACTTTCGTATGAATACAGTGTGACACTTATCGGCTTAGCAATTAATGATCGACCGATTATTGCTATTCAACTTCCTACAGAAATTTCAAGCCAGTTAGATAACGACACTCTAAAGCAACAAGATTTTCTGACTCTTTTAACAGGGACTGTCAGTTATCCAGGAACAGCCACTCAAGATATTCACAGTTCAACTAACGGCGTCAGTCTCTCTTATAGTAGCACTTATCATTCTGTTTATCTGACTTTTCCAAGTAGCACCTTGGTGTTACTTCCCGGAACCAAATGGTCTGCCGCCATTTCGTTTGATGTCGGCGCACTTTATAAACGAGGAATTTCAATCCCTCCTGCTCTTAACGGCAAAGACTATCCGATTCGAGGAACCTTTACAGATGTTGGCACTGGATTAGGCGCAATTAATATTATTATTGGGAATAATACAAAAACAGGCGTAATTAGCAAAGCTCAACTTAGTTTAGGGAATTATCCCGTTCCTCAAGTCACACCAGCCAAACTAACTCAACCAAATCATCTGGACACTACTGTAACAGGGACCATTCAACAAGTACAAGACCCAAACTATAACTACTCTGTTCAATTAACCTTGAACCGCCATGATGGCACCA